>Ga0209771_1000106_pt1 | contig 50710 bp, 47 predicted proteins | sample SaaInl59LU_5_DNA_FD_184639 | JGI IMG/M metagenome (GOLD analysis project Ga0209771, IMG submission 184639) | Marine microbial communities from expanding oxygen minimum zones in the Saanich Inlet - ESP_59LU_5_DNA (SPAdes) (version 2) | ecosystem: Environmental > Aquatic > Marine > Intertidal zone... | reverse complement strand
TAGAGGATGGCACCTAAATGAAAAACACTTTACTTTAAATGGAGTTGAGCTTTCTGCTTCTTTAGTAGATTTTGGATTGTACTTTTTTCATAATATAAAATCATTGCAAAAAAAGGGTTCTGCAACCTATTTTTACTTACCAAAATTAGAACATTATTTAGAAGCAAGATTGTGGAATGACGTTTTTGTATTTGCGCAAGAATATTTAGGGGTTCCTCAAAAAACAATAAAAGCAACTGTTTTAATAGAAACCATTACTGCTAGTTTTCAACTAGATGAAATTATTTATGAATTAAGAAATCATATGGCTGGTTTAAATTGTGGAAGATGGGATTATATTTTTTCTTACATCAAAAAATTTAGAAATCATAAAAACTTTATGGTGCCTAATAGAGATGAAATCACCATGAATTCGCCATTTATGAAAGCATATTCTTTACGAGTAATTCAAAGATGTCATAAAAGAGGGGTTCATGCCATGGGTGGTATGGCTGCACAAATTCCGATTAAAGGAGATGACATGGCTAACGATTTGGCCTTTGCAAAAGTAGTTTCTGATAAAGAAAATGAAGTAAAAAATGGACATGATGGAACTTGGGTTGCACATCCAGGTTTGGTTTCTGTTGCTATGGATGTTTTTAACAAGCATATGATTACTAAAAATCAATTACACATTAAAAGATATGATATTAATGTTGGAGTTAATGATTTGGTAGAATTACCTAATGGATCTATTACAGAAAACGGAATTCGTAAAAATATAAATGTAGGTATTTTATACATAGAAAGCTGGTTAAGAGGTAATGGAGCAGCTGCACTATACAATTTAATGGAAGATGCTGCAACAGCAGAGATTTCAAGAACACAAGTATGGCTTTGGTTGCATAAAAATGTTCAAATAGAAGATGGTCGTTTTTTTGGAGAAGAGTTGTATCAACAATTAAAGAAAGAAGAAATTCAAAAAATAAAAAATATGATAGGTGAAGCAGCTTATTTAAAAGGAAAATTTGACTTGGCTATCAAATTATTTGATGCTTTGGTATTAACAAAAGAATACAAAGAATTTTTAACATTGCCTGCTTACCAACACATATAAAAAGAAAACTCGCAACTACTGCAATAGTTACGAGTTATTACTAAAATTAAAAATAATCTTAATAATCTAAAAAACAAAATTATGAAAAATTTAGCTCAATCTAATTATGCTAATGCACTTAAAACAGTAAAGAGTTTAAAACAAAAGTTTGGCGATAGCTGGAAAACAATCACTCCAGAAAATGCTGCTAGAATGATAAGTCAGAATCGTTTTAAAACGGGCTTAGATATTGCAAAATATACTGCAGCTATTATGAGAAAAGATATGGCAGACTATGATCTTAACGCATCAAATTTCACACAATCTTTAGGTTGCTGGCATGGTTTTGTGGCACAACAAAAAATGATTGCCGTTAAAAAACATCATAAAACAACCAGCAAAAGATATTTATACCTTTCTGGTTGGATGGTTGCTGCTTTACGTTCAGAATTTGGACCATTACCAGATCAATCTATGCACGAAAAAACTGCAGTACCTTCTTTAATTTCAGAAATTTATGATTTTCTAAAACAAGCAGATGCTATAGCGTTAAATGACTTATATAGAAGGTTAGAAAATGGAGAAAAAGTACAAGCAGAAATAGATAATTTTGAATCTCATATTGTGCCAATTGTTGCAGATATAGATGCTGGTTTTGGTAATGAAGAAGCTACTTATTTATTAGCAAAAAAATTGATTGAAGCTGGTGCTTGTGCTATTCAGATAGAAAACCAAGTTTCTGATGCGAAACAATGTGGTCATCAAGATGGTAAAGTTACTGTACCTCATGAAGACTTTATTGCGAAATTAAATGCAATTCGTTATGCTTTTTTAGAGTTAGGAGTAGATGATGGTATAATTGTGGCAAGAACAGATTCTGAAGGAGCAGGGTTAACTCAAAAACTTCCAGTAAGTCAAGAACCAGGAGATTTAGCATCTCAATATTTAGCTTTTGTAGAGGCAGAGCCTATCAATATAAAAGACGCAAAAGAAGATGATGTTTTATTGAAAAGAGATGGTAAATTAGTAAGACCAGTTAGATTAGCTAATGGATTGTACAAATTCAAAGAAGGTTCTAATATAGATAGAGTTGTTTTAGATTGTATTACAAGTTTGCAAAATGGTGCAGATTTATTATGGATAGAAACACCCACTCCAAATGTAAAACAAATAGCACATATGGTAAACAGAGTAAAAGAAGTAGTGCCAACTGCTAAATTGGTATATAATAATTCACCTTCTTTTAACTGGACCTTAAACTTTAGACAACAAGTTTATGAAGAAATGCGCAAAGAAGGATTAGATATTATGCATTACGATTTTAAAAATTTAATGGATGCAAAATATGATGATTCTAATTTGTCTAAACGTGCAGATGAAAAAATTAGAACTTTTCAATTAGATGCAGCTAGAGAAGCAGGGGTGTTTCATCATTTAATTACGTTACCAACTTATCATACAACAGCTTTACATATGAATGATTTAACAGAAGGTTATTTTGGAGAAGAAGGTATGTTAGCCTATGTAAAAGGAGTGCAAAGACAAGAAATTAGAAAAGGGGTTGCTTGTGTAAAACACCAAAGAATGGCTGGTTCAGATTTAGGTGATGACCATAAAACATTTTTTGCAGGTGATAAAGCGTTAAAAGCTAGTGGAGAAAAAAATACTTCAAATCAGTTTGATGATATTACCAATAATGAAAGCAAAAAAGCAAAAGCAAAAGTAGTAGCCTTGGCTAGTTAGTATTTCAGATTTATTTTAATAGTGATAAAGGGTCTTTTTAATTTTATGTAAAGAGACTCTTTTTTTATTAAAGTTTTTGTAACAAAATCATAAATTATGCTACATATTATTAAAGTTATATGTCGATTATTTTAAAAAAAATAACGAAATTACTTTTTTCAAAAATTGTACAACTCTTAAAAAACTAATCAACAATGGCAGATGAATTTGATTTACTAGAAACAAACTCTAATGATAAAACTGAAAAGGTAGATGTAAACTGGGGTAAAGCTATAGATACTATGAAATCTAAATTAGCTCAAGAAGATGATCCAGAATCTCGTCAAAAAATATTAAATGCTACATTAGATGATGTAGTGCATATGGCAGAACAAGATAGAACTACACTTTTAGACGCTATAAAAGACTTAACAGATTACCAAGATGAAGTTGGTATTTTATTTGAAAGATTTTCTTCTTTAAATGAAACTGAACAAAAAGTAATAGATGATGCTCAAAAAGAATTAGAAAGAGCAAGAATAGAATTAGAAGATGCTCAAAATAAACCAGATACTTGGTGGAATAATCTTTGGGGTAGAAAAAGCAAAATTAAAAGAGAAGAAGAAGAATTTAAACTAGCAGAAAAAGTTCGTTCAGAAGCAGATAATAAAGCAAAAGCAATGTTTCAAGAACGAATTGAAAGTGCAGATATTGAAACCCTTTTAGGTGAGCTTTCTTACAAATCTCAAGCAGCAGTTACACGTCTTAAAAATAGAGAAGTAGAGATAAAAGAAGTAGAAGAGAAGTTGAAAGATGCTATTGTAGAAGCTTCAAAAAATCATACAAAAGCTTTAGAAAAAAAGAAAGAAACAGAAGATAAATTAGAAGAGCAATATGCACTGTTAAAACAAGCACGTCAAGAGTTAGATGAAATTGCAGACAAACAATCTACAGAATACTCAGAGGCTATTGCAAAAGTAACTGGAATTGAACAAAAAGTAGAAGAGTTAGAAGGTTTAAAAAATGCCTATACAACATTAGCAGCTAGTAAAGATAGTTTTGTGCATAAACACAACTTAACTATTAAAGTATTAACTTCTTTACGTTCTAATTTACAGACTCATAGAGCTAAGTTAAAATCAGATACAGAAGAAAGATTAAAGTATTATGATGGTTATGTAGTGGCTTTAAAAGCAAGAACAGATCAAGAATTTGCTGCTATTTTAGAACACTTAGGTGTAAAAACAGATGAGCATATAGGAGAAACATTAGCATCTATGCATTCTGCAAGTGCTAGAGCTCGTCAAGAAATGATGGACAATATTCCAGTTCATGAAAAAGTAATGAATGGGGTGTACAGTTCTTATGCAGAAGCATTGCAAGAAATACGTCAAAAAGATGTGGATATTCAAAAGAATTTTGCAGATAGATATGGTATTGATATGAAAGAAATTTTTGAAGACTACTATAAGGCAGACAAAACAGCTCCAAAAGGAGAAGATGATGCTCCTAAAACTCCAAAAAAAGAAACGTCATCAGATGATGATATGTTATCATAAATGTAAACAGTTTACAATATCAGTCTATTTTAATAGTAGACTGATAGCTGTTACTTAAAACTGAATACTATAAAACTATGATTACAACACCTTTAGATTCTGCTGAGTTAAATTCTAAAGAACAATATGTTTTTTACCATAAAATGGTAGACTTTGTTCTAAAAGAATTAATTGTAAGTATTCAGCAAGAGCACTTACTTAATCATCAAGAATTGTTGCTTTTTAAACAATATTCAGACTTGCTTTTATATTCTATAGAAGCCATGCGTATTAAATATATGTATGATGAAGAAGATAATATGAAAGTAGATTTAACAGAATCTGGATTTCCTAATTATTTAGAATTTAGATACTTGTATAATGATTTAGAGTTAAAAAATCAATATATACATAAGTTAACAGATAGTAATGCTTTAAAAGAAGATTTTTTAAATACACTATTAATAAAAAAACAACCTATAAAAAGAAGTAAGCTTTTTCAAGCAGCTTCATTAGTGTATTACAAGTCTGTAAATCAAAAATATATTTTTAACAGATTTGTTCAAGGTAAAATTTTAGCATCACCAAAAAATAGTCAAGGTGAGTATGTAACAAGTTGGAGTTTTTATGATGTTGCACATAACAGGCCTTTTATTTGTTATATGTATTTTGATTATGATGGAAAAGACGCAGAAAATGATAGGTCTGAAATTTATAAGGTATTAAAAGAAAGTGCAGATAGAGAAATGTCTTTAGATGCAATGGCTTATACTATAGACAGAAGATTGCCAGATTTACAACCAAAGCATATAAAAAGAATAGATTTAGGACCTTTACATAATGTTTTTGCCAAAGACGAAAATGATATTACACATGCCATTTTAAAAGCAATTGCAGATAAAGATATTGCCATAGAATCTTATGCTTTATCATTAAAAATAGATGAGGTTTTTTCTGGAGCAACTTTTCAAGAGGGTAATTTTTTCTCAAAAAAAACATTTCAAAAATGGAGCGAAGTTATTTCTCAAAAATACATTTTTGCGCCTCATAGAATTATTCAGTTGTTACATAATAGAACACCTGAAGTACTGCTTAAATTAGCAAAGCAGCCTATAGAAATGAGTGAAATAAAAAAATAGTTGGCAGTAAACAGTTAACAGTTAGCAGTTAGCAGTAAAACCAGTTGGCTGTTTGTTAATTAATTATAGAAATGAGTTTTAAAACATTATTAGCATATCAAAAAGGATTTAGTTTAGCCATGGAAATTTTCACCATCACCAATGGATTTCCAAAGTCTGAATTATTTGGATTGACTTCTCAAATTATTCGATCTAGCAGGTCAGTTTGTGCTAATATTTCTGAGGCTTATAGAAAACGACAATATGAAAAAACATTTTAAAAGTAAACTTTCTGATGCTGATAGTGAAAATTCAGAAACACAACTTTGGTTAGATTTTGCTTTAGCATGTAATTATATATCTGAAAATCAACAAATAGAATTACAAAGTAAAAGTGAAGAGGTAGGTAAACTTCTTAATTATATGATTAATAATCCTAATAAATTTAAATAAAAGTAACTTTTAAGTCTAATTTTGACTGAAAACTGTATACTGAAAACTGCGTACTGAAAATGGAACACAATTCAACTTTTCCAATAAAACAAAACGAATTAGATATGCTTCGTGATGAAGCAACAGATTATATTAAATCTATTCAATGGGAGCAAGGTAATAAAGCTAAGAGTAGAGAAAAAGAGGCAAAAGACGATTCTATTTTACTCTATTTATCTAGAGCAAATAATGGAAGCAATGTTTCTATAACATCAGTTTCTAAAACTATTTTGGCATTAAAAAAGCGTTTGTTGCCAGATTCAATAGCCATTCCAGTTCATTTAAATCAAACTTTATTTGCAATTCAAGAAGGGTTAACATTAGGGATTTGGATAAAAGATGCCTTTTATGATGCATCAGGTTTATCTTCTTTAAACGAACGTAAATCAGCATTAGATAATTCAGGGAAAAGAGAGTTTGAAAGTAAATTACAAACAGCAACAGCATTTCAATTATTTTCAACTTCCTATAAAATTTTACACGATTTAAAACCATTTGCTTCTGACGATTTGTCTGTGATGAAACAAAAGTTTGCAGGTATTCCAGAAGTATCTCTGTTATCTCCTTTAAAAGGAATTGCTTGTTCACTTTTTTATTTTGATAAATATTTAAGTCATCCAGAAATCATAAAATCAGACAAAGATGTTGTCGATTTTACAGTTGTTTATTTCGAAGCTTTAATTGATGAAATTCAATTGCGTAAAAGTAGCTTAGAATACACAGAAACCATTTTAGATAGAACGTATAAATTAGAAAATTCAGATTTTGCAATTTCTGGATGGGAAAACGTTTTTGCTGGTACAGCCAAAAGTGTTGAATTTAATAAGGTTCAATTTGAGCAGATTGTAGGTAATAAAGATGCCAAACATTTTGCACGTAGGTTAACAGAACGAATGTTGAGTTACGATTTTGAAGCACAGAAAAATCCGTTTCAAGAATTAGGAGGTTTTATGCCTGTTTTTATGGGATATGGAATTCCAGGAACAGGAAAATCGATGTTAATTGCAGCTATTGCCACACGTTTAAAAGAACATTGTGATAACTTAGACATTCCGTTTTTATTTCATCCAATGCCAGATACATTAATCTCTACGTTTCAAGGAGGTTCTGCAGAAAAAATGGTTGAGTGGATGAAGCCAATGCAAGATCCTACAAAAATAATTTTTGCACCTATAGATGATGCAGAAAACAATTTGCAAGAAAGAACAGCACAAGGTGTTTCAGCAGGAGTAAAAGAAGTAATAGGTGTTTTTTTAAGATACACAGAAGGTGCTTATGCTGTAAATTATGGTAATTCTTCTGTAGGTTTATTTACTAACCTACCAGAAATGTTAGACAAAGCTGTGATTTCTAGAGTACAAGGTCGTTTTAAAATTGATGGAGCAAGAACAGCACATGACTTTTTAGATCAAGATTACATTTGGTGGAAAAAGTTTGAAAAAACGATACCAAATTTTGTGAATATGCAAAACCCTACTGAATATGAATTCTTGAAAGATCAAGGATTGGCTAAAAGTATGGGAGATATTTTAAATACCATAGAAAAACCATCAGAAGAAAGAGTTTTAGAAGCTTATGACAGAGCAGCTCAAAAACACAAAACGAATGAGCATTTGTTTTTTGCAAAATTATACAAAGAAATTCAAAAAATATTTCCTTTCTTTTCATCTAGAGATGTTAGAAATATACAGTCTGCAATTTCTTTACGTTTAACAGATTTTGATTTAGAACAATATTGGTTTGATAATCCTGAAGTTTACTTTAAAAAAGATTATGAAACTAAGTTTAATATGTTACAAGAGTTGATGAAAGCTAATATGAAAGGATTAGATTTTTCTGAAATTAGAAGACAAGAAGTAGTACGTTATTTAGACAATGTTGCTACAATTGCAGATACCGATTTTAAACGTAAAGTAGATGAAAGAGTAAATCAATTAAACATAGATTTAGAAGCAAGAAGAAACTTTGAAAACGGAAACTAAACATAAAATTAATAATGTTACTTCTAAAGTAAAATCTAGTGCTTGGGGTAAATTAGAAGATATAAATTTTGATTATACCTTTAAGAATGGAACATCAAAAAACCTAACTTTTGAGATTTATGGTAAAAGTGATGGAGTTGCAATTTTACTTTATAACACTGTAAGTAATAAAGTAATTTTATCGAAACAATTTAGGGCACCTGTGTATATGCATGGTATTTCTAACGGATTTTCAATAGAGGTTGTTGGTGGTGCTATAGATAAAAATGAATCACCTGAAAAAGCTGCAATAAGAGAAACAGAAGAAGAGGTTGGTTATAAAATTAAAAGTGTAAAAAAGGTAAGTACAGTATTTTTATCTCCTGGTATTGTTAACGAAAAAGTACACCTATTTGTAGGTGAGTATAAATATGAAGATAAAACTAAACATGGTGGAGGAGTAGCAGCAGAAGATGAAGAAATAGAAGTTTTGGAAACTGATTTTTCAGAAGCTTTACAAATGATAGAAAACGAAGAAATTATAGATGCAAGAACCATTATGTTGCTGCAGTATTTACAGATTAATAAGCTGCTAAAATGAGAGCTATTACAATAGGCATTTTTTTATTTATTGTCTTTGGCTGTACAATAGTAAAAAATCAGAATGATGAAAAATCTTTAAAATATGCAGTTGTAGATATTAAAATAAAAAAAGATAAAGACACTACAATTGTAAATGAATTAAGGTTTTATAAAATTCAAAGCTCTATAGACGCCTCTGTTTTAATGTACAATAAGTTTGGTAAATGGGACTTAAAGATAAAAGGAAAACATCAAGCTAATATGAATAGAATAGTTTGGGAAAATTTAAAAATATTTGAAGGCTCTAAAGAAAAGTTTACTGTTATTACAGATGGAACAGAGACAATGAATGACTATTATACATGTTTTATAATTTTTGATGAAAAAGGAGAAAATTGTCTAAATAAAAATCATCCAAGAAGAAAAAAAATAATAGATTATTTCAATTTTGAAATGAAACGTATAAAAAGATCAAAAAAAGTATATAAATTATTTTATTAATAAAATTTTAAAAACGATTTAAGACGATTAATAAGTAGTAAATGAAAAAACTAAAAGAGGCCAATTTATATAGAAACGAACTAATTCCTATTAGTGGAAAATTAGTGGAACGTTATAATAAATGCTTGCTAAAAATGGGTTTTGAAGAAACAAAACTCACAAAATTTTCTATTGATGGTTTAGGTTGGAGTCCTGAGATTGCTCAAGAAAAGAAGAATTCTTTTTATTTAAATAATGGTGAAGCAAATACTCACGCAATTCTAATTTCTCCAAAGCAAAAAGGAATACCTGTTTACAATCCTTTTCATTCTTTTGATGCAGCATTAATGAAATTGGTGTTTAAGACACATCAAGAAACCATTAATGATATTACAAGAGATTCAGCTATTTGTATCGATTTTGATCAGAAAATTGATGTGTTTTACGAACCTTTAGATGTTTTGCGTTACAAAGATGTTGTTATTAAATTCCATTTAATTGATGCTTTAGAGAAAGCTAAAGCAGGGCAACTAAAACTAATAGAAGTATTTAATACCGATAATAATTTTATTAACGAAAACATACATCAACAACTATTAGCATCAGCTAAAAGACATGGAGATTTAAGAAATAGAAAAGTGGTTTTAGAAGAAATTAATTTTACATCAGATTCTTTTTACACAAAAGCTTTTGGTGGAATTTATGTATTAAGAGATTTTATAGAACCTATACTTATTTTCGAAAAAGAAGAGGCTTATAAAGAAGCTATTAAAGACACTATTCATGATGTGTTAATGTATCATATTTCTCATGCAGAGTTAATTGATAAATTAAATAGTCATAAAATTATTGAATGCGATTTAGAAGAAGAAGCTACTAAAAAAAGATATGAACGTATTAAAAAATATGTTTTTTCTACTTTCTTAAAAGAGCATAAACATCCTATTAAAGATATTTTAGAAGACCCAATTTTATTTAAAAGTTATTTAAACAAGATTGATCTATCAGCAAGAAAAAAAGTAATGGGTGTAGAACTTTATTTAGATAAAAAGAAGGTTTCTAAAAATATAAACCCAAAAGATAGTATAGATGAAAACATTTATGTTGCTATGCATAAACCTCATTCTTCTTTAAAGCCTAGTCATCAAGATTTAATTTGGAACTTACTAGTAAGTATAGCTCCTAAAGATGTGCTTTTTCTCTTTTGGTACGATAAAGAACAATTTTTCGAGTTATTTAAAAACTTAGATGAATCTATGAAAGATTGGGTGATAGACACAATTAAGAGTGAATTTTAGGTTGGAAGAATGAAGTAGGATGGAAGATGTTGAAATTGCGCAATTTGAATTTGAACACTGAAATTGAGTTTAGAAATAAAAAATATGAGTTTGTAAAAATTGTATATTTATAAAAAGAAAAGAAAAAGAAATGAGTTTTAAATTTGAAAACTTAATTATTTGGCAAAAATCGATGGATTTAGGTGAAGAAATGAATTTGTTAACGAATAATTTTCCTCAAAAAGAAGTTTATAATTTATCATCTCAATTAAGAAGAGCTTCAGATTCAGTGGCTTTAAATATTTCTGAAGGCGCTATTTTGCAGTCGAATGCAGAATACAGAAAGTTTTTAGGATATTCAATTCGTTCTTTAGCAGAGGTGGTAACTTGCTTACATAAAGCAATTAGAAGAGAGTATTTGTCAAAAGAGGAATTTCAAAAATATTATAGCGAATGTTATCACCTAATGAATATGACAATAGCTTATAGAAATAAGTTAAAGTAAATTAAAAAAATATGAGTAAGAAACATCAAGCTTCCTGCTCCCAACATCAAACAACAAAACCATGACACTCGAAATCATCATATTTATAGCATCCATTTTATTTGGAGCTGTTATCTTTTGGAGAGAATCTCAAAGCAATAAAGTATATCGTTTTTTTAATAAATTAATGAATTCAAAAGAATTGCAAATGAAAGCTGATGATAAAAAAGGATTTGTGTATCAACAATCACCTTTACTAAGATTGGTTTTTATTACGTCTTTATTTTTAATAGGTATTGTAGTAACGCGTATTTTAATCCCTATTGATTTAGCTACGATTTCATTATTTGCATCTATGATTTTTGGCACTTTTGCAGGTACATATTTAGCTGGGATTATATTTAAATCTTCTGCTGTTATCGAAAAACAATCTGAGTCTTTAGAAGATACATTTCAAGAAGTAATCGGAAAAGGAAAAGAACTCATAGATGATTTAAAAAACGAAGAACCAGCTACTATAGATAAAGCTCAAGAAGAAATTAAAGAAACACCAAAAGAAAATCAGAAAAGTGCTAGAGAGCGTTTAAAAGATAAAGGGTATTTGAAGTAGACACATTATTGATAAGTGATAAGTAGTGTATTTAAAAGAATTTAAAATGAATAAAATTAGATATATAGTAATTATTGTTTCTGTAATAATTTTTATGATAGAACTTTTTTTAATTGATTTTAAAAATTTTGAGTGGTCAAATTTATTAACTTTATTGGTACCCACTTTACTTATTATATCAATGGGTGGAAGTATTATTCATGTAAATAAACATGGAGAAAATAGATAAAAATTAAAAAGGGTATGAGTAAGAAACTTCAAGCATCAAGCATCATACTTCAAACATATAGAATATGATAAAGAGTTATTGGAATAAAGGTGCAAAACAAAAGAAAAGAGTCATCTTTTTTAGTGTTATACTATTAGGTTTATTGTTTTTTTTAAGAGACAATTATCAACCTGCATTATTGTTTTTTAGAAAATACATATTTGTAATTCTGTTATCATTTACAGTTTTATTTTTTGGAATCAGAAGATTTAGAAGATTAGCAAGTTCAGGAAAAAGAATACTTACTTTATTAATGCTGTCAGCTTTCTTTGGCTTATTGTATTTTGTGGGTTGGCATTATAGCATGTACGATTACATGAAAACCTATAATGTATTTAACAATCTAAATCGTTTTGAAATTGTAGAATTACCTCTTACACAAAATGAAAGAATTCAGCCTTTACGAAATATCTTTTCTATGGCAAACGAATCTGTTGGAGAAACCAAAGATGTTTCATTGCCACATTTGGTTAGAGTTGATGGTAACAATCAATGGACAATGGCTATACAACCTACAGAAAAGTATTATTGGCAAGGCTTAAAAGACAATACAGAAGAGGTGTTTTCTGTATCAAGTACAACACCTTTTCCTCGATTTTCTAGCGAAAATAGAATTCCTGTTACATTTTCTATAGGAGAATCTTTAAAGTTTAGTAGAAATACGTACAATGCAGTTGTACAACGTTTAAATCCTTGGATGTTGTTTAATTACGAACCAAGTGATACTTATTATATGAAAAATGATAAAGGTGCTTGGGTACAAGTAGTGAGTTTAATAAAGTGGAAAGGTTTCTTTTTTCCATATCCAACTTTTGGTGGAGTAATGGTTGTAGAAAATGGCGAACATAACTTTACAGATTACTTAGAAAGAATTACCATTGGTAAAGGAACGTTTATTGCACCAGAAGAAATGAAAAATTACGAGTATTTAAAAAGGCAAAATACTTTGGCTGAAAAGGTTTCACGAATTCAAGCAGAGAGCTTAAAGTTTTTAGGAGGTTTTTCTGATCCTTTACCTTGGAATATGAAAAGTGCAGTGAAAATTCCGTTAGCACCCAAAGATCAAAATCAGCAGCCATATGTAACTGATTTCGATTTTTCAGATACTAAAGTTGGTGCTTATAGTGGTTTGTATCATTGGTTTGGTTTAGAACCTATAGGTGATGAAAGAACTAGTTTAAGTTACAGTGTATTTATTCCAGCAGATGGTACAGACAGATTGTATTATTACGATCATGCTTCAAAAAAACAAGGTTATGCAGGCGTTTCAGCTATGCCTTTAAAAGTTCAAGAATCTAAAAAAGAATATGATTGGAATGCGAATGCTCCTGTAGAATTTAGACCTTACATTAAAAACATTGCAGGAAAAAAACGTATGTTTTTCTTAGGCACAGTGTCTACTATAAGTTCAGATAATCCAGAACAATTTGATGGTGCTGCAACACCAGATTTAGCTTTGGTTGATAGTGAGTACAGAGATGTAGTGTGGATTAATGCTAAAAAACCTAGTACTTGGAATGAAGAGGTGTATAAACAATTAAACGAAGCATGGAGAACTAGCGAAAACGGAAATATTTATTTCGAAAAAGAAAAAACCATCTTAGAAAAAAACAGACAAATATTAGATTCTATAAAATTGATTTCTAAACAAGAAAAAAATCTAAAAGAAATTCAGCGTTTGCAAAAACAAATCGATTCTATTAAGATGAATAACTAGACTATATTGATTTTTTTGAAAACTTACAGAGATTTAGGGACTATTTTACTTTTTCGATAGCAGTTTTGTGTATGGAAAGTTGCATTTTTGTATGCGAGGAATTTCCGAAGGAAAATCAGATGTTACAAAACTGCAGCGACCTTTGGCTTAAACTAAAGTAAGCAATGTTTTTTACATAATGTTACCCAACGTTTTTATTTTTTTAATTAATTCTTCCCAGGAAATGAGTTTGTCAATCCGTTAAAGATATCTTGATGAGCTCGAATTTCGTGCTTTTCATTATTGTTGGTTATGATTTTAAAATTTGGTCGTTTAAAATTATAAGTAATATTCATAACACCATGAATTTTTTTATTATTGTCATACTTTAGTTCTATTTTTTTTGTATTAGAAAAAAGTATTATTTGGTCTGGTTGAATTTCCAATTCCGCTTTTTCATAATTTCTCATTCCATTGACCCAATCTCCAATAAGTAAAAAAACCATTGAACCAGTAAATACATAGTATACATTCCTGTTTACTACTTCAATCAGATATATTGCTGCAATTTCTGAAGGCAAATATTTAGCAGGCCAAACAAATAATAAAAAGACTAAAAAGAGAAAGAATCCGAAGCTTAGGACAATTTTCCCTATTTTATTGATACTTTTTTTTTCAGCAAATTCTATTTCAAAAGTTTCTTTCAAATGTTGGGTAACTTAAGTACGATTATGACGTCGTTTTAATGACTTATAATCGTTGTTAGCGAAGTTCGCTTTTTTTTATCAGAAAGTCAACAGGTAAAAAACCCTTCTATTAATAAATTTTATTCAATATATTTCCTTGGATATATTTTCCTTGGTAAATAAAATTATTTTCACTAAATTTGTAGTGTAAAATAAAAAAATAAGACCGATGAAAATATTAAATATAAATTCAAGTAGTAATAAAACAGCTTCAACATCTACAAATTTTGCAGAGAAAGTAGTTGCTAAATTAGTAAAAGAGAATAGTGATGCAAATGTAAAAACAAGACATACAACTTTTTCTAATTTACCATTTATAGATGATGTAATGTTAAGTGCTTTATTTACTCAAGAAGAAAAAACACCAGAACAAAAAGAATCTTTAGCAATTTCTAACGAGTTAACTAATGAGTTATTAGAAGCAGATGTTTTAGTGATTGGTGCTCCAATTTATAATTTTTCTGTGCCAGCATCTTTAAAAGCATATTTCGATTTAGTAGCTAGAGCAGGATTAACTTTTAAGTATACAGAGAATGGACCAGAAGGTTTATTAAAGAATAAAAAGGCTTATATAGTGGTTTCTAGTGGAGGTACAGAGATAGGTAGTGATATAGATTTTGCTGGTAATTACATAAAACATTTTTTAGGATTTTTAGGTATTACAGATGTAGAGTTTGTAAAGTTAGATCAGTTAATGTTTGGTAGTGAACCTAAAATTGAGTCAGCACATAAAGTAATAGAAGCAATCGCTTAAAAAATAAAAGTTATGAAAAAAATATTAGCATTTGCAGGAAGTACAAGTTCTACTTCTATCAATAAAAAATTAGCAACATATGCAGCAGAAAATTTAAAACATGCAGCTTTTGATGTCATAGATTTAAGAGACTACGATTTACCTGTATATAGTGAAGACAGAGAAAAAGAGGGTTTTCCAGAAGCAGCAAAAAAGTTTACTTCAATGTTAGATAATTATGATGGTTTTATTTTGTATTTAGCAGAACATAATGGTTCTTATGCTGCAGCATTCAAAAACATTTTTGATTGGTCTTCTAGAATTGAAAGAAAGTTCTTTAGAGACAAACCCTTATTGTTAATGGCAACTTCTCCAGGAGCAAGAGGAGGACAGTCTGTTTTACAAGATGGGGTTACAAAATTTCCACATATGGCTGCAAAAGAAATTATTTCTTTTTCATTACCAAGTTTTTATGATAATTTTAAAGATGATAAAATTGTAAATGAAGATTTAGCATCATCATTAAAACAAGTAGTGAACGATTTTGAAAATATTTTATAAATAGAAAATATGAAAATAACTTTATATGGTAAACAAGGACATGCATACACTGTTGCCTTTAAAAATTTTTTAAATTCAACAGATGTGCCTTATATCTATAAAGACATTTCTAAAGATGTTGAGGCCAGAGAACATAGTAAAAAGTTGTATAATGGAGTTGCAAAATTTCCTACTTTATTTGTAGATGAAGAAGTGTATTTAACACCTACTACAGAAGAGTTTAATAAGATAATGCAAGATTTAAAATTAAGAGCTTAAAAAATGATTTGAAGCAGGAAGTAGGAAGTTTGAAGTTCTCACCAAAGAATAAACATCACATATCAATCATCTAGCATAAAACAGCAAACAATAAAACATGGGAGATATTTCTAAAGACATAAAATCTAGTTTTAAAAGCAATAAAGTAAAAGCTTTAATAAACATAAAATATACTTCAAATTGGTTAAATAGTAAAGAAAATGATTTCTTTAAACCTTATGGTATTTCGCCTCAACAGTATAATATACTAAGAATTTTACGAGGTGCAAAAGAGAGAGTAAAAGTACAAATCGTAAAAGATAGAATGATAGAAAGAGCTCCAAATGCAACACGTTTAATGGACAAATTATGTGATAAAAGTCTAATAGAAAGAGAACGTTGTGAACATGATAGAAGAGTAGTATATGTAAAAATTACAAATCAAGGATTAGAGTTGTTAAAAATGATTGATGAAAATAAAAATCTATCATTTCTAGAGAAATTAACAGAAGAAGAAGCAATAACGTTAAGTAATCTTTTAGATAAAATACGTTAAGCATAACAAATAAAAAGAAAAAAAATAGGAAACTTTTTTTTTAATAAATTATTTTCCTTGGAAAATAATTGTAAAGTAAAGAAATCATGAAAAATTATAAAACCATAGAAAACGTCTTAACAAGTCCGTTAGTAAATATGGGACCTATTCGTTTACGACAACCTTTACCAACTAAAGGGTTAGAAAATGTAGATCCGTTTATTTTATTGCATCATTATGGACCTTATGCAATTTCCGAATTTAACAATCCTTTTGATCTAGGTCCTCATCCTCACAGAGGTTTTGAGCCAATTACCCTATTGTTTAAAGGAGAGCAATTTCATAGAGATTCTTTAGGGAATGAAATGACAGTGAAAGCTGGTGGAGTTCAATGGACAACAGCAGGTAGAGGTATTATACATGCAGAAGCTCCTACTAAAGAGTTTGTGAAAAGAGGAGGAGATTTAGAAGGAATTCAGTTGTGGTTAAACTTACCTGCAAAATATAAAATGATGACACCAAATTATCAGCATTTAGAAGATGAACAAATTCCGAAATTATTTTATGAAGATAAAAAAGTACAATTAAATATTGTTGCAGGTCATCAAAAGGAGGTTTTAGGGAATATTACCACACAAACAGAAGTAAATGTATTTACAGCTATTGCTCAAGAAAAAGGTAAAATAGAGATTGATATTCCTAAGCATCATAAATCATTAATTTATCTTTTAGAAGGTGAAATAGTAGTCAATGCTAAACAAGTTCTTAAAAAAGGAGATCATCAAATGGTTACTTTTAATACAGATGGTGATTTAATAGAATTTGAAGCAACAGAGAAGAGTACGTTGTTAATTTTATCAGGAGCACCAATTAATGAAAAAGTTGCACAATATGGCCCATATGTAATGAATACGCAAACTGAAATTTTAGAAGCAATGCGTGATTTTCAACAAGGAAAAATGGGATATTTATATTAACAAAAAAACTATAAAAAAATGAAAAAAATAGTTCACAAAGCAGAAACAAGAGGCTATGCAAATCATGGATGGTTAAAATCTTATCATACATTTAGTTTTGCTGGTTATAACAATCCAGAAAGAATGAATTTTGGAATGTTACGTGTTTTAAATGATGATGTTGTTCAACCTAAAATGGGTTTTGGTACACATCCTCATAGAAATATGGAAATTATATCTATACCAATTTCAGGAGCATTATCACATAAAGACAGTATGGATAATAAACGTTCTATAGAAGTGGGTGAAGTACAAGTTATGAGTGCAGGTACTGGATTAACACATTCAGAATTTAATGACTCTAATACAAATGAAACTAACTTTTTGCAACTTTGGATCATTCCAGAAAAAGAAGAAGTAGCACCTTATTACAATCAAAAAGAGTTTAAAGAAGCTGATAGAAAAAATAAATTTCAAACGTTAGTTTCACCAAGAACAAATCTTGTAGAAGGCTCATTACCAATTCATCAACAAGGGTATATTTCTATGATAGATTTAGATGAAAACATAGAAACTGAATATCATTTAAAAAACGGTGCTTATTTTTTCTTAATTGATGGTGAAGTTAATATAGCAGATGAAACTCTAGAAAAAAGAGATGCAGTAGGTATTATTGAAACAGAAAAAGTAACAGTTAAAGCTAAGAAAAATAGTAAGTTATTAGTAGTAGATGTTCCTATGCAATAACTAAAACAAATAAATTTTTAAAAAGCCAAAGAATGTATTTCTTTGGCTTTTTTTGTTTGAGAAAATAAGTTTATCTTGCAAGTATTATGCATGCATAATAAATTTAATTTCGAATACAATGAAGTACAAGCATATTTTTGAGCCTTTAGATTTAGGTTTTACCACTTTAAAAAATAGAGTTTTAATGGGCTCTATGCACACAGGTTTAGAAGAAGAAAAAAACGGTTATGATAGAATGGCTGTTTATTTTGCAGAACGTGCAAAAGGTGGAGTTGGTTTAATTGTTACAGGTGGTATTGCTCCAAATATTCAAGGCTGGACAGCACCTTTTTCTGCGAGATTAAGCTCAAGAAGACATGTAAAGAATCATAAAAAAGTTACCAAAGCAGTACATGATGCAGATGGTAAAATTTGTATGCAGATTTTACATTCAGGCAGATATGGATATCATCCATTTAATGTGGGTCCGTCTAAAATTAAAGCACCAATAAATCCTTTTAAACCTTTTAAATTAAATTCTTCAGGCATTAAAAGAACAGTTAGAGATTTTGTAAACTGTGCAAAATTAGCTCAAGAATCTGGTTATGATGGAGTAGAGGTTATGGGTTCAGAAGGGTATTTAATTAATCAATTTATTGCGAAAAGAACTAACAATAGAACTGATAAATATGGAGGAGACTATGAAAATAGAATGCGTTTACCTGTAGAAATTGTTACTAAAATAAGAAAAGCTGTTGGCGAGAATTTTATCATCATTTACAGACTTTCTATGTTAGATTTAGTAGAAAAAGGAAGTTCTTGGGAAGAGATTGTAACCTTAGGTAAAGCCATAGAAAAAGCAGGAGCTACCATAATTAATACAGGTATTGGTTGGCACGAAAGTAGAATACCAACCATAGCTACTTCTGTACCTAGAGCTGCATTTACTTGGGTAACCAAAAAAATGAAAGAGGAAATCAATATTCCTTTAGTAACATCTAATAGAATAAATATGCCAGAAACTGCTGAAAAAGTTTTAGCAGAAGGTCATGCAGACATGATTTCTATGGCTCGTCCTTTTTTGGCAGATCCAGAATGGGTAAATAAAGCAGCAGAAGAAAAAGATGATGAAATAAATACATGTATTGCTTGTAATCAAGCTTGTTTAGATCATGCTTTTCAGAAAAAAGTAGCAAGTTGTTTGGTAAATCCAAGAGCTTGTCATGAAACAGAGTTAAATTATAATCCAACAACCCAAAAGAAAAAAATAGCTGTTGTGGGTGCTGGACCTGCAGGACTAGCTGCATCTACTATTGCTGCACAAAGAGGTCATTTATTAACTTTATTTGATGCAGATTCAGAAATTGGTGGTCAGTTTAATATGGCAAAACAAATACCTGGTAAAGAAGAGTTTTATGAAACAATTCGATATTTCCAAAAACAAATTGATTTACATCAAGTAGAGGTAAAATTAAATACAAGAGTTTCATTAGAAGATTTGCAAAAATCTGACTTTGATGAAATTATTTTGGCAACAGGTATAAAGCCTAGAGAACTTAAAATTAAAGGTATAAATCATCCAAAAGTGTTGAGTTATATAGAAGTTTTAAAAGATAAAAAGCCAGTTGGTAAAAAAGTTGCTGTAATTGGTGCAGGTGGAATTGGTTTTGATGTTTCTGAATATTTAACTCATGAAGGTGAGTCTACTTCACAAAATATTGATGCTTGGTTACAAGAATGGGGTATAGACAAGTCTTTACAGGCCAGAAGTGGTATAGAAGGCATGCAACCAGAATTTCATAAAGCTTCTAGAGAAATTTTTATGTTTAAAAGAAGTAAAGGTAAGTTTGGAGGAAATTTAGGCAAGACTACAGGTTGGATTCATAGATCTAATCTTAAAAAGAAGAATGTACAATTTATTGGCGAAGTTTCTTACGATAAGATTGATGATCAAGGATTGCATTATACTCAAAATGAAGAACAAAAAATATTAGAAGTAGATAATGTGGTTATTTGTGCAGGTCAAGTTCCTTTTAAAGAATTGTATCAACCTTTATTAGATTCAGGAAAGAAGGTACATGTAATTGGTGGTGCAGACTTTGCTAGTGAATTAGATGCAAAAAGAGCTATAAATCAAGGAGCAAGATTAGCAGCAGAGTTATAATCTTTTATTATTTTTGTAGAAAATATTTTATAATGAAAAAACTATTTTTTCTTTTTCTAGCTTTTAATGGATTATTAATTTTTGGACAAAATCAGCCTCCAAAAATGCCAAAGTATAAAGCAAAAAATGCTGCAGGTATATTTTACTATGATGCCGTTGAAGCTGCCAAAAAAATAAAACTTAAAAAAGAAGAGAAAATTAGTGTATTCTCTAAAATTATAAAAAACTACAATAACGATATTAAAAATATTTCATTTTTAAACGGTCCAAAGTTAAATGATGTTGAATTAACCATTAATTCTGTTGGAGAACAGGCATTTAAAAATCCAGACCTAAGAAGTAAGATTCGAAAAATGATTGAAGATACTGTAATACCAGTAAGAGATTCTGTTTTAAAAAAGGAAACAAACCTTAATAAAAAATTAGAAGAAGTTTTAAGTAGCAAGCAATTAAAAAAATGGTTACGTTACCAAACTAGCCAAAAAAATAAATTGATTCCAAAACCACCTCAAAACAATCAAAGTCGTAATAATGGTGGTATGATGCAAAGAAATAGAATGGGAGGTATGGGTCGTAGAAGATTCTAACTATTTAACCATTTTTACAGAGTTAATATGGCCATCCCAATCGTATTCTTTTATAGGATTATTGGGGTCTAATTTCCATTGACCATCTACTATAAACTTATAATGGTATTTACCACCTGAAAGTTTTGTTTTAAAAATCCAACCTTTTTTGGTTTTGGTCATTACATAATCAGTTTCAGACCAATTATTAAAAGAACCAGCTAAAATTACTTCTTTAGCATTTTTAAAATCTTCTAACAAAAAAGTAACTTCTTTTTTAATGTCTATGAAAGAGTTGTATTGGTTAAATTCATTAATTGTTTTGTTTGGGTTTTTAGGGTCTTCAATCCATTTACCATCTACAATAAATTTATATTCATAATAATTTGGAGGTAGTTGTAAAGTAAGTTTCCAACCATTTTTGGTTTTAATCATTTTGTACAGATACTCATTCCATTTGTTAAAAGAACCACTTAAAATTACTTCTTTAGTATCTTTAAATCCCTCTAAATTAAAGGTAGTATTGCCATCTTCTGCGATTTGAGTTGGCATTATTTTTAAATTATAACTATTTAGCAGAAGCGCATAAGGTGTTTTGGCTACTATTTTATTTGGTGTATTTTCAGTTGGTTCTGCCCAAAGTTTATTGTTAACAACAAATTTGAACTCCCAATTAAAATCTTCATTAAAATCTGAAAGCTTTTTTTTAAGTTGATAAATATTGTCATCAACCTTTTTCATTACCCATTTTTTTCGAGACCAATTATTAAAATTACCAGCAACAACTACCTTTTTTATATCAAAATCAGAAAAATCTAATATTGTATCATTTTTATCTAATGTTGCTTTTTCATAATCTCTTTTATCAAAGGTAAAAACAATATAATCTCCTTCTATTTTATATCCTTTTACAGCATTATTTTGTGAAAATGCTGTGGTTATAAAACAGAAAATAAAAATTATATGTAATACTTTTTTTATCAATTTCTTAAAATAGGATATTTAATAAAATACAGTTTTTCTTTTTTATAATTGATAATTACTCTTTGTTGTGCAAAGAAATCATGTCCTAAAATACCATCTAATTTTGTGCCAAATGCTTTATTCATATTATGCAAATTAGTTACTATGGTTTTCATTGGTCCAAAATAAATTTGATCGTTAAGTTTCAGTCTATGTAAATTGCCATATAAAACTTCAATTTTCTTTGAACTAGCACCTATTAATTCAACTCTTTTTTTTAGGATAAAAGTTATTAAATACATCTTTAGATAATTTAGAATTTAATTGATTAAATTCAGCACCAGTATCTATACCAAAGGTAACTTTTTCTTTATTAATAAATCCATCAACAACAATAACGTGCTTTTTTAATTTGAAATTTAAAGTATCTATTATTTCTTCTAAATAGTTTTGTTTTCCAAGCCTATTTCCATCTTTATCAATCTTTGTAAGTGTAATTTGGTTTAGAAATAAATCTATAAAAATTTCATAATCTTTAAGAATAGAATAGCCAATAATCCCTAAAAGTTTAATTTTTTTATTTTTTTCTATATGAGAAAGGTTTATTACATCTGAATTTTTATTTTTTAAATTTAAGTTTTTAAAAGCTAGACTTTTAATTCTTTTTTCTGTAGGCAATTCTACACTACCTGTAACCCCAGAAGTTTCTCCTTTTTTTGTGTAATTAAAAGGATACGTTTTAAAATAATTTTTATTTAATAATAAAGTTTCTGAGCCTGTATCAATAATAAAATTCCCTTTTTGTTCATTTAATTCTCCTTCTATTACAATTAATCTATCTACGAGTTTAAAAGGTATTCTTGTTGTAAATTGATTAATTTTTTCTGCATTCTTAAATAGCAGAGGTAATTCTGGAATAGGGTTTAAATCATTTTTAGAGCTAAAACCAAATGTTTGTAGACTAATAAAAATAAAAATAATGAGGTTGATGATTCTTTTCATATAATAAAGACGCTTAAACTTATTGTATTGTTACATTTATTAGTTTTTAACATGTTAAAAAAATCAAAATAAATTATCGATATTTGCCCTTACTAATTTAACAATGATATTATGAGTATGAATAAAAATACAGTCTTAGGATGGGCTACTTTTTTAATGATTGCAATGGGTGTTATCTTAATATTAATGGGTGCTTACAGGTATGATGATGTAGCAGGCTGGGGTTTTGCAACAGTTGGTTTTGGCTTTTTTTGTATTGCCTGGGTATTTAATGCTTTAAAAGGTAGAGTTTAAAAGTCTACATTCAATAAAATTTTTCTTTTTAATTTTTAAAATACTACAATAAATGAGTGATGATAAGAAAGTAATCTTTTCGATGAATAAGGTTTCTAAAACCTATCAATCTACAGGCAAACAAGTCTTAAAAGATATTTATCTAAGCTTTTTCTATGGAGCTAAAATTGGTATTCTTGGTTTAAATGGTTCTGGTAAATCTACCTTACTTAAAATTATAGCTGGTGTAGAAAAAAACTATCAAGGTGATGTTACTTTTTCACCAGGATATAAAGTGGGTTATTTAGAACAAGAACCACAATTAGATCCAGAAAAAACAGTATTTGAAGTCGTAAAAGAAGGAGTAGCAGAAACAGTTGCAATTTTAGACGAATACAATAAAATTAACGACTTATTTGGTTTGGAAGAAGTCTATTCTGATGCAGATAAGATGGAAAAATTAATGAACCAACAAGCAGAACTACAAGATAAGATTGATGCTGCAAATGCATGGGAATTAGACACTAAATTAGAAATAGCAATGGATGCTTTACGTACTCCAGATTCTGATAAGAAAATAGGTGTTTTATCTGGAGGAGAAAAGCGTAGAGTTGCATTATGTAGACTATTATTACAAGAACCTGAAATCTTATTATTAGATGAGCCTACTAACCATTTAGATGCAGAATCTGTGCATTGGTTAGAGCATCATTTAGCACAATATAAGGGAACTGTTATTGCAGTTACACACGATAGATATTTCTTAGACAATGTAGCTGGTTGGATTTTAGAATTAGATAGAGGAGAGGGTATACCTTGGAAAGGAAATTATTCTTCTTGGTTAGATCAAAAATCTCAAAGAATGGCGCAAGAAAGCAAAACAGCTAGTAAGCGTCAAAAAACTTTAGAAAGAGAATTAGATTGGGTTAGGCAAGGAGCAAAAGGAAGGCAAACCAAACAAAAAGCTCGTTTAAAGAATTACGAGAAATTAATGAGCCAAGACCAAAAACAAGTTGATGAAAAGCTAGAAATTTACATTCCTAATGGACCACGTTTAGGAACTAATGTTATCGAAGCTAATGGGGTTTCTAAAGCTTATGGAGATAAATTATTATACGAAGATTTAGCATTTAATCTACCTCAAGCAGGTATTGTTGGAATCATTGGTCCAAATGGAGCAGGAAAAACAACTATTTTTAAAATGATTATGGGAGAAGAAACTCCTGATAAAGGGAATTTTAAAGTAGGGGAAACTGCAAAAATTGCATATGTAGATCAAGCACATTCAGACATAAACCCAGATAAAACCATTTGGGAAAATTTTTCTGATGGTCAAGATTTAGTAATGATGGGAGGAAGACAGGTAAATTCTAGAGCTTATTTAAGTCGTTTTAATTTTTCTGGAAGCGAACAAAATAAAAAGGTGTCAACTTTATCTGGTGGAGAAAGAAACAGATTACACTTAGCAATGACTCTAAAAGAAGAAGGTAACGTTTTGCTTTTAGATGAGCCAACAAACGATTTAGATGTAAATACACTAAGAGCTCTTGAGGAAGGATTAGAAAATTTTGCTGGTTGTGCAGTTGTAATTAGTCATGATAGATGGTTTCTAGATCGAATTTGTACACATATTTTAGCTTTTGAAGGAGATAGTCAAGTTTATTTCTTTGAAGGTTCTTTCTCTGATTATGAAGAAAATAAGAAGAAACGTTTGGGTGGAGACTTAATGCCTAAACGTATTAAATATAAAAAGTTAATTAGATAAAAAAATCCTTAGTAACTATACTAAGGATTTTATTTACCTTTTTCAAGGAAACAATTATTGAGGGAATACTATTATTGTATAAATTTAATCTTTTTTATAATATATTTTATAAGGAAAAACCCCTTAAATAAATAAGAAAAACACCCATTTTTAAAATGGGTGTCTAATAAAGAACTATTAATTCCTTCTTTTTCTCTCAACTTTTTTACCCCTATTATTTTTTACTGTAGATCTTCTTTTGTTTTCTGTAACAGTTTCTCTTTTAGTATTTCTTTTTATTTTATCAATTTTCTTATTTGAATTCGATTTTCTATAAGAGAATTCACTATTTCTATTTGTTATATTTCTTCTAGTATTATCAATTCTATTATTTCTATCAGAAGCAGCTTTACGTCTTCTAATAACTCTGTCATTTTTACCAACTCTTGCGTTTTTATTAGCTCTATAATAATAGAAGTTTCTATCTTCTCTAAATCTTGTATAGTTTCTATTGAAATCATTTCTGAAAAAGAAACGATCGTTAAAGTTGAATATTCTACCTATGTTTAAATTTATTCTTACACCATTGTCAACGTAATAATTGTCTCTTACATCACCATAAAAAATAGGATAACCCCATCTGTCATATCTAACTTCTAAATTACCAACTCTAAATAATTTATTTCTTCGATAATTAATAAAAACATTACCAATTCTAGTTACGTTTCCTCTAAAATCATAGTTAATAAAGACATTACCAACTCTTCGAATTCTTCCTCTAAAATCTCTATCTATTCTTACACCTCTATTATTAAAACTTGTATCGAAATCAAAATCTCCATTTGTAAATACAAAAAATTCGATTCCTCGTTCAAAAAAATTAACTGCGTTGTTATAAGAATAATTATTTACCCAATATCTGTTTGTTAATTTTGAGCCATTTGTGGCTTCTACAGAAGAAACCATCATGAACATTGCTACTAAAAAATATAATCCTCTTTTCATAATATATGGTTTAAAGGGTTTTGCCTACTCTTTTGCTTTTCGGCTTCCGCATTTGTTTTAGTATTTTCAAAGAGCGTGCCAAAATTTTAATAGCTTATTTTATTGTTTTTAAACAATTGTTAATCAGTTATATATAATTTTTTAATACCAATTTAAAATAAATCGATTTAAGAAATTAAATTGTATTATATTTATAAAACTTAGAAAATTTTATAAGATTAATGATTGACGCAATTGAGAAAAATTTAGAAAAAGGAAAACATTTAATAACAAAAATTTCTAACCAACAATATTCAGATAGTTCAGTAGCACCTTATTATTCAAGTATAGGATGTCATATGAGACATATATTAGATGTTTTTTATTGTGTTTTAGAAGGATATAAGAATAACCATATAGATTTAACTATAAGAAAAAGAGACATTAGTGCTGAACTAGATACTAGTGTTTGTAAAAAATATTTTTCTACAATTATAGCACAGGTGCAATTATTAAAGCCAGAAGATTTATTACAAAATATAAAAGTAACAGATGATTTAGGTTTAGGAAAAACAACAGTAAATTATACTTTAGGGGCAATTTTAATGCAAGCTCATAGTCATGCAATACATCATTATGCTAGTATTGGGTATATTATTTATCAGTTAGGTATTGAGTTGCCAGATTCAAATTTTGGTTTTAACCCAACCACACCCAAAAAGAATTTATCTAAAGTGAATTCTTAATTACTAGCTAAACAATTTTAGAGTACATCTTAACTTTTTTAGTATACGCTCTGAGCTCAAACATTTCAGCAATAAATTTTCTAACGCTTTTATAAGGAATTTTATACTGATTATGATTTGTTATGGCAATATCATATAAACTTTTCCAATGTGTTCTAATTGCTTTTAAAGCTTTAAAATAAGAAGAACTATTTGTATCATAAATATGTGTAGGTTCTGCTATAATTCCGTTAATTTCTAAAACTTTAAAATTTTCTCCCTTTTCTAATTCAGAAAATGTATTGTATTTTAAATCTATTCTACCATAAAACCAACCAGGTATAGATTTACTTAAATCATCAAAAGTTTTTTCTAATTCTTTGCTTATTAAATGATTACCATTTAAAAACTGAGTGCCTTTACAATGATTGCCAATAACAGATAGAAGTAATTCTTCATTTTTTTTTGGAACACTATTTAAGGTTGTTTGATGTAATTCTTCTAAGATATTAATATATAATTTAGCTCTTATGTCTTTTGCAATTAAGGCTTTTAAAGTAGATTTTCCATCACCATTAACCTTTAAAAATTTTTTTAAAGTTATCGATGTTATTTTACCTTTTTCATCATTTGGGTTTCTTGAATAAAATATACCACATTCATTTTTGTAATGTATGTATTCTTGGATAATTGTATTTACTGGATATTTTTTCAAATACAACTTTAACTCATCAATACTATTTATTTTTTTTACTAATAAACCCCTAAATCCTACATCAGGCTTTACAATTAGTGGAAAATATAATCCAGCTTTTTCTAAGCTTAGTAAAGTGTTGTTTATTTCTGAATTAGCAACATGTAATATGCTTTTTGGTTTGTATTTATCTGGTATTAAACCTAAAGTAGTGAATTTACTTTCAGTTCCATTTCCTGAACTTTTAATAGAAGGGTTTGCTGCACTAAAAAAAGCTGCATGCTTTGCTTTTGCAGCAAGATAAAATGCATAAGGTAGATTTGGAATATAAAACATAGATGATGGCCAGTATTCCCAATTTAAAACCTTATGTAATTTATTTATATTCAAAAGTTACTTAGAATTAAAAATAGAATTGCTAATTACTTTAAAAGTTTTAAAAGCAAAGTAAATTGTATAAATAAGTAACAGACAACCAGCTGCTATAAGAACATATGCTAAATAAAGCTTTGGAGCTTCTGTAAATTTATCTATTGCTTTAAACCCCATAGTTATAATGATAGGAGAAGCAATAAAAAGTAACAATAAAACCCCTAATCTAATTAATCCTTTACCTAATAAATTAATATCTGTACTCATCCTTTATAATTTTCTATTGCATTTCTAACACTACCATATTTCTCTAATAAAACAGCTGCTTTTTGTTTGTCTATATTTAGCGTATTTACTAACATTTTTTCTCCTCTATCCACTAATTTATTATTAGATAGTTGCATGTCTACCATTTTATTACCCTTTACTTTTCCTAATTGAATCATAGCAGTAGTAGACAACATATTTAAAACTAGTTTTTGTGCTGTACCAGCTTTCATTCTAGAGCTTCCAGTAACAAATTCAGGCCCTACAACCACTTCTATAGGATATTGTGCAACTTTACCTAAAGGACTATTTTTATTACAAGTAATACAGCCTGTTATAATATTTTTTTTATTACACGCTTCTAATGCTGATATAACATAGGGTGTTGTTCCTGATGCAGCAATACCAACTACTACATCTTTATTAGAAATAGTATGTTCTTGCAAATCTAACCAACCTTGGCTTTTAGAATCTTCTGCAAACTCTACAGCTTTTCTAATGGCATAATCTCCACCAGCAATTAACCCTACAACTAATTCATGTGGTACTCCAAATGTAGGTGGACACTCAGAAGCATCTACAATACCAAGTCTACCAGAAGTACCTGCACCTAAATAAAAAAGTCTCCCTCCTTTTTTTAATTGATTTACAATTTGCTTAGTAAGCGCTTCTATTTGAGGCAAGCTTTTTTCTACAGCTAAGGGTACTGTTTTATCTTCGTTGTTAATGTTTTGTAATAATTCTTTTACAGTCATCTTTTCTAGATGATTGTATTTAGAATCTTGCTCTGTAGTCTTTGTAAACGTCATCATTCAAAAATACATTTTTTATCATATGTTTGAATGAAAACCGAAAAAAGTTATCTAATTCTTATCTTCTAAAAATATAGTATACGTATCTGTTTCAGAAATATGAAAGTAGCCTAAAGGAAAATTTTCTTCGTTTGTTGTGTTAATCATATTACCTAATAAAGAAGAAGGAACTGTTTCAAAAGGTCCGCCTGCATTTTGTCCACTTTGATTAATTAAAACTCTGAAGTATGTGAAATATTCTTTAGTAATACCAGACATTTTAATTTTTACAGCAGTAGGAACTTTTAAATCATCTTCTGAATAAAAGTAAGAAAAGTTATAATCTGCTCCATTAAAAAAACGATCTTCTATGGCTAAAAATAAATTATTTGTAAAATCAAATAAGTAATAGTTTTCTTCATTTGCATCATCTTTAAATGAAATTTTTAACTCTGTTTCATTACCAGAAAATAAGGTTTCATCTCCTTGTGTTACAGAGGTTAAAGGTGTTGACTTTATTTTTGTAGCTGTACCTTTATAAGTTTCATTATCATAAATAACAGTAAGTTCGTAAGTTACATTATCAGCAGGAATAAAAGAGTTTATTGGTTCATAATCTCCATCTGCATTTGTGTCAGAAAAATTAATTACAGAGTTGTCTGATAAATTGGTAAGAAATACTGTTGCATTTAAAGCAGCAGGAATAACATCATCAAAATAATCTGCAGATAATCTGAGTTTAACTACTGTATTTGCAGTAACTGGATTTTCATCAAAAAACACTTCAAAAGAAGCATCTATGATTAATTTAGGAGGAATACTTGGTACATCTACATCTACTACTTTTTCGCAGTTTGAGAAAAAGAACATCAATAAAATTGGAAGTATATATATCTTTTTCATCAGTTTAAAATTTAAAATTATAAGTTACAGAGGGCACAATACCAAAAATTGAAGTTTGTATTGCTTCGTTTCTTAATGTTTCTCTATTTTGTCTAAAATTAATAGAAGCTGCATTTTGTCTACCATATAAATTGTAGATGCCAAAAACCCATTCTGCTTGCCATTTTCTGTTTTTGTTTTTTTCTGGAGTTAAGGTTGCAGAAATGTCAAATCTGTGATAAGCAGGTAATCTATCTGCATTTCTTCTATCATCATCAAAAATGGGAACATTTAAACCTTGTACTTCATATTGACCAACAGGATAATTAGTAGGTTGCCCTGTTTGGAATAAAAAGTTTGCGTTAAAGGTCCATTTTTTTGATAATTCGTAACTAGCATTTAAAGATAAATCGTGAGTTTTATCAAAAGGTGTGCTGTACCATTTACCTTGATTAATTCCTGGTTCGTTAGCATTTCTTCCAGGTGTTTGTTGCTCTGATCTAGATAAAGTATAAGCTAACCATCCTTTAAAATTGCCTTCGTTTTTCTTAAATAATACTTCTAAACCATAAGCTCTGGCTTGTCCATTTAAAATAACAGTTTCGATTTCGTTATTAGCAATTAAATTAGCACCATTTATATAGTCTATTCTATTTTGAATGTCTTTGTAAAAAACTTCTGTTTCTAAAGAATAATCACCTCCTTTTATAGATTTAAAATAACCTGCTGCAAATTGATCTAATAGTTGTGGTTTTATAAATCGTCCACTTGGTGCCCATACATCAAGTGGAGTAGGAGATGCTGTGTTAGATAATAAATGTAAATATTGAGCCATTCTATTGTAACTCAGTTTTACAGAAGATTCATCACTTAATAAATAAGAAAGCGAAAATCTTGGTTCAAAATTATTAAAGCTTGCTAATACATCGCTTCTACTAAAACTTTCTGTACCTGTTGGAGTCGCAGATTCGTATTTTTTAAATTGTTGATTATAAATTACAGCTTCGTTATTTGCATACACATTAAGTTCATCTTGACCAAGTCTAGTAAAATTGCTAAAACGAAGTCCATATTGCAAAGTAAGTTTATCACTTATTCTGTGTTCTGCATCTATATAGGCTGCAAATTCATTAGCATATTTATCAATTAATTTTTCTGGTTGAATACCAGAATCTGGTCTATTTGGTATTATTTCTCCTGGATTAAATTTGATATATATATTATTAATACCATAATTTAAAGTGAAAGTATTATTTAAATAGTGTTTAAAATCGTATTTTAAATTGAAGTTTGTGATTCCAGAATCCCACTCAAAACCAACAAAATCAAGAGTTAAACCATAGAAATAATCTGAATATATAAGAGAAAGATTAGAAAAAAGCTTATCAGAAAAGAGATGATTCCATCTTAAATTAAGAACATTATTTCCATATTTATTTACAAAGTTATCACTGATTCCAAAAACATCTTTTCCAAAATAAGTTGATAAGAATAAGTTGTTTTTTTCATTAAATCTATAATTAACTTTACTGTTTAAATCGTAAAAATAAGCAGTATTATCGTTGTCAAAAAGTGGTAAAAATAAATGAGCATATGAAGCTCTACCACCTATTAAAAAAGAACTTTTTTCTTTCTCTATTGGTCCTTCTGCTAATAATCTACTAGAAACTAATCCAATGCCACCTGTAAGTTTAAATTCTTTACTGTTTCCTTCTTTTTGATATATGTCTAAAACAGATGATAATCTTCCTCCATATCTAGCAGGAATTCCTCCTTTATATAATTTTACATCTTTTATTACATCTGGATTAAAAACCGAGAAAAAACCAAAAACATGTGAAGAATTAAAAACGATAGCTTCATCTAACAATATTAAATTTTGATCTGCAGCACCACCTCTTACATTAAATCCTGAAGCGCCTTCACCTGCACTAGTAACTCCTGGTAAAAGAATAATTGACTTTATAATATCTGACTCACCTAAAACTACTGGTATTTGTTTTATAGTAGCTGCAGTAAGTTTATTCACACTCATTTGAGGTGTTTTAATATTTAGTTTTTCTATATCAGATTCAATAATAATTTCATCTAAACTTTCTGTTTCTTCTTCTAATTTAAAGTTCTTAGTAACATTTACAGTTAAGTTTAAGTTTTCTATTATCGATTTAAAACCTAAATAACTTATTTGAATTTTATAATTACCTTTAGGTACAGTTATAGAATAAAAACCATATTCGTTGGTAGTAGTTCCTGTTTTTAATTCTGGAAAATATACAGAAACTCCTATTAAAGTTTCATTAGAATTATTATCGTAAACAGTTCCGTTTATAGTTACTTTTTCTTGGGAGAAAAATATTTGAGCAACAAATAAAAAAAGAAAAGCAATATTTTTTGAAGGGTTCATTTTTGTTTAAATTATCTAAAAATTAACTCAACAAAAATACAATTATATACTGATAAGAAAACGTTAAAAAGAATAGCTTTTTAATCGTAGATAATGTCATTAACTTCAATTTTTTTATTCTCTATAAAATCATATAAGGTTAATCTTCTTAAGGTGTAATAATCTACCCAAAATTTTTCTAAAGAATTTAGATAAGATAATACAGATCTGTCTTGTTCTTGAAGAGCAATGTTTAAATCTGTAATTGTTATTTTTCCTAAAACGAAACGCTTTTTAGCAATTTCGTATCTTTTTAAAGCAATTTCTTGAGCTTTTTTAGAAGTCTTTAAAAAATTACGTTGGTTTTGCCAGTTTAAGACATGTAAATAAATTTCTTGTTCAAACTCTTGTTGATCTATTTCAACATTTGTGTTTACTAAATCTTTGTTTGCTTCTGCTAATTTCCTTCTAGATTTAGAAACTCCCCAATCTAAAATAGGAATACCTAATGAAAGTAAAACACTTTGTTGTTGATTAAAATCTTGAAATAAATTATTAATGTCATTACCTTGTTGAGAGATACCAAAATTAGCTCTTAAGCTCATTTGCAATCTATTATTTCCTCTCACTTCAGCAACATCTTGTTCTGCTTGCAAACGTCTTCTTCTAAACTCTATTACTGCTTTTCTATTAGATTTGGCTTCTTCTAAGGCTTTTTCTACAGTTACAGTAAACGTTGTTAACTCTTTTGGAGTAGATAATAAAATATCTTCTGTATCTAGTGTTAAATACCTAGATAAATCTTGAGAAGCTCTTTTGAAATTGATTTCGTTAGTAATCACTTCATTTTCAGAGTTTAATACAGAAAGTTCTATTTGTAATAAATCATTTTCTGCAATTTTACCCATTTTATATCTACCTTTTGATATCTGAAATAAGGTGTCTTGGTTTGAAAAATTAGATTTGGCTATTCTTTTTTGAACTTGAGATTTTAATAAAGCAAAGTATCTTCTACACGTATTTAAAGATATTTGCTCCATTCTTTCAATAAATTCTCTTTTAGCTTCTTCATATAACAATGGTTCTATTTCTTTTAACCATTTAAACTCATTGTAGAATAAAGAATTTTGAAAATAATTTAAAGAAAAAGGAATGACAGCGTAATTTGTTGCAGAGAATGGTTCAGATACATCAACTCTTTCTAGTTGAGAACTCACAGAAATTGTACCACCAGTTAAACCAATATTTTGATTAATAGAAAGTGTACCATCAAAACGAATTTGATTTGTTCTTCTAAATCCATCAGAACCATCATCTAAAGTAATTCTGTTAACAGAGTTTCTGTATTGTGGTAAAGTAGCATCAAACCTTAGTTGAGGTAAAAAACGTGCTTTAAAGTTTCTATATCTCCAATAACTAGCTTGATTTTGGTTTAACAAAGCTTTATAATCTGGAGAGTTCTTTTGTGCAATGCTTATAGCTTCTTCTAAAGAAATTGGTCTTTGAGAATAGCTACAAATTGATTGTAAAATTGTAAAAAGAAAAAAGTATTTTTTCATAGTTATTCGTGTCTAATAGCTTCAATAGGACTTTTGCTAGCTGCAGATTTTGCAGGTGCTATTCCAAAAATTAACCCAATTAATGTAGCTACAAAAAATGATAATAAAATTGAACTTAAAGAGAGTATGGTTTCAATACCTGTTGTAATTTCTAAAATATAGGAGGCAAGTACACCAAGTATAATTCCTATAATTCCACCTCCAATACTTACTAAAACAGATTCAGTTAAAAATTGAAGAATAACGTCTTCTTGTGTAGCTCCAATGGCTCTTATAATTCCTATTTCTTTTGTTCTTTCTAAAACAGAAGCTAACATAATATTCATTATACCAATACCACCAATTAAAAGAGAGATACCAGCAATAATACTTAGTACAATGTTAAATATTTGTTTTGTTTTCTGTTGCTGTTTTAAAAGCTGAATAGGTATAGAAATTTCGAAATCTAATACATCATTATGCCTTCTTTTAAGCATTCTGCTTAAAACATCTGCAGTTGCATTTAACTCTTTAGAGTCATTAACTTGTACTATTAGTTTGTCTATTTGATGATAATTACCTCTTGGAATTTTTTTCTTAGGTCCTTGTTGGTTTCCCATAAAAATAACTCCACCACCACCAAAATCAATAGGTCTATCACTTATAATTTTTCGATCTTTGTATCGAACTAAAAAGGTTTTAGCTGGAATATAAATATCTAGATTCATATCTCTTATCCCTAAGTTTTCTTGTGCATTTTCAGAAACAAATTTTTCTTCTATAACACCAACAACTTGAAGCCAAACATCTTTTACTTTTATATTTTTTCCAATAGCACTTTCACCTGTAAATAATTTTTTCTCAATTTTTTTACCAATAATACAAACAGGCAAAGCACTTTCTGATTGGGCTTCAGAAAAGTTTTTACCACTTTCTATGTTAATATTTGCACTTGCAAAATATTCAGGGAAAACCCCAATTAATTTTACTGGATTTTGTCTTCCTTTTTTAATAACATAAGTTTCTAAAATGATTTCTGGACTAACAGATTTTATAGATGGTATATTTTTAGCAATACTTTCTACATCTAACATATCTAAACCTTTAGAAAATCGTTTAGATTCTGATGCTCCATCTTCATCTTCTTCTTGATTTTGATCTTCTTTTTCATCAGGAATTGGAGTAATTACAATGTTGTTTACACCAACTAATTCTAATTGAGCTAAAATTTCCTTTTCTGCACCATTACCAATTGCTAGCATAGTAATTACAGCAGCAACACCAAAAATTATTCCTAGAGAGGTTAAAAGTGTTCTAATTTTATTGGTAAGAATTACACGAACAGCTTCACTAAAATTAGATTTTAGTTTTTCTATATAGATTTTATCAAACATAAAAAACTAGTTAAGTTTAGCGATTTGAGTAGCTTCATATCCTTTAGGTTTGTTTAAATAAACAACATCACCTTCAGCTAAACCTTCTTCAATAATTACAGCATCATTATTAGAGTCACCAATTTTCACTTGTTTTTTAGTTATAGAAAAACCTGATTTTTTGTAGACGTAAGTAATAGAATCTTTAGAGAATACAGCTTCTAGAGGTACACTTAAAACATCTTTTCTTTCGAAAGTTAGTATTTTGTTTGAAGTAGTCATACCAGGTCTAATATTTTCATTTGTTCCATTAAGTTTTATCATTACTTGAAAAACTTTAATATCTGAACCTCTTTTATTTTCACCAACATTAGCAACATCTGTTACAATACCATCTATAACAACATCAGGAAAAGCGTCAAAACCAACTTTTACAGGTAGGTCTTTTTTAATTTTTCTAATATCAACTTCGTTAGCATAAGTTTTAGATTCCATTTTAGTTAAATCTGGTAGACTTGCAATAGATGGATTCCATGGACTTATAGTAGAGCCTACTTTCTTTTTAGAACCATCCCAATTTTTATCGTAAGTAATCATTCCTTCACCATCAGAATAAATGGTGAATGATTTTAATAAATCTAAAAGATCATCTAATTCTTTTCTAATTTTAGAAACTTCAGTACCAACCTCTACCATTTTAGCATTGGCTTGTCTCTTTTTAATGTTATAGTTTTCTTTTTTCTCTTTTAAATCTCTTTCTAATTTCTCAAGATTTATTTCTAATTTTTTTATAGTTGCAGGTGGTTCGTAAATAGACTGTTTTAATTCTAGTCTAGTTTCTTCCATACTAAAGCTTAAATCTTTAATGGTATTTCTTTCTTGTTTTAGGCTTAAGGTAGTGTCTAACTGTTGTTGAGTAAATTTAGATAATGCAGTCTCTAAATTTAAACGAGCATCTATAATTTGTTCGTTTACATCTGTTGGATCTAATCTTCCAACATAATCTCCCACTTTTACGATAGTTCCTTCTGGCACTAAATCTTGAATTTTAATATCTCTCAATCTAAATTTTCTTAGATTACTTGGTCCATTAATTTTCTTTAAACTAGTAGATTGTGCTTCTCCAGAAGTAATAACTTCACTGACAAAATTTCCTTTATTTACTTTAGTAGTTAAATATGTTTCACCTTCTGCTGGTGATGAAAAAAAGTAATAGGCTAAAAATAGGGCTACAATAACAATACTTGAAATGATAGCAATTTTTTTCTTATTCATTAAATATTAGTTAGATTGAAATCAAAACTAATAAAAAAGAGTGCTGTAAAAGCACTCTTTATTGTTAATGTTTCTTAAAAATTTATTAAGATAAAGCTTTATTTAATGTTTCATTAGGTCTCATAGCATTTGTAGCTAATTCTTCTATTGGCATATAATAACCACCAATATTTACTTTAGAGCCTTGAATTTCATTTAATTGATTTACAATGTTTTGCTCATTTTTTGATAAATGATCAAAAATTGAAGAAAACTCTTTTTGTAAATCTTTATCTGAGTTTTGATTAGCTAAAGCTTCTGCCCAATATAATGCTAAATAAAAGTGAGAACCTCTATTGTCTAATTCACCTACCTTTCTAGAAGGAGATTTGTTTGTGTCTAAGAATTTGTCTGTAGCTTCATCTAAAGTTTCTGCAAGTACTAGAGCTTTAGAATTATTTGTGGTATTACCAACATGCTCTAAAGAAACAGCTAAGGCTAAAAATTCTCCTAAAGAATCCCAACGTAAATGGTTTTCTTCTATAAATTGTTCTACATGTTTAGGTGCAGATCCACCTGCTCCAGTTTCAAATAAACCACCTCCATTCATTAATGGAACTATAGATAACATTTTTGCAGATGTGCCCACTTCTAAAATAGGGAATAAGTCTGTTAAATAATCTCTTAACACATTACCGGAAACAGAAATTGTGTCTTCACCTTTTATAATTCTTTCTAATGTAAATTCTGTTGCTTTAATTGGTGATAGAATTCTTAGATCTAAATCATCTGTATTATGGTCTTTTAAATAAGTATTTACTTTTTTAATGATTTCAGCATCATGTGCTCTATTTTCATCTAACCAAAATACAGCAGGAGTTTTAGAAGCTCTTGCTCTTGTAACTGCTAATTTTACCCAATCTTGAATTGGTAAATCTTTAGTTTGGCACATTCTCCAAATATCGCCTTCTTCTACATTATGTTCTAGTAAAATAGTACCATCAGTATCAATAACTTGTACTTTACCTGCAGCAGAAATCTCAAATGTTTTATCATGAGAACCATACTCTTCTGCTTTTTGTGCCATTAAACCAACATTTGGTACTGTACCCATAGTTGTAGGATCAAATGCACCATGTTTCTTACAGAAGTTTATAGTGGCTGTGTAAATACCAGCATAAGAGCTATCAGGAATAATTGCTTTAGTATCTTGAAGTTTACCTTCTTTATTCCACATTTTACCTGATGTTCTAATCATAGCAGGCATAGAAGCGTCAATAATAACGTCAGATGGTACATGTAAGTTGGTGATTCCTTTATCAGAATTTACCATAGCTAAATCTGCCTTAGCTTTAAAAACAGTATCAATATCTTTTAAAATTTCTGTTTTCTTTTCTAAAGTAAGTTCATCTAAATTACTTAATAAATTACCAAATCCACTTTTTACATCAACTCCAATTTTAGTAAAAGTTTCTCCATGTTTTTCAAAAACTTCTTTAAAATATGTTTTAACAATATGACCAAAAATAATTGGATCAGAAACTTTCATCATTGTAGCTTTCATATGAAATGAAAGAAGAATTCCTTTATCTGAAGCATCTTTAATTTCTTTCTCTAGAAAAGAAATTAATGCTTTTTTGCTCATGACTGTAGCATCTATAATTTCACCATCTAAAAGAGATAATCCTTCTTTTAATAAAGATGTTTCTCCTGTATTTGAAATATGTTGAATGCTAACTTTTGTTGCGTTTCCTGTAGTGATTGATTTTTCATTATGTGCAAAATCACCTTTAGTCATACTAGCTACATGAGTTTCAGAATCTGAACTCCATTCACCCATAGAATGTGGATTTTTACGAGCGTAATTTTTAATTGCTTTTGGAGCCCTTCTGTCTGAATTACCTTCACGTAAAACTGGATTTACTGCAGATCCTTTTACTTTATTGTATAATGCTAAAACTGCTTTATCTTCATCAGTTTTAACCTCTTCTGGATAATCTGGTAAATCATATCCTTTAACTTGTAATTCTTTAATAGCTTCTACTAATTGTGGAACAGAAGCACTTATGTTTGGAAGTTTTATAATATTTGCCTCAGGCTTTTTAGCTAAATCTCCTAAATAAGCTAAAGCATCTTCTACTTTTTGATCTTCTTTTAAATAATCGGAAAAATTAGCTAAAATTCTACCTGCTAAAGAAATATCTTTGGTTTCTATTTCTATACCTGAAGACTTTGTAAAAGCTTTTACAATTGGTAAAAAAGAACGAGTAGCCAAAGCTGGAGCTTCATCAGTTTTTGTGTATATAATTTTAGCCATATAAATGAAGTTTTGAAATCTATTTAAAAAATAATTGTAATGATAATTTTGCTTATGAAATAAGCGATTGCAAATGTAAGAATTAGGTATGAAATTTATAGTGTCATATATTCATTAATTAACCTACTTTATTGAGAAAATAATAATTATTTAGGTTTTTTTATATAATTCAGAAATAAAAATAAAAGCCATATCAGACAAATAAATTGCTTGATATGGCTTCTTTGAAATAGTCTTTTACACTGTTTTGCATTGCTGCAAAATAAATAAGAATCTAATCTTATATTTCTTTATTTTTTAAAGAAATTATATTTTACTATTTCATTTTTGAAATACTTTTCAAATGAACTTACATTTTGTAGGTTGAATTGATTAGTAAATCTATTGTTATTTATAATTAGTATTTATTAAACTAAGTTTTTAATTTTAGCTTTTTATATGTTTATTTTTCAATAAACATTTTTTAAAGTACTAATATTGAAATAACAATGTATTAAAGAACGTTACTTTAAATTATTTAATCATCAATAATACTTTATATAATTTATTATATTGATATTATATTTCATTAAATATTAATGTAAATGTAATGTTGTTTTTCAGTTTTACAAACTTTTTTTAGAGTTTTAAATTAACATGATATGAACCATGTTTATTAACATTTGTTAACTAAAAAAGCATTGTGAATAACACAATGCTTTTTAATATTTTAAAAGAAGTTGAGAAGTCTATCTCATTCTTTCTTTAATTCTTGCTTTTTTACCAGTTAAATCTCTAAAGTAGAAAATACGAGCTCTACGTACTTTACCTTTTTTGTTAACTTCTATCTTCTGAATAGATGGTAAGTTTAATGGAAAAATTCTTTCAACACCTACTGTACCAGACATTTTTCTGATTGTAAATGTTTCAGAAGCTCCTGTACCTCTTTTTTGGATAACAACACCTCTAAAAAACTGAGTACGTGTTTTGCTACCTTCTTTAATTTCGTAGTATACTGTAATTGTGTCACCAGCTGCAAATTCTGGTAATTCGTTTTTTGTTACAAATTCGTCTTGTACAAATTTTACTAAAGATTCCATATCTTAAAAATTATAGTTTAACAAAAACAACATTCACGTATTTCGTCAGAGGTTATTTTAGCGAGTGCAAATTTAGTAATAATTTTTAGTTTGTAAAATATAAATTCAATTATTTCTAATTATTTTACTTTGAGCCTTGTAAGTACTAATCTTTTAGTAAGTCTGGTCTAATTTCTTTAGTTCTTTCATAGGCTTTTTCTGTTCTCCATTCATCAATTTTAGGGAAATTACCACTTAATAAGATGTCAGGAACTTTCATGCCTTCGAACTCTGCTGGTCTAGTATAGACTGGAGGAGAAAGTAAATTATCTTGAAAAGAATCTGTTAGTGCAGATTGTTCATCACCAATAACACCAGGTATAAGTCTTACAATACTATCAACTAAAACAGCTGCAGCTAGTTCTCCACCAGTTAAAACATAATCGCCTATTGAGATTTCTTTGGTTATGTATTTATCTCTAATTCTTTGGTCTATTCCTTTATAATGACCCGTTAAAATTAGTATGTTTTTTCTTAAAGAAAGTGTATTAGCTGTTGTTTGATTTAATGTTTTAGCATCTGGTGTCATGTAAATGACTTCATCATATTTTCTTTCTGATTGTAATTTTTTAATACAATTTGTAATAGGTTCTATCATTAAAACCATGCCTGCACCACCACCAAATTGAGTATCGTCTATTTGTTTGTAATTGCCTAAACCATAATCTCTTAGATCATGAATTTTGATTTCTAAAAATCCATTTTCTTTTGCTCTTTTAATTATAGAATGATTAAAAGGACTCTCTAAAAGCTTTGGAACAGCAGAAATAATATCTATACGCATTTTGCAAATGTAAGTTTTTTGTTGAGTTTTAAAATCTGTTTTATAGATATAATAACAAAATTAAACCTGTTTAGTTTTTAGAAATTAGAATTCATAATAAAAAACCAATTTTTAAGACAACCAAACTTTTAATTTGTCTGTTATTTGTGGGTTGCTTAACAAATCTAGATGATTGTTTTCATAAAGAATTAGAGTGTTTTCTTTTAAAAAATTTAAATCCTTATCAGGATTTTTATGTTTTCCTAAAGCACTTTTTAAATCTACTAGGCTATCTCCTAATAGATTGTTTAATTTATTACTTAAAACTCCAGCTATAGCATAAAATTCGATTTTTTTTGGTAATTGAATAGTTTGTCTGTCATCACTTCTTAATTCAAAACGATTTTTGTTTTTCCAATCTTCATCTAAGATGTTGCCATATCTTAAATCTGTTACACCTGCACTTCTAATTTTACCTAATTTTGCAAAAGGCTTTGCATAAGGTACAGTTGCCAATACTAAATCTAAATAGTTTCCAATTTTTTCTATTGGTGATCCATGATGAGGAGTACCTAGAAAAACAACTTTTTTTAATGATTTAGCCCAATTTTGATTTTGTTTTTTAGCATAATATAAAGTACTTCTGGTAACTAAGCCTCCCATACTGTGAGCAATAATTGTGATTTCTTTAATGGGAACAGGCCAGTTTTTAGAAAGTGTTTTTAAAAGTTTATTTAAGTTTTTACCATTTGTTGAAATATGTCTACCACTATTATAATTAAGGTATAATAATGTTTTGTTTAAATCATTAGCTAAAATTTCTCCATGATTATGGTTGTTACGAGTCCACTGTAAACTACTCATGCAAGAACCATGAATCATTAATATAATTTTGCCAGAATTATTGGGGAAATTTTCCTTTAAACTTTTAGCATTAAGTTGTACAGATTTCGATTGAGAGCGGAACTCCATTCCAAGTTGAAGTGGATTGTTTTTTTCTTCTAAATAATCGCCAATTACTCCATTTAAAATTGATAAAATAACCTCTTTTTTATCAGATTCTTTTATTTTATTAACTATAGAAGGTAATAATTCTAATAAACTTGAAATAGTACTGCCAAATAACTTAGTGTTCCACCTAATAATTTTATATGTGATACCTGTAATGCCTGTAATTAATTTTTGAATCTCTGTTTAAGGTAGTAGGGGAGGATGAACTATTTGTTGATGCATTTCTTCAACAATATTTGTTACGCCAATAGTTGCATCAACAATTAGATGTGTAATACCTTGTAACTCTGAATCTGTTTTTATATTTTTTGAAATGCTAGTAGTTTTTTGATATTTTTTCTTACTTATCTCTTTTTACAAATTATTCTTTAATACCCAAATGAAATAAAGCATCTCCTTTGTTTACGATTGGTGTTCTATTAATGCAGAAAATATATCCTTCATTTTGAGCAAATATTTTCTTTTTAAATTCACCAAAAGGATCTTGAATATATCCTAAAACTTGTTTTTTTTCTACAAAAGTTCCGTTTTTTACAGTTGCTTGAAACATTCCTGAATGAGATGCTCTCAACCATCTTGCTGAATTAATATAAATTGGTTTTTGAGTTAAATTTACATCACCATCAATAACATCTAAATGAGTTAGTACATTTTTGGTACCTCTGACACCATGTGCAATAATCTCAGGGTTTAATTCGTTGGTTTTACCTCCTTCAAAAAGTAAAACCGTTTTTTTCATTTTGTTCAAGGTGTATCTAACAGACTTTGCAATATAGTTAGAACTAATAATAAAAGGTGGGTTAAATACTTCTGCTAATTTAAGTGAGTTTTCTTCTTCACTATGACATCTAATTTGTGCAACATTATCACGCTCTCCACCACCTGTGTGAAAGTCTAAAACATAATCAACATGAGGAGCAATTTCTTTAGTAAATTGATAGGCAAATTGGCTAGCTAAAGAGCCATTTGCATTACCAGGGAAGACTCTGTTTAAATCACGCCCATCAGGAAATTCTCTTGTGTGTATTAAATACCCAAAAATATTAAAAACGGGCAAACAAATAATTGTTCCGTTTTTTGGTTTGTTTATTTTTTGATTGATGATTTCTCTAATAATTCCTACTCCATTAACTTCATCTCCATGTATACCTGCCATTAGTAAAACTACAGGTCCTGGGTTTTTAGAACTTTCAACAATTACAGGTACTTTAACTGTTGTTCTAGTATGTAATTTTGCAATTTCTAAATCTAGAATTGTCTTTTTCCCTTCAGGTATATCTTTCCCTAAGAGAGTAAGTTTATTATTCGACATGAATCTCTAAGTAACGTATAATTTCTTTAGCAATGTTTTTACCAGTTGCATTTTCTATACCTTCTAAACCAGGTGAAGAATTTACTTCTAATACTAGTGGACCTTTTGAAGACTGCAACATATCTACACCAGCAACACCAAGCCCTAAAGCTTTAGCTGCTTTTATTGCAGTTTTTTCTTCTTCATCACTTAGTTCAATTACAGTTGCATTTCCACCTCTGTGTAAATTAGATCTGAATTCTCCTTCTTTACCTTGTCTTTTCATAGCTCCAACAACTTTACCATCAACTACAAAAGCTCTAATATCTGCACCTCCTGCTTCTTTAATAAACTCTTGAGCAATAACTCTAGCTCCTAAACCATTGAATGCCTCTAATACTGAAGTTGCTGCGTTTTTAGTTTCAGCTAAAACAACACCTAAACCTTGAGTTCCTTCTAATAATTTTAAAACTAGAGGAGCACCCCCTACAGATTTTACAACATGCTCAACGTCTTTAGTGTAATTTGTAAAAACTGTTTTAGGTAAACCAACTCCAGCTCTTGCTAAAATTTGTAAACTACTTAACTTATCTCTTGACCTTGTTAACGCTGTAGAAGATACAGAAGTAAATACTTTCATCATTTCAAATTGACGAATTACTGCAGTGCCATAAAAAGTTACAGAAGCTCCAATTCTTGGAATTATAGCATCTATATTAGTAAGGTATTCACCTTTATAATAGATTTTTGGAGATCTTTTTTCAATTTCTATATTACATTTTAAATGGTCAACCACAAAAACTTCGTGTTTTCTTTTAGTAGCTGCCTCTACTAATCTTTGAGTAGAATATAATTTTGGATTTCTAGATAGTATAACTATTCTCATTTATTTTGTTTTTAATCTGTAAGAAAGATTTGTTTTTGTGGTATCTATGATAAATTTATTATTTAAAAATTTTCTTCCCAATAAAACAGGAAACTTCATCTCTTTTCGTTCGCTCAAAGTTAGGAAGATTGGAAGTTCTTTATTAAATATAATAATGGTAGTATTAATCATAAAACGTATTTCTGAAATACCATTAGAACTTTTTACTAGTTTAGAAGTGTAATTTTTGGTAGTAAACTCTTTGTTATTGTAATGTTCATGTTCTGGATCTAATAAAGTAAACTTCAATTTTTTTTCATTATTACTTTCAATTTCTTTAATGTTTGTACAATGTATAGAAGAAGTATAAGCTCCTGAATCTATTTTAATATCAATATCGTTTAAAGATAATTCAGGAAAATCTGCTTTATCTTTTCTACCAATAAGTATTTTATTATCCATATTTTGATGTAAAATTAAGTATTTAAAATATGAAACGTATAATATTTATTTACTTTATAAGATATTGTGTTCTAAATGTTTTAGAAAATAGGTTTAAAGAATTAAAAATGTGATTTTAATTCTAATTATTTAATTTGAAGAAATTTGTTTTTATAAAGCTTCAAGTTTTTGTAGAATAATTTTATATTCTACAATGCTTTCTTTACAAATAGGTATAATGTAGTTTAGTTTTTCTTTAATAAGAGAATCTTTTTCTTTTCTGTCTGCCATTTTTTCTAGTTCAGCAATTTCTTCTGAACATTTTATACCCATTAAACTAAAAGATGATTTTAAGAAATGAGAAATACTCTTAATTTCAGTGTAGTCAATATTAGTAAGACTTTCCTCTAAAGTTTTTATTCTAGGTTCTGTATCTGAGATATAGACTTGAATAATTTGAATTAAAGCGTCTTTATCAGATGCAAAAAAAGTTTTTAATGATGTTAGGTCAACAACATTACTTTCTAATACGCTTTCTATTTCCATATTTTTTTTTATTTTGGGGGTAATATGAGATATCTTACAAAGATGTGTAAATATAATTAAAACAAATATAAATTAATCAAGCAATTTTTGTTAATTTGATACGAGTTTTATAATTACCCCCAAATATGAGCATAAAGAAAATAGTTTTAGCCGAAGACAATTCAGTACTTTCCCTATTATTAAAATTTAGGTTAGAAAAAGATGGGCATCATCTTTTAATGGCTAAAAATGGTAAAGAAGCAATTGAACTTATAGAGAATGAAAATCCAGATTTAATTCTAACAGATATAATGATGGATTACGTAAGCGGATTAGAGGTTATAAGTCATGTTAGAAATAAATTAGAAAGTAAGACTCCAATTTTAGTTTTTTCTTCTTCTGGTCAAGAGGAGATGGTTTTAAAAGCATTTAATTTAGGTGCTAATGATTTTATGAGCAAACCTTTAAGTCCTAATGAGCTATCTATAAGAGTTAAAAGAATGCTTCTTTAAATATGATTTATGCAATTTACTTTATTTGAAGCTGTAATTTGGTCTTTAGTTATAGTACTAGCTATAATAATAGTCATCCTTATTTTCTATTTAAAAATACTAAGACGCAATATTAGGGTTAAAGAGAAGAATAATATAAAGTATCGCGAAAAAATTGAAAAATTGCTTATCGAATATATTTATGCTGAAGAAGAAGGTGAGTTACTTAGTAAAAAGCAAAAAACAATTATTAAACAATTTAAAAAAGGACTAGTAAGTAAAAGAAAAAGAATAATAATTACAGAAACTTTTTTGCAATTAGATCAGCAGGTAGCAGGTCATATGATAGAGCAAATGAATAGCCTTTATAAAAAAATTGGGTTATTAAATTATGCAATTAAAAAATTAAGAAGTAAACAATGGCATATTGTAGCTATTGGTATTAAAGATTTAAGGCACTTTAAAGTAAAAAGAGTAAGAAATTCTATTTCTAAACTAATAAACCACCACAGAGAAGAAGTAAGAAGAGAAGCTCATTTGTATTTTATTGAATTATTTGGTTTTGAGGGTTTAAATTTCTTAGACAACTTAAAAGTTCCATTGTCTGAATGGGATCAAATTTTATTGCTAGGTGAAGTAGAAAACTTTGAATATGATGAAACGTTAGATTTAAAAAAATGGTTAGAATCAAATAATGATTATGTTGTTTTATTTGTATTAAATATTGTAAAATTATTTAATAGGTTAGAAACAAAAGATACTTTAATTGATTTGTTACAGCATAAAAATGCAGAAATTAGAATAAAAACAATAGATATAATTACTCATTTTGAAATTTTAGAAGCCAAGGAATTTATTATTCAAAGATTTAGTGAAATTTCTGATAAAGAAAAAGTTGCATTCTTTAAGTATTTAGAAAAAGTAGCCGAAATTGAGGATGCCATGTTTTTAATAGAACATTTAAATAACAATAATTTCGAAATAAAACATAGAGCTTTAAAAATTTTAAAAAGAGTTGACGTAAACTTATATAATAAGTTAGAAAAAAACTCTGAAGATGCTGAATATAATAGAATAATCGATTATTTAGATGTAAGTTATGGAGTATGATTATATCATAAGAAATATTGTACTTGTTTTTCATTACTTCTTTTTAGTATTTACTGTACTAATAGTTGGTTCTTATGTTATTTTGGCTGTTTTCTCATCTAGAGAAACAATAGAGTACCTTAAAAAAAATAGTTTTGTAAATTATAAAGATTTACTTACTTCTGATGTAGCTCCTTCTATTTCAATCATTGCACCAGCCTATAATGAGAGTCTAAATATTGTTGAAAATGTTAGATCTCTTCTTTCTACACATTATGTAAATTATGATGTTATTATTGTAAATGATGGTAGTAAAGATGATAGTTTAGAAAAACTTATAAAAGCTTACGATTTAGAAAGAATAGAGTATTTGATAAATCAAAGAGTACCAACACAGCCTTTAAGAGCAGGGGTATTTAAATCTAAAAATCCAGCATTCGAAAAACTTATAGTTGTAGACAAAGAAAATGGAGGTAAAGCAGATGCTCTAAATTGTGGAATAAATATAAGTGAAAGTAGATATTTAGCATGTATAGATGTAGATTGTTTGTTATTGGAAGATTCTCTACAAAGAATGGTAAAACCATTTTTAGAATATACAGACAGAAAAGTAATTGCTTCTGGAGGTGTTATTAGAATCGCAAATTCCTGTAAAATAGAAGATGGAAAGCTGTTAGAAGTAAATTATCCAGATAAATGGTTAGAGCGTTGTCAAATTTTAGAATATTTACGCTCTTTTTTATTGGGCAGAATGGCTTGGGCAAGGTTAAATGGCTTACTTGTAATTTCTGGTGCTTTCGGATTGTTTGATAGAGAAATAGCTATAAAAGTTGGGGGTTATGATACCAAAACTGTTGGTGAAGATATGGAGATTATTGTTCGTATGCGAAGATATATGGAAGAAGAAAAGTTACCCTATAAAGTAGCTTATATTCCTGACCCTTTATGTTGGACAGAGGCTCCTGATAATAGAAAGATATTTATTTCTCAAAGAAATAGATGGACTAGAGGAACCATAGAAGTTTTAAAGATCCATAAAAAAATAAGATGGAATCCTAATTATGGAGTATTAGGTATGTTAAGTTATCCTTATTGGATGATTTTCGAAAGATATGGGCCAATTGTAGAAGTCTTAGGAATGATTTATTTTATTTTCTTAATAATTTATCAACCCTTAAGTTGGTCTTTTATTTTAGGGCTATTTCTCTTGGTCTATTTATTTTCTTTATTATTCTCTTTTGTAGCTATATTTACTGAAGAGTTTACATATCATCAATATAAAAGAAAGGGTATTGGTTTTAAATTAATATTAACTGTTTTTTTAGAGCCTTTTATTTTACATCCATTAGTGCTTTATGCTGCAATGAGAGGTAATTACGATTATTATTTTAATAAAAAGAAAAAATGGGGAGTCATGGTAAGAAAAGGGCTCTCAAAGTCATAAAGTTTAACGATTAAAATCCTCCAAAAGTTATGATTTTTAAAAAGTTTAATTCTAATTTACAGACCTACATAATTATATGTTTTTCATTGTTGTTATGTTATTGGTTAATTGGTTTATACGAAGTTTTTTCGATGCTTTTTATTGGTAGAGAATTGCCAAGTTTATTAAAAGTTATTGGGTTTAAGTTTTTAAATCATTTACTCACTATACTCTTTGTTTTTGTAATATTTTATCCTATTTATTTTCTTTTAAGTAGAAAAAAATTAAACATTGCAGTTATAACTATAAAGGTGCTTTTTATATTACTTATATTATCAGAATTACCATTAACAAAATATAGTTTAACAACATTACTTAATTTAGGTGCAGATTTATTAGGATACTCTTTAGATGATATCATGCTTACTGTAACTTCATCAGAAAGCGCCTCTTTTTTAAGTTACTTACCTTTTTTAATATTTCCAGTATTATTTTTAGCTAGTTGTTATTTCTTAAGAAAATCAATGTTTTTTAAATATTCTGGTCGTGTTTTTATAACATTAACTCTTGTAGTAGTTGTTATGAAATTCGCCAATAAAGATTTTTCAAATGCAATTTATCAAAATAAAACATACTTTTTTATAGCTGATGTATTACGAGTTCAAATCGAAAAAAATGCTATTGATACTGAAATAGCAAATGGGGGAGAAGAGTACCCTCTTTTAAAAGCTTCTAGTAGTTATGAAGATGTATTAGGTAGTTACTTTAATTTAGGAACTGAAAAACCAAATATTGTATTTATTCTTGTTGAAGGGTTAGGTTCAGAATTTGTTGGAGATAGACAATTTAGCGGATTTACGCCTTACCTAAATTCTTTAATACCTAAGTCGCTTTTTTGGGATAATTTTTTAAGCAACACAGGTAGAACTTTTGGAGCTTTACCTTCTATTATGGCTTCTGTGCCATTTGGAGAGAAAGGGTTTTTAGAACTAGAAGAAACGCCTTCTCATCATTCATTATTTAGTATTTTAAAGAATAATGGCTACTCTACTTCTTTTTATTCTGGAGATCAATCTAGTTTTGATAAAAAAATAAATTTCTTAGAATATAATGATGTAGAAAATATTATTGATGAAAATCAATATGAGAGTTCTTATAAAAAGTCTGTAAATAAGTCAACAGGTTTTTCTTGGGGCTTTTCAGATTATGAGATTTTTCAAAAAACATTGGCAACTATAGATCAAATTCCTAATCCAAGATTTGATTTAATTACAACACAAACCATCCATGAACCATTTGAGTTTCCTTTACAAGAGGAATACATGAAAAAAATTGATAAACTACTTAATTCTGATCAAAAATTTAATACATCAAAAAAACAGTTAAGTAGCTATAAAAATATATTTGCAACCATTTTATATGCTGATAATAGTATAGAAATGTTTATGAATAATTACAAAAAGAGACCAGATTATAAGAATACAATTTTTATTATTTCAGGCGATCATAGAGTAATACCAATTGCACAAAAAGACAAGTTATGCAGATTTAATGTTCCTTTTATTATTTATAGTCCTATGCTTAAAGAGGCTAAGAAAATGAAATCTATTAATTCTCATTTTGATGTGCCTCCAACTTTATTAGCATTCTTAGCTAATAACTATGATGTTAGTTTGCCTAAAAAAGTAGCTTGGATTGGAGAAGGTATAGATACCACTGCAAATTTCACCAACAAACATAATATACCTTTAATGCGTTATAAAGGAACAATAAATGATTATTTGTACAAAGAATATATGTTTTCTGATGGTAGATTATATAAAATTAAAGAAGATTTTAATACAGTTGAGGTAACAGATGAACAAGTTTTAGATACCATAAAAAAACAATTAAAAGCATTTAAGAATTTGAATGCATATGTTACTAAAAATGATAAAATAATATCAGAGAACACAAATATTGCAGTGTTAAAAAGGTATAAATTTTCTGAAGAAGAAAAAGAACGATTAGAAAAAATTACAGCAGATATGAATCCTGATCAAATGTTTGAGTTAGCAAGACAAAAAGCATTTAACAATCAAAGAGATTCAGCTATGCTAATTTGTAATTATATTTTAAAAACTTCTCCAAATTATATAGATGTTAGAATATTAAAAGGAAGAACTTTAGCTTGGGATAAACAGTATGCTATTGCAGAAGAAGAGCTTAAAAATGCTTTAAAAAGATCTCCTTATTACTATGATTCTTATTTAGCTTTGTTAGATGTGTATTGGTGGTCTTCTCAAAATGAAAAAGCCATAGATATTTTTAATAAAGCAAAAGAAAGAGATATAAATAATGATGAAATTGCTTTTAAGTTGGCAAGAGCATACAAAACAATGAATAAGAATAATGAAGCTCTTAAAATTATGGATAGTATTCTTAAAAAGAATCCAAATAATAGTCAATATATCAACTTTAAAAATTCATTAAAATGATACACTTTTCAAAAATTAATTTAATTTTTTTGTTGATTATTACTTGTAGTGCTTATTCACTTCAATCGCAACAAAAAGAATTTAAAGGCAATCCAGATACTGCTTTTAAAGTTGCTAGAGAATTGGCTTTTAATGGTAAAAGAAAACAAGCACAAGATTCTTTAAAATTTATACTTACAAAATACCCCAATTATCTTGATATTAGAGCCTTTTTGGCTAGTACATATTCCTGGGATGGTAACTACAATTCAGCAAGAAAAGAATTTGAATATGTTTTAGAAAAAGATGAAAACAGAAAAGCAGATTGGGTAGCTTACATAAAAAATGAACAATATGCAGAGAAGTATTATAAAGCATTGCAATTATCAGAAAAAGCACTAAAAATTTTCCCAAATGATTATGATCTTCTATTACTAAAAGGGAAGTCTCAATTTAATAGAGGTCATAAAGAAGATGCCTTAGAAACGATTGATGAGGCTATTTTAATTCATCCAGAGAATAAAGATTTACTAAATTATAAAACTTCTTTAGAAAGAAATTTAAGTACTAATACAATTGGGCTAAGTGTGTCATTAGATTATTATGATTTAGATAAAAATAATGGTAGAGCAAATATGTATTACAGTACTTTAAGTTATTCTAGACAAACCAAATTCGGAAGTATAAATGCTAAATTAAATTACTCAAATAGATTTGAAACAGATAACTATCAATTTGAGTTAGACTTATATCCAAGAATAGCAAACGGACTTTATGCATACGTAAGTGGAGGTTTCTCTAATAGTCCCTTAAATCCAACACAAAGATATGGTTTCGAATTATTTAAATCTTTACCTGCGAGTTTAGAATTGTCTGCAGGTTTTAGATGGCTTAAATTTTCTACAGAAACTACCATTTGGACAGGTTCTTTAGGATGGTACACAGGTAATAGTTATTGGGCTTTTAGAACATATATAACTCCTGGAGATCCTGGAGCAAGTAAATCTGGAAGATTAATTTACAGAAAATATAGAAGTGATGCAGATAACTACTGGACTTTTGAAGTTGGTTTTGGTGCATCACCTGCTTTAGATAGATTTGCACCTGGTTTTACAGGAGATGAGATTTTTCAATTAGATTCACAAGCA
>Ga0209771_1000105_pt1 | contig 50747 bp, 25 predicted proteins | sample SaaInl59LU_5_DNA_FD_184639 | JGI IMG/M metagenome (GOLD analysis project Ga0209771, IMG submission 184639) | Marine microbial communities from expanding oxygen minimum zones in the Saanich Inlet - ESP_59LU_5_DNA (SPAdes) (version 2) | ecosystem: Environmental > Aquatic > Marine > Intertidal zone... | reverse complement strand
TCCTACTTTTATCATTATTTTATTTATTTTTTAAACTTCTATATACAATTCATTTATTTTTTTTAAACGATTGGTATCTATTTCTAGTCCAAAACCTGGTGCTGGTTTAAAGGAATAATATCCATTAGATTCCTTTTTTGTAGCTGCGCTTTGCAAACATTCTAAATAGATTTTAGAATCTTCTTTTTTCTCAATCGCTTCTACCCAAGTGGCTCCAAAGCCTATTGCTATTTGTTGCCACGCAGAACAAGCTGGACCAACCAAACTATCGTCTCCTATCATTACTTTTGCACCTATGCTTTTTACTTTTTGCGCTAATTTTACTGTGTGGGTTAAACTTCCCATCGTAGATGGGTGCAAGTTGTAAATGCGTCCCATTCCTTTTTGCATGGTATTGATGCCTTTCCAGGCAGGACGCATAGGCGCATCTGGAATTAAAGTTAAATCACCCACCATTTCTTGCAACTGAATCCATTGCTTTGTTTTTAAATGTGCAGGGTCTTCAATAGCATTTAGTCCATTAGCTTTAAAACGATCTAGAATGGCTTTTAATTCATCTAAAGATTGCCACTTTTTATAGCCTTTATTGACATCTGAAATCACCACTGCTTCATCGCCCAAAACATCTCTGATAGTTTTTAGTAACTTCATATCTACGTTTTCATCACCATACATTTTAAATTTCATATGATGACCAAGGTTTTGTTCAATACTTTTTTCGGCTTCTGCTTTAACTTTTTTCTCGTCTTTATCTAGTATGCAATACAATCCTGGAACTGGATTTGTACCTGTTAAACCTAGTAGTTCAACAGCAGATTTGTTTTGCAATCGGCCTGATACATCTAAAAGCGCCATATCTAAAGATTCTAGCATTTTTAAAGAGCGTTTTGAACCTAACACTTGTTCTGACGCCAATAATTTTTGAGCTTCACCTAAAGTTAATCCTTTAAACTGCTTTAAATAATCAACCCAAGCTGTTGGTTTAAAATCTGGATTGTTTTTTGAAGCTGGTGTTTCTGTCCACCCATAAAAATCTCCAGCTGAAATTTTAATAAATAAATGCTGACGGTTATGCCAAGTTCCCCAAGAAAAATAACGAGGTATGTTAATATCATATCGAAATATTTCAATTTTTGTAATTTTTTCATTTAAATATTCGTTTCCATTTTTTCCTGCACAAGCAGAAAACAATGGATATGTTGCACCTACAATACCCAATGCTGACATACTTTTTATAAAATTGCGTCTATTTGTTTTCATATTATTTTTTTACCAAGGATCGTTCATAGAAGTTAGTAATTCTGCCAACTCCGTTTTCATTTTATTATCTAAAGCAGGATCTTCTCCCCAAATATTTTTCATTTGATAAGGGTCTTCTGCATCATGATATAAATAATGGAATTTTTCGCCACTTTCGTGTTTTACTAAAGCATACGTGAAGTCTTTGGTTCTAAAACCTCGAGCATCGCCTTTAGAAGCAAAACTTTTTCCCCCGAAATACAATTGCTTTTCTGGACGATTTACAGGTTCATCAAAAAATAAATCGGCATAATTTTCACCTTCAACCACATCTGGTATTTTAGTTTCCAATCCCATTAACCCTAATAGTGTTGGCATATAATCGGGAACACTTAATAAAATATCATCGGTTTTTGGTTTTACCTTTTTTGGATAATGCACAATCAAAGGAATTTTATACGCTTCTTTAAACCATACATTTTTATGCATTAAGCCTTGGCTGCCTAACATTTCTCCGTGATCTGCAGAAAATACTATAATAGTGTTTTCATATAATCCTGCTTCTTTTAGTTTTGAAATGACACGTCCAATTTGATCGTCTACCCCATTAACAGACGCAAAATAATCGGTAGCTTGGTCTAATCGTTTTTCTACTCCGTGATCTCCTCTTTTTAATTCATAATTGTCATTAAATTGCACATTTGGTCGGTTTAGCACATCTTTAAAATCCATACCCTCATAACGTTTTCGATAACGTTCTGGCACTTGTTTAAAAGGTGTATGTGGTGGGTTTATAGACCAAAATAGGGCAAAAGGCTCATCGTCTGTTCGTTGCTTTTCATTATTTTTAAGGTAATCGATGATAACATCAGCTTCGTGTTCTGCAGACCATTTTTTGATGTATGTTTTTTCATCTTCTTTAGCATTGGTTGTCCAATAATAAGGTACATTATGTCTATTGTGAGTTCCGTAAGAGTACCAAAATGAAAAGCCGTGTCTTTGATCTGGTGGGCACCACGTATCCCAAACACGTTTCACCTCTGGAGGTGTAGGTTCTGGTCCATCTAAATGCCATTTACCAACATATCCTGCACTGTATCCATTATCAACCAAAACATCAGATATACAAATCTCATCTTTCTTTAAATAATTTCCTAAGGCTGTTCTCTGAGAATTGCAATTTTCTACAACTCCTGTCGATAAAGAATAACGACCTGTCATTAACATTGCTCTATATGGACTGCATAAAGGATTGTTTGAAACAGCTTCACTAAAAAACACCCCTTCTTTTGCCAATTGGTCTAAATTGGGTGTATGTACTGGGTCTTCTTTTAGAAATCCTAACGAAGCTTGACGATACTGGTCTGCAAAAATGAATAGTAGATTAGGTTTGGTTTTTACTATTGCTTTTTTTTGTTCGGTTTTACAGGAAAAAACACTGCATAAAATCAATCCAAAAACAATTAGTTTTACCGACACATTCATTTTTACATTTAGTTTATTCATCCTAATCTTATTCTATATTCTTAATAAAATTTCGTTTATTACGTTTTTATAATTGTCTATCTTATTTATTGTTTATAATGGTTTCAATAATAACTGGTCCCAATAATCCTGAAGGTTGGAGTTTTGATTTCGATTTGATATCGTCTGTCACCAACCAAGTATATTTTTCTTCTTCTGGTCTTTGTTTGTCTTTAATTAATTGATTTCTCCAAAGATTAACGACTTCAATTTCTAATTTATTTTCTCCTTTCTTAATCGCCTTTGATATGTTTAAACGATAAGGGGCTATCCAAACACCTCCAACATCTTTTCCATTCAATTTTACTTTCGCCATTACAGAAATCTTTCCTAAGTTGATATAAACCTCTTGGTTTTCTGGAAGTTTATCCACGTTAAAAGTTGTGGTATAATTTGCGGAGCCTGAGTAATATTTTATTTGTTCATTTTCTGAAGTTGACCAATCTTCTAAACTATTAAAAATAACTGGTTCTTTTGGACCAATTTCTTTATTTGAAAAATCTACAGTAAATGGCGCTTTTAAGTTAATTATTTTTTCAAAACTTGGAAAGTTTTTAGAATTCATTGGTTTTGTAAGTGATTCATTTTCTTTAGTAAAAACAACAAACCAACTCTGAGCAGCTTCCATTTTTAAAGGTACTTTTAATCCTGTTTCAGTTACTTCAAAATCTGGTAAAGCTCTAATTTCTCCGGAAACTGCATCCCACAATTGTGGTTTTACATTTTTATCTACTCTAAACACTGGAGATAATTCGATTTTCTTATTACTTTGATTGGTAATAAAGTAGATATCCATTTCTGGAGTATTTCTGTGCGTCCATAACACAGGTTCAGCATCAGGAACTTCAAAATCTTTTGATAGGTTAAGTGTTTTAAAAAGTTGTGATAATTCGTAACCATCAAATAGTTTTCCTTCTCCGTATTTTTTAGTCATTTTACCACTTTCGTAATTTCCATCCCACATTTTATTGGCGATGGTTTTCACGATGTCATCACTTGCAGGATAATTTTCTAAACTTGGTGATTTTTCTGGTTTTGGCCCTAAAATAATTCCACCTTGTTGTATTAATTCCTCTATCTTTTTTAGCAATTCAGGTCGCATTGTTTTAAACGGTGGCAATACCATTACTTTGTAAGACATACCATCTGGTAATACAAATCGTCCATCTTTTACAGATAACCGACTTAAAATTACTTCGGCATTGATATAATCATACGAATAGCCTTTTGGAATTTCTGGAACTCTACCTCCTGTCATTATAGGTGCATCTTCTCCAATAAAATAACAGACATCTGCTACATATTTACCTTGCTGAAGCAAATGCTGACAACGACGTAAATAATTAAAATAGGAATCTGCTTTACTAAACCACGTATTATGACGATTGAATTCTGTTCCAAACCAAGCGTTCATTCCTGGTTTTCGATTATCATCTGGTTGTTGAATATACAAGTGCAGCACAAAATGATTGACCCCTTCTGTTAATGCCCAATCTCCTCTTTTTTTCAACATTGCTGGATGCCTCAAATACGTTTTTCTGGCAGATGTAAACGCTTCTGCAGAAATTATAGGTTTGCCATAGGTATGTGCTGTTGATGATGATGCTTTACATTCTATATTACCCAAAGTACCTTCGTTCCAAAATTCGCCAGCAATTAAATCAGATTGCCCACCATACATCATAAATTCGCTTGGAAAGCCCCAATGACCGTAGTTTTCTAACCAAGTTTTTAAATTGTGTTTATTACTTGCTTTTTTTAATGCGCCTACATATTCATAAGCAACATCATCAGCAATAGAACGTCTTAAATCCCAAAGAAAACGCTCAGATTCTTCAACACTTCCCACAATTCTACCCGATAAAACTGGCAAATATTTTATGGGATTGTAACCATATTTTTCTTGGAATTTTACTTCGTAATGATCCGTCCAGTTTTGAGAACCCATTTCGTAACTATCTGCAATGACGTATTTAAACGCAGATTTACTTTCTTCTGGAATTCGTTTTAACAATTCGCCTACAAAATTATCAAAGTGATATTGCACCAATTCGCCATTCATTTTATCAATTTCATAACCCACACCTTGTGGTGCAGCAGGTGCATTTTTAGTTCCTGTAGGTGACATTCCTAATCGTAAAATGGTCCAATTTCCTTTTGGGGCGTTCCATTTTAGGTTTCCATTTTCATCAATCTTATCGCTTATATTGATGACTTCCTCAGGATGTACACTCCCCATTTTAGTTGTAAGTTCGTCTTGTTTATTAAATGCATAGGTATCCCAGTTTGGTGCTGGTGTTGGATGCATTTTCCCCAACTGTTTTTCGATATATTTATCCAACACAGGTGCTTCTGAAATAGTAATTTCGGCAAAACCATAGATCTTTTTACGTGAGATAAATTTTGTGAATTTCAACTTAAATAGTTCTGCTTTAGTATCAGGCAAAGTTGTCGCGAAAGCACCTTTTAAAATAGGCCCTACATTAGGTGTCATTTTAGAACGATCGAAAGCGAATCTTTTAAGGACTTGCTCTTTTCCATCAACCATTGCAGAGACTTCTACTTGACATTTAAATTCTTGACTTGGCACTATTGAAATTGAACGCGCCGTAATTTCTTCTTCTAAATCAAACGTAATTTCTAAAGCTTTTTTGGGTTGAATTTTGAAATGTACATCAGAATCAACATTACCATCAATTAACCCTTTTGTATCAAAATCATTCCAATTTGCAGTTACTTTTGTTGGGATAAATTGTGTACTTTTCTGTTCAATTTCAGAAGTTTTAAAAGCTAAGGTATGCGTGTCTTGAAAATTTTCTTTTGGCTTTTTTAGTTGAATGTTTAGTAGTTTTCCTCCTTTTACCTTGGTTTCACTGAATGTTAAATAACGCATTGCTTTTTCAGAATCTACCCAAGGACCACCACTTTGACTCCAACCTGGGCAATTAAAAACACCAATATCTACGCCTATTCTTTTTCCTTCAACCACAGCGTGTACCATATGAGACCACCATTCTTCGCTCAACATTGGTACTTTTCCATCTTTTTTAGCAGGATTGATATTGCCAATTAATGCACCACCAATTCCTGCTTTTTTCATCGCCTCTAAATCTTTGGTAATGCCTTCTTTCGAAATATCATCATTAATCCAATACCAATAACACCATAAATTATTATCGTCTGTTGGATTTTCAAACCCAGATTGAACTAAATCATGGTTTTGAGCCTTATTACATCCTAAAACAAACAGGAACAAACAAATAAGTGTTAGTAGTTTTTTCATAATTATGTTATAAAATTATTTGTATGAAGCATCTATTTTCCAAGCACCAGATTGCGCCTTGAATTTTAAAAACTCTTCATTTTCACTGTCAAAAATAAATCCAGTTACAGACTTCTTAGTTTTGCCTTTTTTCCAAACCAATTTTCCATTTGCAAACACTTCTGTTATTAATTTATCTGTCTTAGGAATCCCAATTATTGCTGTGGTATTCTCTGGTGATAGTAATTCTAATTGATATGCGTTATGTTTTACTTCTAAATCAATGGTAATGTTTCCTTTTACTGTTGGAATCACTTTTTTCAATTGCTTAAAATGTACCAGATTTGGCAATATTTGATATTCGCTCCACCCTACTTTAGTTGGTGCAACTCCAGCTATGTATTTTGATAAAATTTTATTGGAACCATTCCAAGCGTGATTGTAACTACCACCTCTAGGAAACATTTCGTATAAGGTTGACATCGATTTTTTATCTACTTGACTTTGGTACTGGTCTTTCATTCTTGCTAAAGATGCTTTATGTCTGCCTGCCATACACATTGCTTCTTCTGCAAGCCACTCAAAATGTGGACTTGAAAAACGATTTGGAATTAAAACATTATCTACAATTTGGTTATAAAACTTTGGATTTGCAATACCTGAAACAATTGCAATGGCATTGGCTCTATCGTCTTTTAATTTTTCTGCACTGCTACTGTAAAATCCGTTCTTCCAGTATACTTTTTCAAATGCAGGTTTCATCTTCTTCATTCGTTCTTTATACCATTTGGCGTGCGAGTCTTCTCCTAAAACTTCTGCCATTTCTTTAGCTTTGTTTAAGGCTAAATAGTAAAAAGCTGCTTGAATTGGTTCTTTATCTGCTGTGTTCTTAACTCCCCAATCTACCCAGTCCCAAGCATCTGGACTTTGGCGTATTCTGTATTTTGGCAAGCCATTTTCTTGCATTGGAAACAACGCTAAATACTCATAAACAAATGGATACACCTTTTGCAACGTTTCTTTGTCTCCTGTATTTAAATAATATGGCCAAATACCCTGCGCAATAAATTGTAAACTTTGTGCCACCAATTCGCGAACTCTTAGTGGCCCTAATGCACCAATTACGCCATCTTGACTAAAAGACATCGTTTGTAATATTGCCTTTTTAAGTAGTTGACGTCCAGCATTATCCATAGAGTAGAATAGATAACCTGTTTGATCTGCAACATCTCCAATCCACAACGCACGTTCTCTATCTGGGCAATCCATAAAATTATCACGAGCACATACAAATAAGGTGTTGTTACCCATCCACCATAAGCGATTGTAAAACGGATCTTCTACTTCAAATTTACCAACCATTTCCCCTACACTCATCCATCTGTACTTTAACGCTTTTACTTTAACACCTTTGGGAATGGTATAGCGTATTTCATTACCATTCATCCAAGAAAAACTTTCAAATTTTTGAGTTCCTGATTTTGTAATATAAGTTGCCGTAATTTTGTTTAGGCGGTTATCTGTGGTTACAAAAATGGTATCACCTGCTTTGGCTTCAACTTCTAAATAAGGTGTAATTTGTTTATTAAAAGGAAGTCTACATTTAATAACTTGCCCTTTACTTATAAATGGAAATTGCAAATCGTTATGATTTGTATAGTTATTTAAACCGTGGTTGATTAATTGAGGTACAATATTAGGTTCTAAATTGTACCAAGGGGCAACACCTGCTTTTCCTTTTTCTGTGGCTTTTTGCCAATTGCTATCATCAAAATTAGACGTATACCAAGCATTTTCAGACCAATCATTCATAGCCTTTTGAGCATCAAATTTTACCGAATATTGCACCAATGATTTACTAGCAGGAGCAATGGTATTGTCATATCCTGGATGCTGTTTTGCCTTCCAACTTCCATCAGAAACTAATCGTTGTTTGCCTATTTGAGTAGAAAAAAGTAAACCTCCTTTTCCGCTATCAATGTGTGTGCCTTTGTGCGTTTCTCTTCCCCAATACCAAACCAATATTGCTATGGTATTTTCTCCTTTTTTTAGATAAGGCTGAATATTTACAGTTTCGTACCACGAATTGGTTGGTGTTATTTTTTCTTTTCTATTCCACTCCCCTGCTTGACTTGGCCCTCTTGATAATCCTCCTTCGAAAATCACCATTTCATCGTTTATCCATAACCAAAATTTACTATCTACAGCAATATGCGCTTCAACTATTTCTGGAAGTTCTTCTACAGTAATCGTTTTTCTAAAACTCATCCAAGTATTGGAAGGCCCCTCTTCTTGTTGCCAAATCCATTGGGCGTTTTGCCAATTTGTTGGCGTTGTTGCAAAAGTTACTGACGTTGTGAAAAGAAACGCAAGGAAAAAAACGATTCCTCTTTTATTAGTGTTTACGTTCATTATTTTGGATAATTATTATTTTTTGATATTAAAAATTTTAAACTCTTTTATTGACGGAGCTTGTTTTGCATCAACAATAAACAACCTACATTTTGTAGATGTAATGGTTTTAAATTGATGCTTTTTATTTGCCCCACAACTCCTTCCTTTTGCAATATCTTTCCAAGCCTCATTTTCCCAATATTGTAGTGTATAAGAAGAGATATTCTCCTCAAATTCATCTACAACAATTTCATTAAACGTTTGTGGTTTCACCCATTCTACTTCCAAATATTGATTTTTGGTTTCTGTTGCCAACCAACGGGTTTCCTCATCTTCATCATTTACCCTAAAGGCTTCAAAAACTGGTAATTTTTCTGTTTGAATAAACATTGATGAGGCATTCATTCTGCCTAATTTTGCTAGATTTTTAATTTCCTCTAAAGGTGCTGGGAATTGTGTTTTTGGTAACTCATCCACCTTAAAATTGTAAACTCCAGATGTTATATTATAGATGATATAATTACCAACAGCTTTACTTTTTTCTGTTCCTACAAAAGTGACTCCTTCAGCATTTTCAGCTAAAACACCACTTTCTTGAATACCATCTTTACTAATTGCTGGCAGATATACTTTTGCGGTTGTATTTACAGGAACTTCAATATGAAATGTTGCGCCTTCCCCTTCTTTTTTCCAGTTGACTACCACATTTCCGTACATCGATTCATATTCGGTATTTGCAAAGGTTAAATCGCCAACTGGTGCTGGTTTGATCATCATATGTTGCATACCTAGTTTTTCTGGATTTGGTCGAATTCCGCCAAAACCTTTGATAAAATAGCCTCCAATTCCTGTATAACAGGTATGGATTTGGCTGTTCCCAATGGCAGACCAACGTTCTGGCCAAACTGTTTTACCTTGCTCTAAAAAGTATCCATAACTTGGGTGATGTTTGTCTCTCAACAACTCATAAATTAAATCCATACGCTCTCCAGATTCTGTAAAATAACGCGTGTATAATGCTTGTCCAGAACTTCCTGTATCATAATATGGAAATTTATACAATATATTATCCACCAAAACATCTTCTACTTTTTCTTTTTCAGAGTCTGGTGTTACACCAGATACTAAGGCAAAGGCTTGATCTACTTGATATCCTTTTACATATTTACCCGTTTCTGGATTGTAAGACAGTTTATGGGTTGCTTCCTGCTGAATTTTTAGTCTGCCTTTGTAGATTTTAGCATCTTCAGTTTTGTTTAACTCCTCTGCAATGTGCATCGCATTTTCTAACATAAAAGCGTACAAACAATTGTTAAAATGTGCTGCATCTGGAGAATTACTACTGGTCCAAAAATTACCACGTGGCGTACACCAATCTCCCAAACCTGGCATTTCTCTTTTTCCTTGTTCTCCAATTATTAAAGCGCCACCCGTATTAGAATTAGAATGCTCATACAACCAAGTCATCCATTTTTGCATAGACTGGTAATTGTCTTCCAATACTTTTTTATCGCCTAACATTTTGTAGGTTTCCCAAACGGTTAATGGACTATTGGCTTTCCACATTAAAAACGGACGGTCTTCTTCATTTAAAACCGCTCTTGTTTGTCCATCAGGATATTGTGCATCTCTTGTGTATTGTAAATACTGATCCATATACGCGCCACTCTCAAAATTTGGTAATGCATCTCCATACATTGCAGCTACTGTAACTTCTCCCCAACCACGACGTTCACGATGTGGACAATCTACCAAAAGTCCGTCCATAGTATTGGCTAAATAGGTGTTTAAGTTGATTTGATAAATTTGATTGAGTTGCTCGTTTGACGATTCAAACTTGCTAATCTGCTTTCGGTTATTGGTTACCACATATCCTTTTGCGTCTTCAATTTTGGGTTCATAATTTAAACCATAGACTGTAACCCATCTACCTCCAGCAACGTTAAAACGGTTTTTAAATTTTCCTTTTCCAGATTTCCCAAAAATGTATTTGCTTTTTTGATTCCAACTAGAAGTTTGCCCTAATTGATCGCTTATTTCAAACAAAATCGAATCCCCTTCTTGTCCTTTATACAAATCCATTTCAAAAAAACCAGTATAATTTTCGCCCATATCAATTCTATGGGTTCCATCATCATTTTTATCAACTCCAATCGCTTTTATTTCTTTAAATTTTACTTGAGGCTCTACCATTTGCGCACTTAAAGTAGCTCTAATAGGGCTATATAATGCGCGTACTTCTCTATCTTTATTACTATTTAAGGCAAAACTAATGTTGTTGCCTTCTGGTATTTTAGCGTTTAATACTTTATGATCGTATATACTTGCATTCATCCAATTACTATCGTCATATTCTGGCGTATTCCAATTGTCTTCTCGTTTACGATCATCTATCGTTTCGCCACCAAAACGTAAAATATCCCAATCGCCATAATACGCACTATGGCTTTTTTTGGTTTTCCAAGTGTCATCTGTTTTTAAAGTAATATTTTCTCCTCCTGCAACAATTTCGGCTTGTGCTTTAAACACAAAAGGGATATTTCTGTACTCTCTAATACGTCTCCATCTTGCCCAACCAGCAGCATGCCAAATGGCAATTACATTGTCTCCTTTTTTTAGTTTGTCTGAAACATCATAGGTTAAATACGGAATTCTTTTTTTCATATAAGAAGATACAGGATTCATATAATTTTCGGTAATTTTCTCTCCATTGACATACAATTCGTGATACCCAAATGAGCCTACAAACACAAATGCGGATGATGCCTCGTCAGAAAGTGTTACATTTTTTCTGTACCAGTTATGGTCTGTTTTTTCTTGATCGGATTTTAAAATCCAATCGCCTTTCCAATCCGATTGTTTCAGTAATCCCATTGAAAATTTCCCGAAATCACTCCAATTAGAGGCATTTCCATCTTTATTCCAAACCTTCACTTTCCAGAAATAGGGTTTTCCAGAAGCTAGTTCACCACCTTGATACGTTACATTTACAGACTGGTTTGAGGTTGTTTTTCCAGAATTCCAAACATCACCTTTATCACTTTCTAAATTATCTAAGCTACTTGCTACTACTATTTGATACGCCGTTTGTTTTTGTCCTCTAACCTTGGCATCTCCTTCCAACTTCCAGCTTAATCTAGGGCTTGTATTGTCTATTCCTATAGGATTTGTGCGGTACTCGCAACGTATATCTTTAATAATAATATCAGTACTTTTGAACTGACAACTCGTTAGAACAACAACCAAGGTTACTAGACAAACCCACTTAAGGTTTAACAAAACACTTTTATTTTCGAAACTATTTTTCATAATATATTTTTAATAATAAACTTAAACACCTATTTTATAATGTAATACGATAACTGTGTTTTCCTGATTTAACATTATACTTTGCATTAGGCAAAATAACTTGTGCGTTGCAATTAACAGGAACTTCTATTTTATATTCATAGACTTTTTTTCCTATTTTTTTCCATTCCGCTTTTATTTCCCCATGAATTGAATTGTAACTTGCTTTCGCAAAATCCATTGCTTTTATAAAGTTGGGTTTTAAAATAATGCTTTGAAATCCAGGATTGAATTCATCAACATTAATACCCACCATATGCCTGTAAAAGAAGTTATCTACAGCACCCATAAAATGATGAATGTTTGAAGCCGTGAATTTATAACCTTCTGGCAATGTTGTAGCACCATTTTTTATCATCCACCCAAAAGATGGCCATTCTTCATTAACTACAACTTTATGCATCATATTTGCATAACCATTTTTGGGTAAGTATTCATAAGCAGAATGCACAGTAAATACACCTCCCCATAAATGATAGTCTTTCTCTTTTACAATATTATTTACAACCTTTTTTTCTAATTGTTCTCTATATTTTTCTGGTACAATGCCGTAATTTAATGCCAAGATATTTACAACAGGTAAAAATTCATGAAATGGTTTTAACCCTACATATTCTACTTTTTCTTCATCAAAAGCCCAATTTTGTATACCTTTATGAATGCGTTCTACTTGTTGTTCTAATCGCTTTTTATCTTTCTTTTTTCCTAGTTTATCAGCCATATAAGCCATACGTTTTAATACTAAATAAAAGTTCATAGAAGCAATTACTTCATTTCCTCCAGGTTTACCTTGTCCTTTATACGTAACATCGTAAGGCGTAACCCAATCATTAAAGCGTTCTTTAAACATGCCGTCTTTTTCGGGAATATTATTGAACTCCCAAGAGCGTTTTATAAAAAGCAGCATTTTATCCCAATACAAATCAAACAAACGAGTATCGTTATAATATTGATACATATACCAAGGAATATGAATTCCAGCAGATGACCACAAACTCGATTTTCCAGGACCATAATAATTGGCAGGAACTATTGCAGGAATTCCACCAAATTCATCTTGTCCATCAAAAATATCTCTTGTAAATTTAGTCATCAAAGCAGCTAAATCGTAATTAGCCATACCAAATTCCATTCCTGTAACTGCATCACCCAACCATCCGTTTTTTTCACGATGTGGACAATCTGTAGGTATACTATGTAAATTAAAAATCAAGGATTTTCTGCAGATGTCGTGTACTGCATTTATGGTTTTGTCAGAGGATTCAAAATATCCCACTCTTGGTACATCAGAATGCACATATTTTACTTCTACATCCTCTAATTTAAACTTTAGTTTTCTAAAACTTTTTACTTTGATATAGCGAAAAGCTTTATATGAAAAGCGACATTCTGCATACTCCACACCACCACCTTTACAAACATAGGCCATTTGCTGAAGTCCTCCTGGTTGGCTTACAGTAATAGGATCTTCATTTTCTCCAAAATAAATAGTAATACGTTGTCCTTTTTTAGCATTTTTGATGCGTAAACGTACCCAACCAGACATATTTGTACCTACGTCAAACCATTGGCCTCTACTTGAATTTTTTGTAGCTATTGGATGAAATGTTTTGGTAACACGAATAGGTTCGTTCATTTGAGAAACCAATTCTCCTCCAGGATGTGGAGCTGGATTTACAGTATTCCAACTTGAATCGTCTAAACCAACTTTACTCCAACCCACAATTTCTTTAGTAGCGTCATAAATTTCTCCCATATGTGGTCCATCATACACTACAGGACCTCCTGTAACTTTCCAACTTAAATCGCTAACAATATCTTTTGTAGTTCCGTCTTCATATTCAACTTTAATACGACATATTAATTTGGGTTGTCCAATCCAACCACTTTTTTTATAAAATCCCCAATGATCGTAAGCCATCATTCCATAAAAACCACGACCTAACATTACACCAGCCATATTTTCGCCATCTTTTAACTCTTTTGTAATATCGTGTGTGGCATATAAAATTGTTTTGCGGTAATCGGTCCAACCAGGATCTAAAACAGAGTTCCCTATTTTTTTACCATTAATATACAACTCATAATATCCAATTCCGCTGATATATGCTTTAGCACTTTTAACCTTCTTTTTTACATTAAAGCCTTTACGTAAGAGTGGTGCTGCATCGTGTTTTTTATCATCAAAGAAATGAAAGCGTTCAAACATATTTAAATGGGCTCCAAAATAACTTGGCAATTGAAACTCGATGGCTTTAGATTCAACTTCTTTTTTTCGCCACCACTCATTTGCCCATTCATCTTGATTTTTCCAAGCAATCCACTGTGCGCCTTTCCAGTCTTTTTTTTCTAATAAGCCTGTTGAAAAATATGCGACTTTGCTCCAAGATGATACCTTATTGTTTTTGTCCCAAACCCTTACTTTCCAGTAATATTCTGTTGCTGATTTTAAAGATTGTCCTTTGTAAACTATTTGAATATTATCTGAACTTCTTATTTTTTTAGAGTTAAAAACATTACCAACGTTATTTTTTATGTTCTCTTTAGATGAAGCAACTATGATTTGATAGGCTTTTTGAAATTGCCCCACCTCTTCTGATTTTAACTTCCAGAAAAAACGTGGTTTTGTGATATCTACACCTTCTGGATTTTCTCGATATTCTAATTTTAAATCGTAAGGTTGTATTTGTGCAGATAGACTAACTACCCAAAAGTAGCTGATACTGAATAAAGCTATTTTCCTAATACTATTCCATTTAAACATAATAATTCTTATTTACTTATTTTAGAAACGCTTTCTTTTGTTGAAAACATAGATGTTATTGTGTTACTTGAATTATAATACATTCTTTTATCTGTTTTCTAATGAACTTGTTTTTTCTATTTAATACTTATGACATATTTGCCTGGTGTTAATTCAAACCTATTGTTTTTAACTTTTTTATTATTTAATTCGATTTGACTTTTTGTATACATTGGTAATTGCACCAAAGCAGTTGCATTTTCTGGAATTGTAACAGTCCAAGATATCTTATTTTCATCCCTTTTCCAGTTACTTTCAATTTTTCCTTGTGGAGATTTATAGGAGACTTCACTCCAGTCTAAACCATCTAAAAACGTTGGTTTTAAATAAAACTTTTTAAATCCAGGATGATTTTCATCAGGTCTGATTCCTCCTAAACTTTCGTGAAAACTAGCAGCAAATCCACTATTCATAGGATGATTGAACGAATTTCTATAATAACGTTTTGATTTGTCCCAATTGGCAATCAATTCTGGCCAAGTGGTTAAATTGTGTTCTTGGGTTACAAAACCTAAACTAGGATAATCTGTAATTCCCCATAAATGCTTGGTAACCTCACTATGTCCATAGTCGTTTAGCATTGTATACAAAGGACGATGACCAAAAATACCGGTGGTAAAATGACCTTGTTTATCTTTCATAATAAGATTAGCTAAATTATCTGCAACTAATTGTTTTTTATTTTCTGGAACTAAATCAGAATGCAAGGCAAAAGCATTTCCTGTTTGAGAGCCATAAGAATTGATTTTTTCATCAAAAAACCTACTATTAAATGCTTTTTTAACGAAACTCGCTTTTTCTTGGTATTTTGATGCAGCTTTAACTTTATGCAATAAAAGAGCCATTTTTTGAATTGCAACTAAAGATTGGTAATACAATGCTGTAGTTGTTAAGGCTGGTGGTGTATCCATTTGTGGATTTCCTCCTGGAGGACACCAATCTCCATAACCACCATTTATAATCCCTTTTTCTTGCACCTTTTCGTCTAAATATGCCATCCAATCTTCCATCATTTCCCAAGACTTTTTTACTATGGTTGTATCTCCATAATAAACATAAGAAAAATAGGGAATCATTATTGTAGCTGCACCCCAATCTGGTCTTGCCTGTAAATTCAAACGTTTTCCAACAGAAACATTGGCTGGAGCTCTTTTATCATAAGGAAAAGGATCTTTAAAATGAGCTTTAGAAACGCCTAAAACTGTTTGCATATCGTTTGCCGTTTTTTGCCATAAACGCTTTAAATCAAAATTAAAACTTGCTGCTTCAGCAACCACATAAGCATCACCCATCCACGCACAACGTTCTCTATGAGGACAATCACTTAACAAACCTTGTAAATTATCTTCTATGGTTAACATAGAAACGTCGTAGAATTTATTTATCTGTTCATTAGAACATTTAAAAGTTCCTATTCGCTCAACATCGGTTCTAACCAACCAACCTGTATATTGATCTAGTGTTGGTTTCTTTTCTAAACCTTCTATTTGCACATATTGAAATCCGTGATAAGTAAAACGTGGTTCCCAAGTTTCAATACCATTTCCTTTACAAATATAAATATCTGTTTGTGTGTTTCCTGTAACGTGAATACCTGTGGATGCTGGATCTATATTTTGTTTATCTGGCATTAGGTGTTCTGAAAAACGCATTTTAACTTCTGTTCCTGCTTTTTCTTTTACTTTTATTTGCAGCCAACCTGTCATATTTTTACCCATATCAACAATCCATCCTTTTTCTGCTGGAAGAATTGCTACTGGTACAATTTTTCTAACTTTTCGCATTGGTTGTAGTTGTTGCTCCAATAAGATAGTAGTTGGTGCTTTCATTAATTCGACAGGATTCCAAGAAGTATCGTTATAATCAGCACTGGACCAATTCTTAATTTCTTTTCTAGCATCATAAGTTTCTCCATGGAAAATATTATCAAAAAGAATAGGACTGTTTTGTGCTTTCCAACTTTCATCTGTAACAACCTGTTCTGAAGTACCATCTTTATAGGCAATATCTAAAACCAGAACTGCTCTTGGTTCCCCATAGTTCAGGCCAGGCCAAAATGCTATATTTTGTCCGTAAAAACCATTGCCTAACATAATTCCAAGGCTGTTTTTTTCTTTAAGCAAATTCGTAACATTATGACGAACAAAAAAAGCGCGTTTATCGTAAGAAGTTTGTGCAGGATCCAATACTCTATCGCCTACTTTATTCCCATTAAGATATAGCTCATACAATCCTAAACCACAAATCGCAATTTCCGCAGATAAAATTTCTTTTGCAACAGAGAATGATTTTCTTAGTAATATTGATGGGTGCGCTTTGCGTTGTATCGCTTTCAATTCTTTTTCGGTTGGTTGCCAAGTATTGATATTCATTGGTGGTTGATTTCTAACAAAATCTCTTGTGGACCACTTTTCTAAACGATTGTCTTTTGTATAGCCTATCCAATCTGGATTCTCCCAATTAATTTTTGATGTTGAAGATTGACCAAATACGATTAATTGTGACATTGTAAAGAACAATATCAAAGAAAGGAATCTAAATTTCATTTTACATTTTTATCTAATAATACCATCTGTAATCTATACTTTGAAAATATGTATTAATTCTATTTTTAATCAAAAAAAATGAGTTGATTGTTAAAAATCAATAGCACAGGTGTTTTTTGATTGTGGTTTTTGAGAACTTTTATTTTTATGAAAATTACCGCTAACTATTCCGTTTATAAGGATTTTATAAATATATTTCAAAGGTCATACATAACCATCCTGCATTGTTATGATTCAAATTGGTTTATGCAAAATAAATAAGTTTATATTTAATGAAATATATTTAGTCTCAAACATTTTCCTGCAGGACACAGCAGGTTGTCAAATTGAGATCAATTAAATAAATTTGAAAGTAAAGATTCAATTATTAAAAAACACTCAACTTAACTTTATGAAATTTTATAATTTATTATTTATGGTTTTAATTGCATTTTGCTTTTCTGGATGCAATCAAAATGAAACTCCTTGGGAAAATCTTTTTACAAACGATTCGCTTGAAGGTTGGAATATTAAAGGAGGAAATGCCTCATATAAAAATGAAAATGGTACTATTATTGGCACAACAGAACCAAATACTCCAAATACTTTTTTATGTTCAGATAAATCATATATGGATTTCATTTTAGAAATTGATTTTAAAGTAGATTCTGTGATGAATTCTGGAATTCAAATTCGTAGTAATTCACTGCCATATTATAGAGATGGAATGGTACATGGGTATCAGGTTGAGATAGATCCTTCAAAACGTGCTTGGAGTGGAGGTATTTATGACGAAAAAAGAAGACTTTGGTTGAATCCTTTAAAAGACAATGTTGCAGCTCGAAAAGCTTTCAAACAAAATGAATGGAATCACTATAGAATAGAAGCGATTGCAGACACGATTAAAACCTGGGTAAATGGAGTGCCTGCAGCTCATTTAATAGATGATAAAACTGCTGCTGGTTTTATTGGACTTCAAGTTCATAGTATTGGAAAAAATAAAGATAAATTAGGAAAACAAACGATGTGGAAAAATGTAAAAATTTTAACCACTGACCTTGCTAAATACTCTCAAAAATCGCCATTAAAACCAATTATTACAAAAAATAAGCTAACATTTCAAGAGAAAAGGTCTGGTTGGAAAATGCTTTGGGATGGAAAAACAACTAAAGGTTGGAGAGGTGCTAAATTAACTGAATTTCCTGATAAAGGGTGGTCTATTGAAAATGGAGAATTAATTGTCGCTGAAACTGGTGGTGCAGAATCAACTGCAGGTGGAGATATCGTAACCACTAAAGAATATAGCAATTTTGAATTACAAGTAGATTTTAAATTAACTGATGGTGCAAATAGTGGTATTAAATACTATGTAGATACAGAAATTAATAAAGGACCTGGTTCTTCTATTGGTTTAGAATATCAAATATTAGATGATGCATTACATGTAGATGCAAAAAGAGGTTCTTATGAAGGAAGCAGAACAGTTTGTTCTTTGTACGATTTAATTAAAGCAGCTCCAATAAAACCTTTGAAACCAATTGGAGAGTGGAACAACGCTTATATCAAATCGATAAACAATCATGTAGAACATTGGGTGAATGATGTTAAAGTTTTAGAATATGATCGTGGAAGTGAAGAATTCTTAAAACTGGTTGCTGGAAGTAAATATGCAAAATGGCCAAATTTTGGACTGTTAGAAAAAGGTCAGATTTTATTACAAGATCATGGAGATAAAGTATCGTTTAGAAATATTAAGATTAGAGTCCCTAAAACAAAAAAGAAAAAATAATGAATACATCTAGAAGAAATTTTATCAAAAAAACAGCTACAGCAGCTGCAGGAATTGGTTTAGTAGGTACTGCAAATGCGATGTCTGCAAAAAGTTACAATAATATTATAGGTTCAAATGATAGGATAAACTTAGCCATTCAAGGATTAGGGCGCAGGTATTCTGGTTTTATAGATGGAATTGCTGCAAAAGAAAATAATGTTCGCTTAAAATATTTATGCGATGTAATGCCAAGTCAATTAAATAAAGCACAAGAAAAAGTTGGAAAAAAGATAGATTATAAGATTAAATCTGAAGAAGATATCAGAAATATCATCAATGATAAAAATATAGATGCCATTTTTATGGCAACTCCAGATCATTGGCACACACCAGGCGCAATAATGGCGATGCAAGCAGGAAAACACGTATATTTAGAAAAACCTTGTAGTCATAATCCACACGAAAATGAATTGGTAGTTGTTGCTCAAAAAAAGTACAATAAAATTGTGCAAATGGGAAATCAGCAAAGATCTTCTGTACAAAGTCAAGAGATTATTGCAGAAATTCATAATGGTGTTATAGGAGAAGTTTACAAAGCTGTAGCATTTTATACAAATCGTAGAGGAAGAGTTCCTGTGCAAGTAAAAGTTGCTCCACCAAAAGGATTAAATTGGGAGCTATTTCAAGGTCCAGCACCAAGAAAAGAATATACACACGATACTTGGAACTACAATTGGCATTGGTATGGTTGGGATTTTGGTACTGCAGAAATGGGTAACAATGCAACACACGAGTTAGATATTGCACGTTGGGCATTAGATGTAAAATATCCAGAGTATGTAGATGTTATTGCGGGAAAAAGACAATTTAAAGATGATGGTTGGGAAATGTACGACCAAATGGAAGCCACTTTTAGATTTGCAAATAACAGAATCATTCAATGGGATGGAGATAGTAGAAATGCATACCAAAAATACGGACGTGGAAGAGGAACTATCATTTATGGTTCTAAAGGATTGGTATTTGTAGATAGAGGTGGTTATGAATTGTACGACTTAAAAGGAAAATTAATTAAAGAGAATAAATCTAGAAGAAAAGAAGGTGGACTTGCTTTAGGTGGTGGAGGTAATTTAACCACAAGACATGTCACTAATTTTTTCGATGCCATTAGAGGAAAAGAAAAATTAACATCTTCTATAGAAGTTGGAGCAGTATCTCAAATGTTAACACATTATGCTAATATTTCATACAGAATCAACAAAGGTTTTAATGTTGATGAAAATTCCGGTAAAATATTTGACAGAGACGCTATGAAACTTTGGTCTAGAACTTATGAACCTGGTTGGGAACCTAAATTGTAAAATTTGAAAAGACGCAACTTTTTAAAAAAAGCAGGAATTGCATCAGCAGGAATTTTAACTGCAAACTCTGTATTTGGCAATATATCAAAACTGAATTTTAGCCCAAATAACATTATTAATCTTGGAGTTATTGGAACTGGTCAAAGAGGTACAGGTTTAACATCAATCATTAATAAAATTGAAGGTATTAATGTTATTGCTGCTTCAGATGTTATTCCTTTTCGATTGCAAAATGGTATTGCAAAATCAAATACTAAAACAAAAGGATATCAATATTACAAAACACTTTTAGACAATAAAGATATAGATGCTGTAATTATTGCAACTCCTTTTAACACACATTCTAAAATTGCTATTGATGCATTAGATGCTGGCAAACACGTGTATTGTGAAAAAACTTTGGCAAAAGGATATGAAGGTATTCAGCAATTAGTAAATAAAACAAAAGCATCAAATACTATTTTTCAAACAGGACATCAATACCACAGCTCTAGATTGTATACATATGTTGTCGATTTAATTCGTCAAGGAAAAGTTGGGAATATTACCGCTTTCGAATGTCAGTGGAACAGACATGGAAATTGGCGAAGAAAAGTACCAAATCCAAGTCTTGAAAAAGCAATTAATTGGCGAATGTACAGAGAATTTTCGGGTGGTTTAATAGCAGAATTATGTTCTCATCAAATTGATTTTGTAAACTGGGTTTTAGGAGAAAATCCAATACAAGTTATGGGTGTAGGAGGCATTGATTACTGGAAAGATGGCAGAGAAACTTATGATAATGTCCATTTAACCTATACCTATCCTAAAGGAGTAAAAGCAAAATTTTCTTGTTTGACTAGCAATGCTAAAGATGGGTATCAAATAAAAGTTTTAGGAGATAAAGGAACTATTATTATCGACTATAAAGATGCTTGGTTTTATCCTGAAGGAAAGAAAAACAAAATAATGGGAGAAGTAGATGGGGTTAGTGGTGCTACTGCTCAATGGGATAAAGACAAAGGTTATAATATTAATATTGAACACTTAGATCCAAGCAAACAAGCATTATTAGATTTTAAAAATGCAATAATCAATAATAAAACACCTTTATCTGATATTAGTTCTGGTGCTAAAACAGCTGTTTGTGTTCAAATGGCTTTAGATGCGATGTATAATAATGAAATTGTAAAATGGAATAATGATATTGCATTTTAAAAATTTCTTGCACAAGATTGGTTTCTATCTATTTACACTAAAAGAAAGTAAAAATTAAACAACTTTGTGCCTTAATATTTTTCCGAAGGAAATAGCAGCAATTTATTTTAGCCATTTTTTTAATTATTCGACATTTTTTTATTCTAAAAAATTGCTTTTTATAAACTCTAATGCATCTGGAATTGAATTATCAACACAGATTTTATTATGTTTTCCATTTGTAACCCTAAATTCATGTTCAATATTCTTTTGATGATATAATATGTGTAATTTGGCATTAGGAAGTGAGTGGAAATCGTCATCGCAAGTTTGGATATACCACTTTTTACTTTTCAGAATTTCAATATCTACCTTTTCAGCGATATAAAGAGCGTTGTTATTAAGATAAACTTTATTAATTCTTTCTTTTGGGGTCAGGTTTTCTCCATACAAATGTGCATGAAAGCGTTGATAATATTTCTCTAAATCTTCAACCATTTGTTTTTTGGTACTTATTGCTCCCATAAAACTTACGCAAATTCCGAACTCTTCTGGGTTTAACATAGTAAATCGTAATGCTCCAAATCCTCCCATAGACAATCCCATAACAACAGTTTTTTGTATAGATTTTGTCAATGCATATCGTTTTTTCATTTCAGGAATAAATTCGGAAATAAACATTGTTGCGTATTTCTCTTTACCTGCATAGTCATCAATATACCAAGATTTTCTTGCATTAGGAATAATTATAATTGTTTCTGGGAAACTACCTTTTATTATTAAAGAATCAATTTGTTTGATGATACCTTTGATTCGAGGACTATTATTATTTCCACCAAATCCATGTAAAAAATAGATTGTTGGGTATGCTTTTATAGTATCATAATTGGGAGGTAAATATATATTGTATTTAACATATCTTTTTAAAACCTCACTTTTAATCGTTTGATTCTCATAAACTTCTCCATTTTGACCAAAAATTGAGATACTTATGAAAAAGATGACTACTATTAAAAGTTTTTTTTGATTCATATCTTGATTTAAGGTTACACATCAAATTTTGCCAATATTTTAACTTACACTAATTGAAATACTTATAGTTTTATTATCCTCTTCAAAATAAACTTCTAAAGGTAAAGCTTCAACTCCAGGTACCATATTAAAGGTTCTGTTGCCTGAAATTTCCTTGGTTTTAATTGGAACATTTGCTTTGATAGTAACCAATCCTTCTGGTTTTTGAATTGTAATTTCGTTTTCGCTAACGTTAGTTACCACTTCACTTGAAGGAGATACAATTGGCAACACAAAAGCAGTTTGTGCTTTAATATCTTGTTTTGTACTTACTTTAATTTCAGTTTTGTCAGCAAAACAATTATATGCAATATCAAATGCAGAAGCAGTTCCTGAAACTTCTTCTCTTTTTACATTTTTTAATTTTGTATCTGCAATTAACTCAATAATTCCATTTTCATCTTTAGAAGCAACTGTAGCTGGTAAGTCGTATAAATTGGTATACCAAACATCATCTTTAAAGACCTCAACTCTTGGTGTTAAACAAATATCTTTTCCTGGTTGTACTTGTTGATTATTTTTTTCAACCAGATGATATTCTGCCATACTTGCTGCGCATAATAAACCAACTTTATTATGATATAAAACTCCTAAAGCACCACCTGAAGCTTGTCGAAAATCGTATTTATAATGGTATTCTGCATCGTAAGCACTTACAGTTCCTCTCCAATCTCCTCTTGCAAAAAGAAACACGTCTAAATCTTTAAAATGCTTTACGCCATCTGCAGTGGTTCTTGGTAAATTAGCATTTGAATTAATCTCTGGTAAATGATCCCAATGATCTAATAAAGCCGCTAAAGGTTTTGCGTGTGTAAATGTGTGATGCACACAAGGTGGAATACCAGCTTCAATAAAACCAGGACCTCCATGAATTAATCCGTCAGCTGTACAACGTTGTAATAATTCCGTGTTTTTTACAGCTGCTGTACCAAATACTGGATTGATATTCGCCATCATTCCAAATGCGGGTTGACTTCCATCACAGGTTCTACTTCCCCAATAACTCCATTTGTACATTCTGTTACCCCAACTGTTATCCCAAGCTCCATCAGGTAACATAAATTCTAAATGACTGTTTAAAGATTTGGTCAAGATTTGTAATAATTCTTCATCCTTTTCTTTAATCGCATACATCACCAAACTATTCAAAGTTTCCTCTACATTGTAACCTAAATCTACACCGTGTAAACCTTTTTCGCTTAACTTGCTTGAGCTCTTTTTACATTCTCCAAATAATAATCCTTCATTTTCTGTAAAATATACTTTTACTTCAGAAGCTAATTTTTTACTCTTTGCTTTAAAATCCTCTCTTCCTAAAACATTCCCAATCAAATTTAATCCGTAAACGGCTGTTCCTGGATAATTGATATTGGTAAAATCAATTGTGAATGTATCGTAAATATATTGTCCTGCCTTTTCCAAACGAGTTGTCCAAGCTTTACGGGTTACATCGTCTAAAACATGACCATGATAATGCAATGCTTCTGCTAAAGCAATTGCTCCGAAAATGGTAATTCCTTTCCAAGATTTTGGGTTTTTTATTACTGTCCAAGCACCATTTGGTTGTGATACATTATTCTCTGCCCAAAGCATTACCAATTTGGCACCTTTTACATATTTTTGATCTCCAGTTTTATCAGCCATATATAAAAATGGATACACAGCATCCATACAACGTCCATGAATATGTGAACAAGAAGGGCAACCCAAAGCACCATGTTCATCTATGTTTGACGGATTATTGATTTGTACTTTCAGCATTCCATCACTCCAATCTTTTAAAAGACTTGAAATTAAATTTTTAAATTCTAGAGAGTGTTCTGGATGAGAAGTACAAGCATTTAAAAAACCTGACATAGGTAAAGTTAAACCCAATCCTGCTACTGATGATAATTGTAAAAAATTTCGTCTTTTCATATTTGAGTAATACCATAAATTAATGCTGATTCCAAATTACTCTTTATGGAGTTTTTGTGCATCCTGTTTTATCCTGTAAAATCAAAAAAGCCAGAAAACTGTTTTCTGGCTTTTTTGATTTTAATTATTTTCTTTTTTTAGCAAAAATTTTAGTCAAAAAAAAACATTTTTTTATTTTACAATTAACTTAGAGTGGTGTATCTTTTTATTTTCGGAAAAGATTCTTATCAAATAAACTCCTTTTTTAAGATCAGTTGTACTAATATTCAAAACATCATTTTCGGTTGAATTATCATAAACACGTTTCCCTAATAAATTGTAAATCTCAATATTTTTTACACCATCAAGATTATTAAAGGATATTGTAAAATTATCTTTTGCTGGATTTGGATAAATTTTTGTTGAATTTAAAGCAAGTTTATTATCATCTAAACTTAAAGATTGACTTGTAGGAATCGCTTCCCATATACTTCTTTGATCTGTTACATTAGCATCTTTATTAGTAACAGTTCCATCTACTTCCTGGTATAAAAATTTACCATTATCTTTTGCTTCAATTCGATATACATTTTCAGTTACTGTATCATGTATAGTCCAAACTTTATCTACATCAGCAGCTGGAGCTGCTTTATTAGTACTTACTACTTCTCCAGTTCCTTTAGCACGAATTATCCCAAAGGTTTCACTATCTATATTATAATAATCTCCAGATTTCACAAAGGTCCAATGCGTATTTTGAGGTTCACCTGAATCTGTAATAGTTACTGCAGTATTACTTGCACCAGCATCTGTTAAAAATTTGCCTGTTGCTAAATTTCTCAATCTATAAATGTCATCAGATGGTTCTGCAATATTAATATCATCTATTTCTTCTTTCTGATAGGTTGTATTTGCCCATCTGAATTGAGCTCTACCACCTCTTACTCTGTATGCACCATATCTAATTCCTGATTCTATTCCTCTTTCTGGTGATGGAATATTATACTTAAAATCTTCACCACCAATTATTGCATCACAATAATGTACTTTTTTAGTAGCATCGTTTGGATCTACTCTAAATCCTACCTCAAGTTGAAAATCAACCTCTTCATTTTTATTGACTCTCTTTAAGAATACTACTTCTCTACCACTACTACCCACTCCTCCTCTTTCTAGAATACGTTCTGCATAAATATCAAAAGCTATTTGCTTGTCAGCATTTATGCCATCTCCATAAACAGGATGTGCTCTATATAAAAGAATTGCAGGATCTGTAGAACCATCTCCTCCTGTATGTTTTCCTTTAGCTTGTGCCAAATAACTTCCACTAGTACCAAAAGAACCTGTATCTCCAACTTCTAATATTCTAAAAGTACCTGTAAATTTGGCAAAACTTCCTATTCCAGTTTTAATAGATCTAGATAAAGATCGCTCCATTCTTGGTTGCTGGATGAGATTACCTTGATTAGTAGAGCCATCTGTTATGTTGTATATTCCCCAAGTTTTTCCATAAACCGTGCTTTCTTTATAATTGGCATAACAAGTTCGATCATCTATAGTACCTACATTCACTGCATTTGGTAAATCATTAGATGTTTTAGTTTCATTTGCTCCATCTGCATTACAAGTTGTATACGAACCAGTATCTTCATCAGGTACTACTTGTGATAACAATAAAGGAGACCAAAATAACCAACAAAAAAATAGTAACGTTTTAACAATTTTCTTTTTCATAGTAATTTATTATTTTTTAATAATCAATTTAGAATGGTATATCTTATTCTTTTCGGAAAAGGTTCTTATCAAATAAACTCCTTTATTCAGCCCTGTTGTTTTAATATCTAAGACGTTTTTTACTGTTGAATTTCGATAAACTCTTTTCCCTAAAACATTATAAATCTCAATATTTTTTACACCATTAAGCTGGTTAAATGATATTGTAAAATTATCTTTTGCTGGATTCGGATATACCTTTATTGTCGCAATATTTAAACTATTATTTTCAACGCTTAATGCACCTGTACCTTCTAATCTCCATTTACTTCTGTCATCAGTTTCATCAGCAACAATGTTATAAAACTTATTATCTGTTTCATGATACAAAAATCTACCTGTAGTTTTTGCTTCGAACCTAAAAGTACTATCCGCGTAATTGGGATGTATGGTCCAAATTTTATCTGTATCACCTGCTGGTGGTGCTTTTGTAGTGCTTACTACCAAGTAAGGACCTGTTGCAAAACCTGAACCTGTTGCTCTTAAAATACCACTATCTTTACTATCTATATTATGATATTTTACCCCATCTACAGTCGTTTCAACAAATAACCATTTTCTATCATCTCCATCACCTGTATCATGCATAACCACAGGTTGAGAACTTCCAGCAGCTCCTAAATATTTTCCAGTAGCTACATTTACTATTTTATAAACACCGTCTTCATCAGCACCTCCTCCACTAGTTGCATTACCAATTACCATACGATCGAAATTAAAACCTCCAACTACACCAACTACTTTAATTTTTTGAACTCCTTTTTGAAGTGTAATTGTTGTTTTTGTTGATAAAAACCGCGTTAGGTTTGGAGTTTTAATAAGCGTAATAGATTTTAACTGTGTGGAACCTTTCATTATTTTTAGCTTTTTCCCAGTTACAGGAGTAGCTGCAAAAATTTCTAAAGGATATTCACCATCTTCAGGAACATTAATAGTGTATTCTGCAAAATCATTTGTTTCCCAAGAATTCAAGTAAAATACAGAGTTACTCCAACGTGTTACATTTACGCCACTTTTTGTTGTGTAATGTTCAGCTTCAATTTCAGTTGGAATTTGATGTGTTTTAGCATTAACTGTAATCGTTTTTGAAGCTTGAGCAGCTGTAAAATAATCGTTACCAGTATCTGAAACTGTAATTGTTGCTGTTCCGGCACCTAAAGCATGCCTTACTTGATTACTCCAAACAATTGCTACTTGATTATTAGGAGAAACAAATCTTAATTTTGTATCAGGATTATTACTAGTTGCAACAAGACTAAATGCAGGATCTCCTGAGGTTACTGCTGGAATATTCTGAAATGTAATAATTTGATCACGAATTGGCACGGTAAGTTCATAACCTACAATTGATGCAGCATTATAGCCCTCGTTTCCTAATTGCATTGCGTTAATTGTCGTTTTTCCTGCGCGTTTTACTTGCAATTTTCCATCGACAATGTCTGCAACATCAGTATCTGTACTTTCATAAACTATTGGCAAGCCAGAACTTGCAGATGCATTCAAGGTTTCATCAGCATTTCCCCAAACGTGTGTAGTTGATGCTAAACTAAAATCTATAGTTTGATTTGACTTTAAAGTATTGGCATTTACAACAAAGGTTTGAGAAACATCTGGTGCATTATCGTAAGTTCCATCTCCTTTTTGGCTTGCAATAATATCACAAGAACCAACACCCATAATTTTTACTTTATTACCATCTATAATACGTGTAATATTTGTGTTTGAAGATTTATAAGAAACTGTAAGACTAGAACTTGCTGTTGCTGATAATTCAAAGTCATCATCACCTTCTGTTTTTTCCGTTAATGCATTAAAACTTATAGTTTGTGGTGTATATTCTTCTTTTTCTAATTTAAACACGAAACAATGTACTGGAACTTCTGCGCTATTTTTTACTTCGCTAAATACCATTGCAATAATACCATCATTCATTATTGTGATGCTCTTTTTTACACTTAATCCAATACTTTTTCTAAAATCTTCTCGCCAAACATAAGTTCCTGCTAATGCACTTTTAACAATAAAATTTCCGCCAGAAACACTAAATTTATACATGCGTTTGCCATAAAAAATACCTAAAGAACCTTTATTTCTATCTTCTGTAAATTCAGTTTCCCCATTTTTCCTAAGATAATTATAAGCATTAGTCCCTTTAGGTTTTTGATACATGTAAATATCATTTTTAGGAGAAATAGCTACTTGAGGACCTCCTGCCCAACCTGCATTATCAGGAACACTTCTTGGGTCTGCTATTAAAAAAGGTGCATGATCTGTAATTGGTAAATCATAACTTCTACCATCAACTGTGGTTGCTTTATCATTCATTCTTTCTCCTAATTCCATTAAATAAACACCTTCTCCTAAAATAGTAGGAGATTCAGCCCATCTTGGTGAATAAGAATAGTAAAACTTCTCGTTTATAAAATGTGCAGTTCCATAAGCAAAATGTCTTTCTCCTTGTGAAACTTGAGCGCCTCTTCCTCTTATTATGGTAGTTTCTGCAGACCATGTATTTCCATCATAATAGGTCATAATGATATCTCCACCAACAGCAGAACCTAATCTTCTTTCAAAATACATTTCTCCTTTATCATTATTAAATAAATCTGGATAGGTAACACTGGTTACTTTTTTTCCGGGAATTAAATAATCTTGTTGAGGTAAAAAGTTTGCAGCTATAAAATCACTATCAGGACCAAAAGCAATATTTTTCTTTGATTTAATATAATTTAAATCTTCATTGTGGTGATCAAACATGAGATGCACAGTTCCATCAATAGGAGAAACCCCAATATTGGTTGTTAAATGTGTATCTCCTTTACCATTAACCAAACTTAATTTTGCTGGTAATGCTACATGAGCCCACGTACCTTCTCCAATTTTTTTTCTTGAAATCATTAAAGCACGGTCTGCCCATCCACCTCTATACCAAGTATAAAACACAAATCCATTTGATACTTTCATACAATTACCATGAGGGTTTATGCTTGCCCCATAATGATAGGGTTTTGAGTCATCAGCTTTCCAAAAATAAAATGCTTCATCCGTAATTTGTGAATTCTCTAAAAAAGTTACTTGTGCAGAAACTTGTTTTGGAACGAAAAGAATTGTAAGAAAAAGTATTAAAAATAATACATTTTTTGGAGTAGTAATTGTTTTCATAAATAAATAGATAAATTAACAGGAATTTAATGTTATCTAAAAGTAATTATTCTAAAGAAAAATCTATCCTGAACTGTCCTGCATAAAAAAAACTCAGAAAATATTTCTGAGTTTTTTTGTATTGTAAAAATGCTATGTTTTTAATTTATAATCAGTTTGTTATAATAAACTTTCTGCTTATCATCTGTGACCATAATTAAATAAACACCAGTTTCAAATCTACTGTTATTCAAAATTTCAAGACTTCCTTTGACATTAGATTTTTGATAAACCTGTTTACCTAATATATTATGAATACTTATAGAAGCATTATCAATATTATTTAATTTAATAGTAAATTTATTATTTGCTGGATTAGGATATACTTTTAAAGAAGATATCGTTAACTCATTATCATCAATGCTTAAAGATTGACTCGTAGGTATAGCTTCCCAATTACTTCTATCATCGTAGTCAGAAGCAATTGCGTGGGTTATTGTTCCGTCTTCATTATGGTACATAAATCTACCTGCAGTTCGTGACTCAAACCTGTAAGTATCATTTGTTTCATTATGATATATTGTCCAAGTTTTATCAGTATCCGCTGCTGGTGGAGATTTAGTTGTACTTACAACAACATATGCACCTCCTGGACCACCTGCGCCAGGTGCACGTAATATGCCACCAACTTGACTATCAATATTAAAATACGAACCACTTTCTACAAATGTCCAATGCGTGTTAGTTGGTTCTCCCGAATCTGTCATTGTAACTGGTGTTGCACTCGATCCAGCATCTGTTAAGAATTTACCTGTTGCAACATTTCTTAATCTAAAAACGTCATCAGATGGTGTAAAAGTATTACCATTATCTTCAACTTCTACTTTTTGATATGTAGTATTCGCCCATCTGAACTGAGCCCTACCTGCTCTTACTCTATATGCTCCATATCGAATACCAGATTCTAAACCTCTTTCTGGTTCTGGAATATTGTAATTAAAAGCCTCGCCCCCAATCACAGCGTCACAATAATGTATTTTTTTTGTAGGATCATTAGGATCTTGTCTAAAACCTACCTCTAATTCAAATGTCACCTCTTCATTTTTGTTTACTCTCTTTAGAAAAACTACTTCTCTTCCACTTCCTTCTCCTCCACGTTCTAAAATACGTTCAGCATAAATATCAAAAGCTACCTGCTTACCTGCATTGATGCCTGTTCCTAAAACAGGATGTGCTCTATATAAAAGAATTGCAGGGTCATTAGATCCTCCACCTCCAGTGTGTTTTCCTTTGGCCTGTGCTAAATAACTTCCACTATTACTAAATGAACCACCATCTGCTACTTCCAAAATTCTTACAACTCCTGTAAATCTTGCATAACTACCCACTCCAGTTTCACCAGATCTAGGTAAAGAGCGTTCCATCCTTGGTTGTAAACTTGTACCTATATGGTTAGAGCCATCTGTTATGTTGTAAACACCCCAAGTTTTTCCATTAACTGAGCTTTCACTATAATTAGAGTAACATGTTCTGTCATCAATAGAACCAACATTAACTTTATTTGGTAAATCTGGACCTGTTCTAGATGGATTTCGAAATTCATCAGAACATTCTATACTAGAACTTGTATCTTCGTCAGGTGCAACCTCAACAGGCGTTTGTACATAAAGTACAAGTTTCCAAACACTTCTATCGTCTGATTCAGCAGCTACAATATTGGTAACACTCCCATCCTCTTCATGATACAAAAATCTACCACTTGTTCTTGCTTCAATACGATAAACATTTTCTGTAGCAGTTTTATATAAAGTCCATGTTTTATCTGTATCCGCAGCTGGAGATGCTTTTGATGTACTTACTACCTCACCTGTTCCTTTTGCACGCAATATTCCAAAGGTTTCACTATCAATATTGTAAAAAGATCCACTTTTTACGAACTTAAAGTGTGTATTTGGATTCTCTTCTGCATCCGACATAGTAACTGCAGTATTACTTGCACCAGCATCTGTTAAAAATTTACCTGTGGCAGTGTTTTGTAATCTAAAGATTCCATCAGAAGGTGGTGCATCTTGTGCTGATATTGAAAATGAACATAATGTAAAAACGAAAAATAATATTGTTTTAAAAGTAAATTTTTTCATGTATAGTGATATTTAATTCATTCATTTTTTTGAATAAATAAACTATAAAACAGTGAAATTTAATTAATAAAAGTGTCCTGAACTATCCTGAATTGCTTTTTTTTAACATAATCTAATAGAGATGAAAATTTGTTTTTATTGATCAAATAACAAAATTAATCCTGCTTTATCTCTATTATCAATTTGTAATCAACTTGGAATAATAGACTTGATTATCTTTTGCAATAACTTTTACAAGATAAACTCCCTTTGTAAATCTATCATTTTCAACTATTAAAGTATCTTCTTTTGGTTTCTTTTGATAAATTCGTTTTCCTAAAATATTATATATTTCTATATTCTTTATTCCGTTACTATTTTTAAGCGTAATCGTAAATCTATCTTTTGCAGGATTAGGATAGATTTTTATTGAAGATTTTACAAATTCCTGACTAGCAATATTTAATGTTGTAGATTCTACCCACCATTTACTTCTAGCATCTGTTTTTGATGAATGCGTCATGCTGTTATCTTCTGCGTGATATAAATATCTGCCTTGATTTTTGGTTTCAAAACTGTAACTACCATCATCATTAGAGATTATCGTCCAAATTTTATCTACTGCTTGATTAGGAGCTGCAAAGCTAGTACTAACCAATTCTGGAGTAGATGCACCACCTTTAAATCTTATAGTTCCCTTAACCTCACTATCTATATTATAATAATCGAATCCTGGAACTTCAGATTTCACAAAACTCCATTCTTTATCTTTCCCATCATTTGAATCACTAGCTATTATGTTTGAACCCGAAGACATTAAATATTTTCCTGTCTCAACATTTTTTAAATTATAAATACTTCCAGATAAATCTGTAACATCTGCTTCTTTAACTTCAACTGTAATTTCAGTAGATATTACGCTTGTATTATTACTTTTAAACGCAACTGATTTTATGGTGTAAATCCCTATTTCATCTGGTGTCCAAACTTCTACATAAGGAAACTCTGTAGTTGTTTTGAATAACTCATCATTAATGTAAAATTCAACTTTTGCTATCTCCCCTTCATCACTGGTAGCTTTCGCATATAACTGAATGTTTTCTCCAACTTTAAACGTCTGATTATCTACAGGCGATAATATGGATGTTGCAAAAGGTTGTGGTCCCAATTCGATATCTAAATCAATAATTTGAAGATACAGAGGTTGCTGATCTCCAGATTGTCTTTCCATTAAATAATAATACAATTTTCCATCACTAATTTTAACAACACCATGTCTAAAACGTTTACCTGAAGTAGCTTCATAAACCTTCACAAAATTACTAGTACCTCCTTGAGATTTCTGAACTAAAATACGTCCTGACGAATTTAATCCTATAATAAAGATATCATCTCCAGAAGTATATAACTTAGATCCACCAGAAAAATCTGTCGTTGTTATAAAATCAGAAGTGCCTTGTGGTTTATAGGTGTGTACGTGTTTAGTGATATTATTTTCATTATCCTTTACTCGCCCAATAATATGCACATCTCCTTTTTCGGTAACAGTCCAATCAAAACCGCCAACCATATACACCATATTTTTTTGTGTGGTTGCTACCAAATCACCTGGCTCGTATACCAAAATATCATCAGCATCTCTTAAAGGAATTGTAATATCTTCTCCTTTGTGATTTTTCCATAAAGAACTAGCTGTTTGATCATCTGAATAGCCATAATAAAATCCGTTTTGATACAGGTATTTATCCTCTTGGTTATTTAATCTTCTTTGAAACCCAATTCCAATTTTACCATTTAAGTATTTTAAACTTCCATACATACCCCAATTATAATCTTGCCCAAAGTTTGATGCATTTGGTTGTGCAAACTGTATAAAATCTGACCAATTAGAAGTTGCTGCATTATATTTTGTAAAATGATAACCTCCATTAGGACTAGATCCTTTTCGCATTGAGAAAAACAAATCTCCTAAATCATTTAAAAAAAACTGAGGATATGTAAAGTCTGAATAAACTCCATGATCCTCTACACCATTCAAGCTCAAATGTGTGTAATCTCCATCTACATCATTATCTTTTACAAATAAACTTAATGTAAATTCTTCATCTGAAACCTCAGCAGCGTTTTTTATAGAATAAGAATATCTAAAATAATCATCGCTTAAACTACCATCTGAAGGCCTATTTCTTGAATAGGCATGCATATCAAAAAGCATATGAATTGTGCCATCCAAAGGACTAACACCAACTGCAATAGTATTGTGCGATTCTCCAATCCACCAGACGTTTCTAAAACCAGTATGTTTATGAGGGAATTCAATTGTTTTTTGCGTGCCTGTTTCTGTATTATAACGCGTTAACATCATATTACGATTTGTTTTACCACCTTTATACCAAGTTACGAAAACATAGTTTTTATAAGTAGCAACGCAATCTCCATGTGCTGAAATTTGAGGGCCAAAAGCATAATCGTATCCTGAAGAAGAATTAGGAGCATCTACACCTACTTTTTTACCATCAAAATGCAAACCAATGTCCGTAATTTTAACCTCTTTCTCTAATGTGACTTGAGCCTCAACTAAGAAAGACAGAAATAATAAACTAAAAAATATGGTGATGTGGGTAATTTTTTTCATCGTATAATAATTCTTTGAAATTTAAAGCTGTTCGTAAAATTAGGTCGTTTTGTAAAAAATTGTATCCTTTACACTCCTGATTTAATTAAATTTAGTTAATAATTTTTAGATTTACAGGCCCAATTAAACCAGATTTTTCTAAATCTGTTTCATTTTTTCTAGGGCCAGCTGTTGTCCAAGTTTTCTTAGCATCTTTTGGTCTTTTATTGTCAAAAATTAACTGGTTTCTCCAAGTGTTGGTTACTTTAATCTCCAATTCATTTTTACCAACCTGAAGTTTATTTGTAACATCAAAAGTAAAAGGTGGCGCCCATTTTACGTCTACTTTTTTTCCATTTAACCAAACCTCTGCAATGTTTGCAACATCCCCTAAATCTAAAATCGTAGTTTTTCCAACTTCTTTTATATCTACAGTTTTGCTGTATGTTGTGATGCCGGAATAGTGTTTTACAGCATCATTTTTTAATTCTGTTAGTGATTTTAACTCTTTAACTTCTATAGATTCTGGCGTATCCCAACCTTTATCAAATGATAATTTCCAATTCTTTTGAAGCAATGTCTCTGTAACTTCAACTATTTTTTTAGTCATTGCTATGTCATCTTTATAAAAGGTATAATCTCCTGTAACTGACGCCATAAATTCATCATTTTCCCAAGATAACTTAGGGTAATTGTCTGTTTTATGAACTTGACACCATCCTGTTTTAGCATCTAAAATAGTTTTATCATTTAACGTAATTTTTGATGTGATTGATTTTTTATCACTTTTAGAAAACACAATAATTGTACTCCCATTTTCAGGTAAGGAAAGTGCAACATTTGTTCTATTATTTTTTGTTTTCCAAATTTTTGCATCTGTTTGATTTCCTGTAAAAGCATCCCAAATTTGTGGAGATAAATTTTCGATTCTAAAACTTAAGGCAACATCTACAGGGTTATCATCTTTAGAAGCTACAAAATAAATATGTGCATCTTGGGTTTCTCTATGAATCCAATTGATATTTAAGTTTTGGGGTACAATAACATCTTTTTCAATTTTTTCTTCTTCTAAAACTTCATCTAAAGTTTTGCCCCAATAAACTTTTCCTTTTCCTACTTGATTTAACCCTTTCTTAGTGTTTCCCCATAATTCATTAGAAATAGATTTTAATTCTTCTAAATCATTTTCATCATCCATCAAACTTGGAGAATCTAAAGGCTTATCACCCAAAATAACAGCTCCATTTATTACCAATTCTTTCAACTTTTTTAAAGTTGATAACAACATATTTTTCGAATCTCTTAAAGTAATAATCTTATAATCTCCTCCATTTTCTACGTGAATTTTACCATCTTTAATGCTTAACTTTCCTTGTAAAATTTCTTCATTCAAATAGTCAAATCTGTATCCATCAGGAAATTCATCTAAATCAAAAGGAGGTCTATCAAAATCATCTCCATAATAACGCAACACATCTGCAACATATTCTCCTTGTTGTAAAACATATTGATTTCTAGACAAATATGAAATCCATTCTGGCATATATTTCCACCAAGTTTGTTGACGAACTAAAGGAAAACCGATATTTCCTCCAAAACTAGAACCTGGATACACATCTGTTTGTGGTGTATGCGAAAACGTATGAAAAACCAAGTGATTGACTCCTTTTGCAAAATTATAATCGATTAAATATTTTACTGAAAATGGGTGTTCATTCCACTTTACACCAACTTGTGTACATGCTTCTGCTGCAAGTTTTTTCTTATTATATAAATGTGCTGCTGAGGCTGCATTAAAAATTGGTTTTGCATATTCGTTTTGAGCAGATGGTGCTTTTGGATACCAAAACTCGGTCATTGGAATATCACTCACTCCATAATAACGCATTGGATCTACAGGCAGCACCTCTCCACCTGCACCTTCTGTATACACATCTGCTCCCATATCATGAGCTACAGTTGCAAAATGCTTGAAAAAATTATCAATGAAAACATCGTCCATTGTTTGACGTAAATCTCTTAAAAACTTAGTAGTTGTTTGTTTACTTTCTACAATATAACCCATTGTTGCTGGTAAATAAGTTTTCATGCTATATCCTCTACGTTGTTCAAATTCTTGAAACATATCTTCAGAATTGATTGTCCAAGTAGGTACATGACTTTCCCAACTATCAATTAACAAACCGTGTAATTTTCCATCACCAATTGGACCTCCATCTTTTATCATATTTCCAATCATTCCATTGCGTAAATGATTTTCAATAGCAATTTTATCTAATTTAGAAGATTCCCAACCTGTAGCTTCAGGAACAGCAGGTTTGTTGGTTAATCTCATATTGATATGCCCAAAACGAACGATTGTCCAATTTCCTTTAGGAGCACCCCAAGTCAATTTTCCATCAGCAGTCATTTTATCTGTTAAATTTAGAATCGTATTGGATTTTATAATCGTGTTTTCAGCATAATTATATTGTACATCTTTTTCTAAACGTCGTAAAACTTTTGCTGCTTTAGCTTCGTGATTGTGTAACCTTGGTTTTGCACTTAATCGTATAAATTCTGGAGCAATTGTTTGACTCCCTTGAAATGTAAATACAAACTGATTTGAAGTCGTTTCTGGGATTGCTAAACTTAGATGTTTACGTCTATCATTCCAATTTGCATCAGGTAAATTAAGTGTTGTTATTTCTGTTAATTTGTTATCAATTATAGCTTCTACTTTTAAATTCACATCCATTACAGGGTAATTTGTACCCATAATAATATGACGCAATTGTGGAAAAGTAATTGTTCTTAAAATTACTGGTTTCCTAAAACTTGTTTTCACCCAAGTTTCTTCTTCATTCATTTTAGCAATTCCTTGTTTTCTGTATTTCTTTAAATCTTTATCTAAACGTGTTGTTTTGCGGGTGACAATAATTTTTGATGCTGGATTAAAAATGTCTTCCCAAGGAACTAAATTGTTATTTGTTTCTATATTTGATGGATTGTATGGTTTTAAATTATCACCTTCTAAAGTTGGAAAAGCCAAAACTTGCACATCTTTATAATTGTAATCTTTGGTATAATATAAAGAATCTATTTCTAGTGTTTTTTCAATTTTATTTCCTCCAGAAATATGATAAATGGTTTCTACCAATTCACGTTGTGCTTCTTCTGCAGAAACCCAAGGACCACCTGTCATAGACCAACCAGGACAATTTTGCATTGTAAATTTTAATCCTAAACGTTTGCATTCATCAGCTACAAAACGAATCATGTCTTCCCATTCTGGGGATAAAATTTTAATGGGTTTTACGTTTGGAAAAGCTCTACCTGCTTTGTTAAACAAATGAATTCCTTGTAACCCAGCTTCTTTAATTGCTTGTAAATCTCTCTTTAATCCTTCTTTACTTATATTATTTCCGTTTAAATGAAACCAAGTTTCTGGATGGTATTCTTTTGAGGGTGATATAAAATTTTGGGACAACTCTTTTAAGTCTGTACTATAGGTTTTATCTTCGATATTTCCCTCTTTCAACTGGCAAGAAAGAATGCATAATGTTAACAAAAAAAAGGCTAAATTACTCTTCATTTTACTTTATTTTATATTAAAATTATTAATTTATTTTGAAATAAGTATCCTGCCATATCAGGTTAAAATTAATCATTTATTTTTCTATAAAAAATACAACCGATTAGTTTATGTACAAAAAATAAATTTATAGAAGAATGATTTACAACCAGATTTTCTCAATATAATAGTTTTTATTAGCATTCATCAGGATAGTTATATAATAGTAATTTAATATATTTGATCAAATTTTGAAAAACATGATAAAAGTAAAATCAAATGTTCAAGCTATTACAATTAAATTGTTAATTGTTTTTAGTATCTTCTTTTCTTGTACAAGTGATGACAGTGATAGCCTTGGAGGTGTATCTATTGAAGACTTTGAATTTATTGAGCAAGAGCCTACAGTTATAGCTGCAGATGAAGATACAGGCAATTATACTACTTGCAATGATGATGGTGCAAATGCTACTAGAACATCAAACGATTTAACAAACCCTGTTAATTTAGGGACTATTGACGACAGAACTTGTTATGCCAATTATAAAGAAAGTACAATTGATGGTATTACATGGGGTATATACAATATAACAGCTGGATCTAATAACCAGGATGCAACAAATACCTTACAACCTCGAATGGAACGCTCATTGCCTATAGCAAACCCTAACGTAGGTTCATATGTTAAATTTACTGGAGACTTTAGAATATTAGAAGTTGGAGATACAGGTTCTTTTGGCACTAGTGGAAGTTATATCGCTCAAGCTAAGGGTCAACATACTGGTGGTGGTGGTTCTGCAGATCCTGCTATTTGTTTATATAGAGCACATCCCGTTTACGGTACAGGTATTAACGCAGACAAACAGGTTGCGTTTGATATTTATGCAGAACGTATATTAGTGCGTGGTGGATCAGGAAGTGGTAGAGAAGTTGTGTTATTAAAACGAGTTAATAAAAACGAGATTACTTCTTTTGTAATGGAGGTAGGTTTTAAAGAAGACCCAAACGATTCTTCAAAAAAAATACACTATTGTAATGCAATAATTGGTGATGAAACTTTTAATTGGAATATTCCTGAACCTGATAGAGGAACACAATCAAAAATTAGATATGGTGCATATCGTGTTCGAGGAGGTAGAGCACAAATAAGATGGGCAAACACCATGCATGAAAGAGTTCAATAATAGAGATTTAATTTACTTGAAGCAAAATATGATTAGTATTCTAAGTCAATAGATACTTTGAATACTAATTAATATTCGGACTTAGCAACCAATGATACATCATTGAGTGGCTACTTCTAAAGATGGAGAAAATGTTTTTCTGATTAGTTACAGTTCATCAATACATAAATTGCTGAATAAAAAAAGTATTTTAGGAAACTTCATTTTGTTTAATTTAAAACTGATTTTAGAATGTAATTTAATCAGGATAGTATTCCCATTTCCCAACTCTATGATAATAGAAATGAGTAGTTCCTTTAGTGCCAATATAATAGTGTAACCCAAAACCTTTTGCCCCTGTTTTATGTGAAAAATTACTAGTCAAACTTCGGTTTTCAAATTCGTAATCGGAAATGTGCTTAGGGAATTTTCTAGGTTCTTTTTGATATCCGTAAATATATTCGATTAGCATTGATGATTCTTTTTTTAATTTCTTGCTCTAAAGTCACCTGTGAATGCATTAGAGTAGATATTAGTAAAGTAATTATTAGAATGTAAGTATTTGGAATGGTGATTCTTATCATATTAAAATCTAAAAATTGTTGAGTTATAAAATTGGTGTTTTATTTGGAAAATTGTATCCTGACGAAAAAAGCCTCATATTTTAAAAATACGAGGCTTTTTAGTTTATTATTAAGAAGTTAATTATTGGATAGTTAAAATCGATGTTTGTAAATCTTTTTCTTGGGAAGAAGCTCCTACAGAAATCGTAAACGTACCAGGTTCTACCACTTTTTTCATTTGTTGATTAAGGATATTTAATTCATCAAAACCTAGTTTAAAAGTAACCGTTTTTGTTTCTCCTGGTTTTAAGGAAATACGTTCAAAACCTTTCAGCATTTTATTATAACGACCAACAGAAGCATAATCATCTCTTACATACATTTGTACCACTTCATCTCCTTCTCTTTTTCCTGTATTGGTAACATCCACAGAAATGGTTGTACTACCATCAGTATTTATTTCTACGTTTTCGAATTTTGGTTTACTGTATTTAAATGTTGTGTAACTTAATCCATATCCGAAAGGAAATAATGGAGATTTATCTGCATCTCTAAATTGTCCCTTACCAGAACCAATAAAATCTGGTCTTTGTAAATAGGTTACTGGAACTTGGCCTACAGATCTTGGGAAAGAAACTGTTAGTTTTCCTCCAGGATTTAGATCACCAAAAATAGCATCTGCAATAGCATCTCCAGAACGCATTCCTAAATACCACGTTTCTAAAATTGATGGAATATTTTCTGCAACATAATTGATAGACAATGGTCTACCATTAATTAAAACAGCAACAACAGGTTTCCCTGTTTTATGAATTGCTTTTACCAATTCTTTTTGCACACCATATAAATCTAAATTAGCTCTGTCCATACCTTCACCTCCTGTTTTTCTAGAACCACCAATGACCAAAATAACTGCATCAGATTTTTTTGCTGCAGCGATTGCTGCTGGAAATCCTGCCTTGGACTTTCCTTGCAAATCACAACCTTTTGCGTAATTTATTTTTACTTTATCGCCAACTTTGGCTTTTATTCCGTCTAAAGCAGAAACATAAAATGGTGGCAAACCAGAATAACCTCCTAATAAAGAATAGGTTCCTTTTTTAGGTCTTTCTTCATGCGCATTTGGTCCAATTACTGCTAACGCCTTTAGGTTAGACATGTCTAATGGCAATACATTATTCTCATTCTTTAATAAAATGATTGCTTTTTTTGCCATCTCATAAGAAAACTCTTGGTGTTCCTTTTTACTGGTATACACTGTTTGTTTATCAATCTTTTTTGGTTCTGTATCAAATAAACCCAATTGATATTTTGCTTTTAAAATACGAGATGTAGCTATGTCTATATACTTCTCTAATTCTGGGTTTTTCATTATCGTATCTTTTAACACTTTCGTGTTATATGCAGCTAACTTTTCATTTTTTCCAATAACTAAATCCATATCAACACCTGCTTTTAACCCTAAAATAGCTGATTCTGTTCTAGTTTCTGCAATAAAATGCATGGTTCCTAATCTAGCAATATCATTATTGTCAGAAACAATTAAACCGTCAAAACCTAATTCATCTCTTAAAATATCCTTTAGTAACCACGTATTCATATGGTTTGGAACTCCATTATAATCTTGATGTCCAGGCATAACTGAACCTACTCGTGCTTCTTTAATTGCAGCCTCAAAAGGAGGTAGATACACTTCTCTTAATCTACGTTCTGACATATCACTAAAACCTCCATTAATACCACGTCTATTTTCTGGGTAACCTATAAAATGTTTCGCTGTTGCAATCACATGATTCTCATCAAATCGTTCATCACCCATTCCTTGTAAACCTTGGATAAATGCAACACCCATTCTAGACACCAAATAAGGGTCTTCTCCATAAGATTCTTCTACACGTCCGTATCTTGGATCACCAGAAATTACATCTAAATTAGGTGAATACGTATGTGTAACACCTAAAGTTCTTGCTTCTAATGCAGTTTGTGAAGCCATTTTTTTAACTAACTCTGGTTGCCAAGTAGAAGCTGCTGCAATTGCTTGCGGGTATACAGTGGTATTCCCATAATAATCTAAAACAAGCCAAACCCCATGTAATGCTTCTGCATACTTCATATATGGTATTCCTAATCTTTCATTTGCAGGAGCATCTTGCGTCATTTCTGCAATTTTTTCCTCTAAAGTCATTTGACTTAATAGATCTTGAACTTTATCTTCTATTGATGCGTCTTTTTTAGATAAGTTCTCTTTTTTTTGTTGACAACTAATAGAGATAAATATTGTTAAGATTGATACAAATAGTACTTTTTTCATAAGATTATGTTCTTGATTTTGAAGGTTGATAAATGTATTTACATTGATTCTTAAAAGTATCCTGCACTAACCGTTTTTTTTAATTTATCAAGAAAAATTTCAGGATACCACAGGGTACTCTGCAAGGGCAAACAATGTATTTTTATGAACAAATTTATCATTAATAATGAAACATTGTTTAACAAAATTTATTACCTATTCTTTAGTTGCCAGTTTAAGCTTACATGCCCAAAATAAAAACTCCGATAAAGCTTTAATGGATAGTACTGTTGTTTTTAAAGAAATAAAAGGAATGGTTGCTGTAGAAGCTGAATATTTCTTTAAACAAAGCGCTAATAAAATTAGAAAATGGTATAGAATTTCTAAAAAGCAACACGTAAATGTTGGTAGAGATGAAGACAAGCAACATGTTTACGATGCTAGCAATAATGCTTACTTAGAAATACTACCTGACGAAAGAGTTACGCATTCAGATAAATTGATTCGTGGTGAAAATTTCTCGAATAAACCTGGTGAAGTAGGTGTTTTAAATTATAAAATAAAATTTAATACTGCTGGCAGATATTATGTTTGGGTTAGGGCTTTTAGTACTGGTTCTGAAGACAATGGCTTGCATGTTGGTTTAAATGATGAATGGCCAGAAAGCGGAAGAAGAATACAATGGTGTAAAGGAAAAAACGAATGGACATGGTCTAACAACCAACGCACTAAAGAAGTTCATTGTGGTGTGCCTCATCAAATATATTTAGACATTAAAAAATCAGGTATGCATACTATTACATTTAGTATGCGAGAAGATGGCTTTGAATTTGATAAATTTCAATTGACAAAAGACATCAATTATACACCTATTGGAAAGGATCAAAAAATAGTTTTAGCAAAAGGGAAATTGCCTAAACCTTTTCCTGAGGTAAAGTATTCTTATTTTAAAACTATATCTAAAGCTTTAAAAGCTAATAAATCTATTGCTGCTCAACACTTTAATATGCAAAATACTAATTTTTACAAGCATGGTAAATATTGGATGGCCATACATCCAGAAAAACATAAAGAAGCCACAACTACTACTACTTTTAATTTTGAATCTGGCAACTATGATATTATTTTTGTTGGCGTAGGTGAAAATGATGGGCAATCTAATTTTACTTTATCAATTAATAATAAAATTATAGGTTCTTACAGTCCTAAAATTGCCAAAAGACTTTTTGTAGAAGGCAAACCATACAATAAAACTTGGGAAAACATCACCCTAAAAAAAGGAGACAAAATAATAGTAACTGCAAAAGTTGGTACAGATGGTAATGAATATACAAGAGGAAGATGGGCTGGTATTGTATTTACACCCTTTGGAAAAGGAAAAAGTATTCAAAATGCACCATCATCTTATACTGCAGGAAATTAAGCACAATAAAACACATTTATGAAATTTTTAAAACACATTTTTACAGTAGTTCTTTTTCTATTTTCAACGATTTTTATTGCTCAAGAAAACCTATTAGATGTTTTAGTATTCTCTAAAACAGGGTCTTTTAGACATAAATCTATCCCAAAAGGAAAAGAATTTTTAGCTAAAATGGCCAAAAACAATAATTGGAAAATTACTTTTTCTGAAAACGCTGAGGATTTTACAACCAAAAACCTTGCAAATTACGATGTACTTGTTTTTTTAAATACAACTGGAGATTTGTTTTCAGATGCTCAAAAAGAGGCTTTAAAAAATTATTTTGCTAGAGGAAAAGGTTTTGTAGGCATTCATGCTGCTTCTGATACAGAAATGGAGTGGAACTGGTTTACAGAAATGATTGGTGCTACTTTTAAAAATCATCCAAAAGTACAACCAGCAACAGTACACGTTCATAAAGACACCAATCATCCAGCTGTGGCTGGGTTTAAAGAAATAGAAACTTTTAAAGACGAATGGTATAATTTTAAAAAACCTGTTGGAAAACATGTTTCTGTTTTGGCTACTGTTGATGAAAAATCGTACAAAGGAAAACAGATGAATACCGATTATCATCCAATAAGTTGGAGCCATATTTATGATGGTGGACGTGTTTTTTATACTGTTTTAGGGCATACTATTGCCATTTATGATGATGCCAGATTTTACAAACATATTAAAGGTGGAATTCTTTGGGCTGTAGAACAAAAAAAAGAGAAGGTTCTAGATAAAAAATGGACAGATTTATTTGGAGATAATCCATCGAAATATTGGGATACTTTTATTGGTGCTCCTCACAAAACTGTAAAAGGGTTAGAAAATGTTGACCCAAAGAGCGATGGAAAAAATGCAAAACCATTAGGTTTAAACAATGATCCTAAAAAGGTTTTTAATTTTAAAACAATTGATAACGAAACTGTTTTACATATTTCTGGAGAAATATATGGTGCTTTAACTACCAAAAAAGAATACGAAAATTATCATTTAAAGCTTCAATTTAAATGGGGAGAACAAGTTTGGGAACCAAGATTAAAAAGAAAACGCGATAGTGGTATTTTATATCATTGTACTGGATCATACACTAAATTTTGGAATGTTTGGATGCAGTCTCAAGAATTTCAAGTTCAAGAAACTGACATGGGCGATTATTATAGTTTAGCAGGAACTCAAATTGAAATTCCATCCATAAAAAAAGATGGTAAAAAGGAATTTGATTATACTAAAAAAGCTGAATTGAATACATTTTCTAGTATTGAACAAAAATTTCCTGCACATGCTAACAAAGGTTTCGACAATGAAAAACCGCATGGAGAATGGAATACCTTAGAATTAATTTCTTACGAAGGTACTAGTTTGCATATTGTAAATGGCAAGGTTGTGATGGCTTTATTTAACTCTAAATATAAAAATTTAGAGGATAAAATTATTCCACTTAAAAAAGGCAGAATTCAACTACAATCAGAAGCTGCAGAGGCTTTTTATAAAGACGTTAAAATAAAATCAATTACTAAAATTCCAACAAAGTATAGGAAATATACTTCTAGGTATTTGAAAAAATAAAGTATTAGCAATCAAATAAAACGTATTGTTTAGATTAAAAAAAAATCGAGAAGTAACTTCTCGATTTTTTTTTTAATTTCATCTGTAAAGAAAGTACTATTTTAATTTTAATACTTCACTACCTGCCATTAAAAAGGCTCCTGTTCCAAAATTTTGATAACTATCTTTAGAAGCTGGCTCTGGAAAAGCGCCAATATTTTGTACCCAACCTACTCTACCATCTTCTTGTTGGCAAGCCGCTAAAGCATTCCATGCTTTTTTAACTGCGGGTGTGTGCTTTTTATCTATTAAACCATTGTTAATTCCCCAAGCTATGGCAAATGTATGGAAACCACTACCACTAACTTCTCCATGATTATATGATTCTGGACTTAACAAACTTGTTCTCCACAAACCGTCATCAGATTGAATTGACAACAATTTTGCTGCCATTTCTTTGTATAAATTTACGTAAAAATCTCTGTGTTTGTAATCTTTTGGCATATCATCTAGCATTAATGCTAAACCACCAATTACCCAACCATTTCCTCTAGACCAAAATACTTTTTTACCATTTGGTTCTTTGCTATCTTTACCTGTTCCTTGCCAAACATAGCGCATATCTCTAGCAAATAAATTTTCTTCTTTGTCATACAACCTATCATAGGTTTCCATATAAAATTTATGCATCGTATCTAAATACTTTGGTTGTTTAGTATGTTTTGCATATAAATTAATTACAGGAGGCGCCATAAACAAAGCATCACACCACCACCATAAAATAGTTTCTCCTTTTATGTCTTTAGATTTTCCTTCTGTCCATCTATTGGGTTCATACAAATGTGCATCTAAAAACTTTTTTGTAGGTTCTAAATCTACAAAGTTTCTTCTCTTATCTGTCATTGCAATGTACAAGTAGCTATAAGAAATTGCCACATCGTCTGCATGATGTAGGCGTTTATAAGTCTGCCAATTATTCCAAACTGCTTGATTTTTTAAAGCAGCCATGTACATCATATTTTTTGTTGTTTTGTGAGCTCTTGCAACACCTGTATAATAGGCGCCATTTGTCCAATCTGTGGGATGAATTGCAAAAATAGGATGTGTTTCTTGCCACTCTAACGCTTTAATCATTGATTTTTGAATTGCTTCGTTATCTAAATCTATTGATTTTTGAGCTACTGTATTTTGCGATACAGAACAACTAAAAAGTGTTACTACAACAGCCAATACTGTTAAGATTGATTTGTTCATTTTAAATCTATTTTTTTAATTTAAACTTTGCTTCTACGTATTCTTTAGACGATGTTCCTATTTTAACAGCATAATCTCCAGCTTCTAATACTTTTTCCATAGTTATACCTGTAAATTCTAACATTTTAGGTGTAATGGTAAACGATATTGTTTTGCTTTCTCCTGGAGCAAACTCAATTTTTTCGAAGCCTTTTAATTCTTTATCAGGTCTAGTTACAGAACCAATTTCATCTTTCAAATACATTTGTACTACTTCTTTTGCTTTAACTTTCCCTGTATTTGTTACAGTTACGCTTGCAGTAATTTCTGAATTTGGAGTAATTTCAGAACTTGACAATGTAATTTCAGAATACTTAAAATTACCATAACTTAGGCCATATCCAAAAGGAAATAATGGTCCTTTTCCTAAAAATAAGTATTCCTTCTTATAGTTAATTTCTTTCATACTATAATGATAAGGCAATTGTCCAATTGATCTAGGAATGGTTACTGGAGATTTTCCTGAAGGAGAAACATCGCCAAAAATAATTTTAGCAGTTGAATGATCTCCAAACTCACTTAGATCCCAAGTATCTAAAATAGCATCAGCTTTTGCTGCAATTGTATTGATAGATAATGTTCTTCTGTGTTTTAAAACCACAATTACTTTTTTACCTAAAGCCGTAATTTTTTCTACCAATTCATCTTGCGACCCAACAGGATCTATAGTTGCTCTATCTCCTAAAGTGCTATTACTAAAATAAGCTTCTTTAGCTGTAAATTCATCACCTCCTAAAAACAACACAACCACATCAGAACGTTTTGCAATATTTACCAATTTTGCAATTGCTCTTGGATTTCTGTCTAATAATTCTGGAGCACCACCTTTTTCGTTTGTTAAAGTGAATCCTTTTTCTGCGGTAAATTTAATATTGCTATTACCTACAGCAGATTCAAACATTTCTTTGGTGTTCTCTTTTAATAAAGGACCTAAAAGCGCAACTCTTGTTGACTTCTTTTTATTAAGTGGTAAAGCCTTTGCTTCATTCTTCAATAAAATAATAGATTCTAAATCTGATTCTTTAGCCAATTCTAAAGAAGATGCTGCACGCACTCCTTTTTTAGTTTCTTCTAAATCGATATAAGGATTATCGAATAAACCTAAAATGAACTTTGTTCTTAACACACGTCTTACAGAACGATCGATTAATTTTTCTAATTCTGGGTTATCCTTTACCATTTTCGGTAAATAAGAATACGAATCTTCTGCATACAAATCGATATCTATACCAGCTTCTAGACCCATTTGAGCTGCAGCTTCTGGAGATTCTGCAACTTTCATAAAATAAAACAAACGTGCAATATCATTAGAATCAGAAACTACATAACCTTCAAAACCCCATTGATCTCTTAAAACTCCTGTTAATAATTCAGGATTTCCATGACTTGCAACTCCGTTTAAATCTCCATGAGAAGCCATAATTCCTAAAGTTTTTGCTTCTTTAACAGCTGCTTCAAAAGGAGGATAGACCTCATCAATTAAAGTTCTTTCTGATATTTCTATAGCTGCAAAATTAGATCCACCTAAAACTTGTCCATAACCTGCAAAGTGTTTTGCAACTGCACCAATATGTGTTCCATTCCCTAAACCTTCGTAATTACCTTGTACACCAATAATGGCATTTTTAACCATTTGAGTTGTTAAATAGGTATCTTCTCCAAAGGCTTCACTCATTCTTCCAAAACGAGGATCTCTTACTAAATCTGCTTCTGGTGAGTGACACATGTGCATACCTCTTAAACGAGCTTCTCTACCTACAACATCCCATTGTCTTTGTACCAATTCAGGATTAAATGATGCTGCAGAGGTCATTGGACGACCAAATAATGTACAGCCTTCTGCATCTACACCATTGTAAGATTCGGTTACAAACAAAGCAGGAATACCCCATCTGTTGTTTTCAATGATGTATTTCTGCAATTCATTATTCATTTTTGCAGCAGCAACAGGATCTATATGTTCTCCTGGATTTTTAACACCAGCAATACCTAATTTTAATTTTTTAATAACTCTTTTAGATAATTTTAAATTACCGTTTTCGTCTGGTTTTGTTCCGATATTTGCGTGAAAAATACGCATTTGTGCAACTTTTTCCTCTAAGGACATTAATGGTAATAATGCGTCAACTCTTTCATCTATAGATAAAGAAGCGTCTTTGTAATCTTTTTTAGATGCAGTTTCTCCACAAGCATAAAAAAGAGTAATTGTTAATAATACGACTAGTAATTTTCTCATTGGTTTATTATTTTGAAAATGAAAATGAATCAATTTGTAATTGATTGTTGGTTAATTGTTCTATAGTTAAATAAATATTTTCTTTTGAATTTAGTTTTTTTAAACTGATAATAATATCCGAAAAATTATCTGTTTGTTCGTTTAATGTGATGGTTTTAAAACCTATTAATTCTCCTTTTAATGCATTTCTTAAAACTTTTACTGTAAACTTAGCCCCTTTATTTCCTAAAAATTTTAGTTTTAGTTCAGATTTCTTGGCTAAACCTTTAACATTGGTAAAATTAAGATAACTTTTGTTTGCATTGGTTTGAATTACAAAGCCATTATCTGTTTCTTTTTTCTCTATTCCTTCAGCTTTAAAATAATCTTCTGCTTCAATTTTTGAATTACCATCATAATTTGCTACACCTACACCATCCACTCTAATAGTTGCTATTTCTCCATTATCTTTATAATGGACGTAACTGATAAAAGTATCTCTAAAATAACGATTTCCTGTTTGACTAATATCGCAATAGGTATAATACCATTGCTTATTCCAATCAAAAAAGGACCCGTGTCTACCTTGTAAAAAACCATTTGGCCAAGTAGGTGAGTCATAGCCTTTAGCAAAACTTTCTTGTTTTATAACCGAATCTTTGTAGTCATAAGGTCCATACAAATTATTAGACATTGCATAAAAACACCCCCAAGATAGATAATATTTACCATTGTATTTGTGCACAAAAGGCTTATCATCTGTTGGTTTTTCTAGATTTTTACCATCTTGATTGTAAGGCCCTCTTGGGTTATTTATGATAATTTTTCTTGGTTTTTCTGCTAAACTAATCATGTCATAATTCAGTTTTGCAATGTAATAGTCCCAAACTCCGAAAATAATATAGTGTTCACCATTCTCTTCGAAAATAGCCATATCATACTCATCTGTTGGTGTTAATTCTGAGGTTAATAGTGGTTTTCCTAAAGGATCTTTCCATGGGCCTACAGGAGAATCACCCACAACAACACCCGTTTGTTGATTTCCTTCAGAAAAATACCAATAATATTTTCCATTTCTATACGCCACGTCTGTAGCCCAACATCTGGTAAAATCTTTACCTATATATGTGTCTTTTGGATTTAAAACGCTTCTTTTTGTCCAATTTACTAAATCTGGTGAAGACCAAACCCACCAATCTTCCATAATAAATTTTTTGTTCTTAATAAATTTATCATGAGAAGCATAAACGTAAGCAGTATCGTTAAAAATATGAATATGAGGATCATTTAATCCTTTATTTGGCACAATTGGGTTTTGAGCAAAAGAATTCAAAGAACAGAATAATGACATAAAAATCAACACTTTAAAATGTATTTCATTACTCATAAACAGGCTATCTAAAGATATTTAATATTGTATAGATTAAAGTAATAAAATTAAATTTTAAAATGAAAAAAGGTATCCTGTACTATAATGGTATTTATACTACAAGACACCAATTTTTCTTTTTCAAAAAACTTTACTATATATCTATTTTTTCATTGTTTTTCCAATAACAAAATACATTCTACTTTCTTCAGGTACATCTCCATCACTATTACCAGCCATAATTATACTTTCTCCTTTTTTAGCAATTCTTTTAAAAAGCGACATTTTCACACCTGCTAGATTTACATCATCACCAGTATCTATATAATCTTTGGTTAAAAATACGGGTCTTTCTACTCTATCATCATGACCAACATAAATAATCATATCTGCTCCTGCTATGAATTGTAACTGGTCACGTGCCCAATATTTACCATCAGAATTCGGTATTCTTATGTATTCTGCACCTACTAAATACTTTGGAATTACAGTGTAGTTGTGTTCCATATCTGTATATGTCTTTTTACCCCAATGTACATTTTTTCTTAACGCAGCTTTTCCATTTCCTGTATAACTAAACTTGGTAAACAAGTCACTTTTATTAACTCTTGCAGGATTATAAGGTTCTGTTTTTGGGATATGAATTGGTAATGGTTCTTCAAAATTAGCATCAACCTTAAATTCTTGAGGTAATAATTTTGATAATCCGTTATCTATTGCTAGAGATTTAGATGTAATAGTTATGGTTGCTGGTTGTAAATCTTCTGCAGATGCTGTTATGGTTACCTCACCAGCTTGCAGCATAGAACGAACTGCAACACGATTGATACCAGCTTCTGCATCTAAAAACAAGTTGTTTGTTGTATTTGCTTTTCCGCTATTATAACCACCTCTCCAGATTCCAGGGCCTGAAATTGTAAAATCTACTTTGTTTCTTCCTAAAGGATGTCTGTTTCCGTTTTTATCAACAATTTCAAAATCAATTAAAGCGATATCAGCTCCATTAGCCAACCATCCTTCTGGACCAAATATTGATGTTAGCTTTATTGCAACTGGTTCTCCAACCGTTTTTTTAGTTTGAGAAACTAATAATTTATCATTTAAATAACCTTCTACTTTTAGTTCTCCTTCTTCAAATTGAACATTTGGAAACTTATACAGATAGCCATTGTCTGCTTTATCATTAGTCGCAATTAATTTATCGTTAATGTACAATTTTACTTTTGTACAATTAGAAACAACATACATAGTTTTCTTTGTGCCTTTTTCATAATTCCAATGA
>Ga0209771_1000104_pt1 | contig 50806 bp, 63 predicted proteins | sample SaaInl59LU_5_DNA_FD_184639 | JGI IMG/M metagenome (GOLD analysis project Ga0209771, IMG submission 184639) | Marine microbial communities from expanding oxygen minimum zones in the Saanich Inlet - ESP_59LU_5_DNA (SPAdes) (version 2) | ecosystem: Environmental > Aquatic > Marine > Intertidal zone... | reverse complement strand
CCAGCAGCACGAACTTCTTCCGCGTCGATTTCTGTTTGTAAACCTGTATCCGCAATTTCGCGAGCAGTTTGTTCAGCGGCAACAGATGCGTCCGCATCAGCAATTGCTTCAGCTTTAGCAGTAGCGATACGAGCAGTAACTGTATTACCAGACGTACCATCAACAGATGCGTCACCAACTAATAGTGCGTCATGCGCCTTAGCAGATGCTAGAGTGGCGGCATCACCAGAGTTAATAGCAGAAGTTAAATCTGTACGAATCGCAGTATCCGCAACAGTACGAGCAGAAATTTCTTGTTCGATTGAAGATGCGTTCGCAGCTTCCGCACCAGTAGCACGTAATACTTCGTCAGCAAGGTCTTGTGAAAGAACTGACTCAGCGGCAGTCGCACGTGATACTTCGTCGGCAAGGTCAGACTGTAATGCGTCAACGTTTGCTTCTTCCGCAGTAAGACGAACATCTAATGCCTGGTCACCTGATACGCGAGCAGCAACTTCTGTTGTGATTTGTCCTTGTAGGTCAGCCTCGACACCAGATGCGCGTGTTGTTTCATTAGCAATCGCAGTTGCGTTTGCAGATTCAGCAGCAACAGCACGAGTTACTTCGTCAGAAATAGCACCAGAGTTAGCAATCACAGACGCAGATAGAACATCATCAGCATCTTCGAATGCAGCAACGATTTCTGCTAAAGAGTTAAGAGCAGTCTCGTCAGTGTTCGCCAAGATGTTATCAATACGTACCGATAACGCAGCGTCAGCACTTTGATATGCGGTTTCGATTGCGTTTTCACGACCAGTGGCACGAGTTACTTCATTAGAAATAGCAGTTGCGTTCGCAGATTCAGCGGCAGATGCACGTACTACTTCAGCATCAACTGCAGATTGTAGTAATGCTTCAGCAGATGATGCGCGAGTAGTTTCTACCGCAACAGCATCACTAATATCCTGAGCGACAGCAGTCTGTGCGCGGACAGGTGTGAAATACAAGTTTTCACCTTCTGACAAATCATCGGTAGAGAAAGATGCGAAGAATGCGTCAGCACCAATTTTCTTCAGTGAGTCGGAACCCACATCGTAAAGTAGTGTGAAACATTGCCCCGGATCTAACATACCCGTAAGGGTGCTTTGACCCTGTACTACACTTTCGTCTAATTTAGTATTTAAGACTGCCTTGTCGGCTAATGCAGGTGATTTTATTTGTCTAAATGACATTATGGAATCTCCATTGAGTTTTAGTTAGGATTGTGTTTAAACGTTTAATAATATACTAACGAAATTTAATATAGATGTCCGCACCTGAAGGTGGGATTTCAAAGAATTGTATAACGTCGTCTATGGTTTCATAAATTTCTTCTGGGTGTTGTAATACATCATTTACCCAGACATCAATTAAGTCCGCTCTAGCGGGAGTACCATTAAGAGTGAAGACCGCAGTAGTACCATCCGATATAATCGATTGCGCATCTGGTATTACAGTGGTTTTACTTGTTGAAGAAGAGGTTCCTTCAATCAAATCAAATAGCTCAGTTTCTTGGCCTGGAGTTTGTTCAACTTGCGTTTGTTTCTGTTTCGCAAGATTATACAAACTTTCAGCTAGTACCCGATTGAAAGATTTTCCATTTATCATTGAGACGCCGTCATAAAAAGAGTTAATATACGAATGTTATTTATATAAGATTTAATCTTAATATAATGTCTTAATTGACTATCGCACCGTTTATATCGTAAATATCTATTCTATAATGACTACCGTGATTACCATCAAGTTTATCCGCGTCAGTAGCAGTTGACGCATTACCTTGAAGGTCTCCCACGAATGTCGATGCGGTTACTGTATCAAATTCTACAGAGCTCGCGACATCAATATCGAATTGACCAGTTAATGGGTCATATACTAATCCATTACCGGCAGAGACCACGTTACGTGAACGTGAAGTTGTGAAATACTGATTATCCCCTTCAGGAACTTCAGTGGTAGTGATACCGTCTATGGTATCTAGTGCTTTCTGAATAGTATCATCAGAACCAGAAAGTAGTCCGTCAAAATTAGTTACATCAGCAAATATATCTGAGGCAATTACTGTTTGTGGTATTACCGATACGGGTACTGGAAAATTAGTCCGTATTGGTTGACTACCACCAAATTGAAAATCATATGTAGTATTAGTGTTACCAGTAACTTCATTAGCGTAGTATTTTATTACTATGCGGTCAGTTGCTATAAAGTTAGTTGCGGGTAATAACGCATCAGCATAAAATTCTACATAAGTTGTTTGAAGAACCTTTGCCGTGTTGGATGATGTAGATAGTAATGTTTCTACACCCGCACTACTTCTTTTATATATTTCAAAGTAAAATGTTGCTGAGCCTGGCGCGCCATCTGGGTTAACTCTTACATTACCCACCGTATGAATATTGATGACCCCAGTATTACCAACTAAGACACCCTGTTCCGTAGAAAGTTCCGCAATTAAATTATTAGTACCCGTAAATGAACCCGTGTTGATATCTACTGCGATATCATTATAATCTGAGTCATTAATGTCAGTGACCATCTTAGTATACACACCATCAACCGCAATAGTAGCGGTCGTCGGGTATAGTACTATGGCAGATGTCAACGACGAAATGTCAACTTTTCTATCATGTAATTCATCAATAGCTTGTTGAACATTTGTAGCAACTTGGTCACTATCAGGAACATAGGATACTGAAGCGGCACTTATATTCAATGATTCGACGAACTGTGTATCCACCTCATTATTGATAGCAGATATAACATCACTGAGTGTTACTACAGGGTCACCATTAAGACGGAAACTTCCGAATATGTTTACACCCGCGCTATCTACATCAATACGGTCACTATCACGATATTGAATTTTAAAATCACCACCATTATAACCAAGATGTTTTAAAATCGTGTTGGTGCCGTTATGATATAATCTAGTTTCTTCGTCAGTACCTACAGTATATGAATAACCATCATCTAAAATGAAGTCGTTATCAAAAGAAGCACCCTCAGAATTATATGATGATATTTGTACAACCTGACCATCCGCAATGGGATAAGCAAAAGTTATAGATTCTCCATCATTAGCAGTAAAATCTATACCTTGATGAAGTAGTACACCATTCAGATGTACCTGTATACGTGTAGGAGTAGATAAGTCGTATTTTAGTATGTTCCCTGCGTCATCCGCACCAGAGACTGTTTGTAAAGTTCCGTCAGACGTGTAAATATAGTTATTAAAAGTCGATGAAAGACCAGAACCAGAAGATGCACCAACTTGGATAATCTGTTGGATTCCATCATCATATTCTTTTTTTAGAAACAGTTTACCATCAGCGGTGTTTATTGCTAATTCACCGAGTTGTAACTGTTCTACCGTTGGTACGTTGCCTGGGACGGCACTACGTCTTAAACGGATATCTATATTATTAGCCAATGTAGGCACCCTTACATTCAGTCCCTATATAGGGAAATATATTACAATTTAAAAAATACTAACTTTATATAAAGTATTTATGTGTATTTTAAAAACGTATATTAGTAACTACCACCGTCCAATTGATATATTGTAACAGCCCCGTTGGTTACAGTAAATTGGTCAGAGTCGAAACTTGCGACACCAAGATTGGTAGTTGAAGCTAACTCCGCGCTGATAAGTAATTCATTAGTTTCATCAGCATAGGTAAGGTCAATTCCTTCACCTGCTGTTAATAAACTAGATACTTTATCATCAATATATTCGTCTATTGAAATATCATTGATAGATAAAGGAGCAAGAACATTTAATCCTTTGTCAATGTTTATCTGGTCTTTCGTTGCGTCGTATACAATTGATACGTTCGCACCAGAAATAAATATACCAGCACCATCAGCCTCAGCAGGAGTTGTCGCTTCATCCGCTAAAGTAAGTGTGAGGTCATTAACCGACATTACCGTCGAGTTAATTGTAGTTTGTGTACCTTGAACAACTAGGTCACCACGAATTACTAATGTACCACCGTCCGAATCAGTCGGAGCAGGGTCTAAGTATAACGTGTTAGATGAGTCGGTAGAATATAGGGTATTACCTTCTAGTCTTAAATTACCAACTTCAAGAGAAGTAAGGTTTTCGACTACAGGATTGAGACCAGTTGTGACAGTGTTTGTGTCTGGGTCATAGGTGACGTTTAAATTATCACCGGCAGTAAAGTTTAGGTCTGAATCCAATAAAGATATTGTATCGCCATTTACAGTGAGATTGGTACCCACAAGGACTTCGTCTGCTGAAGTTAATCTACCATCAGAATCAACAGTAAACGTCGGTATGGATGTCTGTGACCCATATGTTCCTGCTGTTACGCCAGTAGGTACTAGACCAACTGTAATGGAGTTTCCGTCAGAGTCAGCAACCGTAGCAATACCACTACCACCAAGAAGACTAAACGATTCTGTGTTTAGATATATGTCCCCTGAACCACTATCACCCGCAAAGGAGAAGTTCGAACCTAGTTCTTGAGTTGTTATTAAATTATCGACATAGAACTTAGTAGCAGCATCTGAACTATCAATTGGGTCTGATAGGTCTGTTAGACGGGCGCCATTAACAGTAAAGGTTGACAGTGGGTCACCGCCAATACCGCCGCTAGTAAAATTTATACCACCTATAGTTAATTGGTCAAGTGCGCCATCAGAATCAACAATAAGTGCTTTGTTAGGGAGATTAACACCATACGATGCGTCAGCTTCACCGTGTAGTAAGTTAACGTAATGAGCACCACCAATAACGGTATGATTAGCAGCATCACCATTTACTTCTACACCAGTACCGATATATAAACGGTCACCGCCATTTTGTCCGTTATCAGGTAAGTATGAATATGCTAATTCACCCTGACTGAGCGTGGTAGGATTACCAGCGACACCGGAACGTTTTATTCTAATTATTGATGCCATTAGTATTGACCTCCATTAATGATTTGTTTCTCTAATAATTTTTGAGCATGCCATTTTTCGTCACTTTCATGATACACTAGAACATCACCTTCTTCGGGATGGGGTGCTTGAATATTAACATCACCCAATGAACTTAATGAACCAGTAGCTTCGCTAACGCGTCTGACTGGTCGCCCAAGGGTTACTCTTTTTACTTGAGTCTTATCCCCCGACGATACGTCACTTACTAAGTGCGTAGTACCCCCGTTAGATTTTGAAACCTTTCTTATTGGCATTGGATTACCTTGTCACCGAAGGAGAAACTTTAATCTTACCTTCCAGTATGCGTTCTACAATAGGATTTTCGTCACTATCATTAAAAGAAAGTTCTACATCATACACATACCTTCCACGAGAAGATAATGCGTCCGTCTGAGTATTAGTTAGAGATAATGTGACTACACCATCGGTGGCAGGACTTGCTACGATTGCGGTGAAATCTACCGTATCCTCTGCACCACTATTAAAGTTCTTTTTCATTTTAGCAGACACGGTATGACCGGTCAAATCTTTTGTTGACCCATCTGCGTTTACTAGTTCCAACTGTAACGCTACATCAGTACCTTGGTCAATAGTAAAGTCTTCGTAAGTTGCCATGTAAAAAAACCCTAAGTGTTATAAAAAGTATATTCTTCTATTTATAACATCTTAGGGCCTTAGTATATCACACTATTGAAAATTTATTCTTTAGCAGATATATCCTCTAATACCATTTCCCGCAAAGGGTCAGAACCATCAGACCAATCAAAGACATATGATACTGTACAACGCCAATCATCAGTTGATGCCGCATGGTATAGAATCTTTTCTGGTTCATCATAGTGACCGAAGTAAGCGGCCTTACAAGTCCATACTCCCGGCTCATCTTGACAACGAATAACTTCTTTAGTTTCTGGGTGAATATACTCGAAGTATCCAGAACCATCTCCAGAGTAAGAGAAGATTAGGTTATATCCAGGCGCATTAGCATTGTGATGCCAAGAAATATATCCGCCTGGTGGATAGATTGCGCATAGAGCATTATGTTTAACCGACAAGAAATTCATCATCTTGCCGTTCAAATCTGCGATATGTCGAGTGAAATCACGACGGAAAATAGGGTCAGCATCGGCAGTAAATATTTGATGATTTTTCTCAGCAACTTTCAAGTTGTATCCAACAAGATGTTCTGGGAAACCATCATGGCGATTTCCTAAATCTACGATATTTTTGCGATACTTTTCCCCAACGTAATAGTCACGTTGACGTTTATGCTCAGCTGCGGTCAAATGGACGTTTTGTTCAAAACCTTCCACTGAGTGCAATTTAGCGTATTGGTTTAGAATCTCTAGCAATTCTGGGTTATTAACCTCCACGTGCTTGAGATATTGGTCATTTACCTGTGTCATACGATTGGTGTGTCCTTATTTAAACCCGCAGAGAAGTGACGTAAAATCACTGGATCTTTAGGTTGTGTACGTGCCCAATTAAAAGCGTTATAATAGTTCCATCTTAAATCATCATCAAAGATTCCGATTTTAAGATCCTTATATTTTTCTTCTTTCTCGGTTAACCACCAGAGTGAGAACTGATCCCATGACTTGAGACTGTCTATATACCCTTCTGGCCACCAAGTATCATTCATTTGTTTGTATGTCAAATCCCACCAATCCTGCATAAATTCGCGGACGATTGGTTTAGTCATATCATACAAACATACACCACCACAAAGAGTAAATTTAGAAGTACCCTCTGGCGTATCAAAATCACGTTCCGCGTAAATATAATCGCGGTCATCAGTAAGTTCGGAGAATACTACATCGTAGTCTTTCATCTCATCCCATACTTTAATAATATCTTCGTGCTCACATTCCATGTCAGCATCAATATACATTGTTATGTCATATGGCGAACGTGCCATACCCCATAACTTAGCGCGATAATGGTTGTCACAGATAATAACATCATCAGCAACATCATAACCACGTTCGTCAATATATTTTTCTTCTGTCACGAGACAGATTTTACAATCCTCATAGAAGTCTCTTAGACTTTCTGCGAGGTTAAGAGCATACAAATAAAAGTTAGGTTTATTTGATGCTACGATTACAAACCCTTTGGTCTTCTCCATTACTCAGTCCCTTCCAGAGATTCCTGTAGGATGAGAATAGAGTACAAGTCTACTTCGATACGAGACTTCGCACGACGTAACTTTCCTTTTAATTTGCGGTTCTTAGAGGCTTTAATCTCATCAACCTCAAATGCTTCTAGTTTGTAATTAAATAATTTTTCTAACTTACGTGCTTTCTGGTGTTCCAGTTCACGTTGTTTTTCTTCTTCTTTCTCTGCCTCTTTACGAGTAACGCGACTAATAGTCTCGTTATCGATGTTTTCTTCGCCTACTGAGGCAACAACTTCATCAAACAACTCATTGTTTTTACCATCTTTATCAGTACGGTTCAATAACATAACTTGACGAGTAACGCGACCAACATCATCTTCCATTTCTAGGATACAGTTTAGTTTATCTTTTGCTTCAGTTTCCCAAAAAGCATTATCCATCCATTTTCTGTAACTCATATACTTCATTCTCCAAAGGGGGGTGTTAAATTCAATTCACTATTATATATCAAAAAACTAAGTGGGCCATTTCAGACCCACTCAATATGTTACCTATTATACATCATGTTTCACTACGTGTCAAGTATTACGCAATTCTCACATATAGTGTATAACCCTGTACAGTCTGGAACGTAGGTTGGATAGTGGCACCAACATAGTTTCCTACGAACGCACGGGAGTAATTACCTGTAAAGTCTCTTGAGTAATTACCAGTAAAGTCACGAGCATATTCACCCGTAAAGTTACCCGCATAGGTAGAGTTTCTTGTGCGACCATAGTCAGCAGAATATGCTGAAGTACGTAGTCTTGAGTATGCGGATACGCGAACTCGACTGAAAGTATCAGTTGAATTACGAGTATACTCACCTAAGAATCCACGTGTATAGTCACCAATAAAGTTACCAGCGTACGCACTTACACGGTTACGAATATAGTTACCCGCAAATGTTCTTGCGTAGTTACCAGTAAAATCACCAGTAAATACAGTTGCGTAGGCTCCTGCGTATTCACCTGTAAATGTTCTTGCGTAGTTACCAGTAAAATCACCCGCATATTGACGAGCATAATTACCGATATAATCACGGGCATAGTTGCCAGTGAAAGTAGTAGCATATGTACCCGCATATTCACCTACGAAACCGCGTGAGTAAGCACCAGTATATTCGCCAGCAAATCCACGAGAGTATGTACCAGTATATTCGCCAACAAATCCACGGTTATACGTACCAGTATATTCACCCGCAAAACCGCGTGAGTATGTACCAGTATATTCACCTGTAAATGTTCTTGCGTAGTTACCAGTATATGACGATGGACGCGTACGTGAGTAAGTCTCTATACGAGTTCTTGAGAAGTCACGAGCATAGTTACCAACATAAGAAGTAGCATATGTACCAGTATATTCACCAGCGAAGTTACGAGAATAGTTACCCGCATATGACGATGGACGTGAGCGAACATATGAAGACACTCGAGTTCTTACAAAATTACGTGAATAGTTACCAACATAAGAATTCGCATATGTACCAGTATATTGACCAGAGAAACCGCGTGAGTACGTACCGGCATATTCACCAGCGAATCCACGTGAGTATGTACCAGTATATTGACCAGAGAATCCACGAGAATAGTTACCAACATAGTTTCCAGCAAAGTTGCCGACGTAGTTGCCCGCAAAGTTACCAGCGAAGTTACGTGCGTAATTACCAGCAAACGTTCTTGCGTAGTTACCGACAAAGTCACCCGCAAAATCTGTTACACGGTCACGTGCGTAGGCACTTGAACGAGTTGCGACATAAGCAGAAACACGTGTACGAGCATAAGCAGAGTAACGAGTACGTGTTGAAGTACGAGCATATTCACCAACAAAGTTTCCTGCATATTCACCGGCAAAACCACGTGCGTAGTTACCTACGAAGTCGCCTGCGAAACCACGTGCGTAGTTACCAACAAAGTTACCAGCGAAGTTTGTTACACGGTCACGAGTAAAGTCACCAACATAATCAGTAATACGTGTACGAGCATAAGCAGAACTACGGCTGCGTGTGAATGCAGTTACACGGTCACGAGTGAAGTTACCAACGTAATCAGTAATACGAGTACGAGCATATGCTGAAGTACGAGTACGACCGAATGCAGTTACACGGTCACGAGTGAAGTTACCAACGTAATCAGTAATACGAGTACGAGCATAGGCACTATAACGTGTACGAGCAGAAACTCGAGTACTTGTACGAGAATAGTTACCAACAAAGTCACCAGTAAAGTTTGTTACACGGTTACGAGTAAAATCACCAACATAGTTAGTAATACGAGTACGGGCATACGCACTATAACGAGTTCTTGTTGAAGTACGAGTACTTGTTCTAGCATAGTTACCAATAAAGTTTCCTACGTAGTTACCTGTATATGTGGTCGTATAATTACCGACAAAGTTACCAGCATATCCACGCGCGTAGTTACCACCATAGTTACCCGCATAATAACCAGTGCGAGTGTATGTTCCCGTTGCGGTATATGTGGTCACACGAGTACGGGCATAGTCGCCAACGTAGTTACCAGCATACTCCAGTGTGCGAGCATAACCAGCTGTGCGAGCGTAGTCTGTTACACGAGTACGGACATAGTTACCGACGAAATTAGCGATATAATTACCGGTGTAATACTCGGCGGTAGATCCTATGCGATATCTTGCGAATCCGGCAGGACTTACTCTGCTACGAGTTGAAGTACGTGTGAAGTATGCGGTTCGAGAATAATTAAGCGTCCGTGTGAAGTAGGACAAGTACCCCCACATATAACGTGCGTAACTGACATACCGAGCATAGTTATCTTGACCACCATAGTTACCAACGAAGTCACCAGTATAAGTTACAGTACCGGCATAGTTACCTTCATATGTAGCAGTAGTACCATATGGATTACTGTACCTAATATAACTCGCTGAGTAATCTACTGTACGGTCAGTATTACGTACAGCGGCATAATTACCTGTAAAATAAAGCACGCTTGTGTAGTAACCGGGCCTTGTGTAAGTTGCAGTATAGGTACCGGCATAGTTACCAACAAAGTCACCAACATAATAGAGTGGACTTGTGTATGCTAAAGTTCTGGTAGATGTGCGTGTGTATGTTCCCGCATAAGCAGAATAACGAGTACGGCCAGACGTACGCGTAAAGTCACCGATACGATTACGTATGTAATCAGTTGCGCGAGTTCTAGCATATTCACCAACAAAGTTACCACCAAAGTTACCAGCATATCCACGGGCATAGTTACCTATGAAATCACCAGTAAATGTAGTCGCATAGTTACCTACGAAGTCGCCAGCGTAGTTAGTAATACGAGTTCTAGCATATTCACCAACAAAGTCTCCGGCAAAGTTACCCGCATATCCACGAGCATAGTTACCGACAAAGTTACCAGTATATGTGGTCGTATAATTACCGATAAAGTTACCAGCATAGTTACCCGCATAGTTTCTTGCGTAGTTACCTACGAAGTTTCCGGTGTAAGTAGTAGTGTAATTACCGATAAAGTTACCAGCATAGTTACCCGCATAGTTTCTTGCGTAGTTGCCTACGTAGTTACCAGTATATGTGGTTGTATAATTACCGATAAAGTTACCGGCAAAGTTTGTTACACGGTCACGTGCGTAAGCTGAAACACGAGTACGTGTTGAAGTACGAGCGTAGGCACTATAACGTGTACGGGCAGATGTGCGAGTTGAGGTACGCGCATAGTTACCAATAAAGTCACCCGCGAATCCACGAGAATAATTACCGATAAATCCACGAGCATAGTCACCAACAAATCCACGAGAATAATTACCGATAAAGTTACCGGCAAAGTTTGTTACACGATTACGAGCATATGAAGATACACGCGCTCTTGAGTAAATACCAGCGAAGTTAGTTACACGGTCACGAGTGTAGTCTGTTATACGAGTGCGACCGTAGTCAGCAGAATAAACAGAAACACGGTTACGTGAGTAAGTTCCAGCATAAGTTGATACACGATTACGGGCATATGTTCCAGCATAAGCAGAAACACGGTTACGTGAGTAAGTTCCAGCGAACGTTGAACCACGAGTACGAGTAAACGCTCCAGTGTAGTTTCCTACAAATCCGCGAGAATAGTTACCCGCAAAGTTACGGGCATATGTTCCAGCATAAGTTGATACACGTGTACGACCATATGTTCCTGAGAACGATGATGGACGTGTACGAGTGAATGCTCCAGTATATTGACCAGAGAATGAACGAGAATAGTTACCTACAAAGTCTCGAGCATATGTTCCCGCATAAGATGATACGCGGTTACGAGCATATGTTCCTGTGTAAGTTGATACGCGGTTACGAGCATATGTTCCAGCATAAGATGATACACGGTTACGTGAGTAAGTACCTGAGTAAACCGAAACACGGTTACGAGCATATGTACCTGAGTAAACCGAAACACGGTTACGAGCATATGTTCCCGCGTAAGTTGATACACGACCACGAGTATACGCTGATGGACGAGTACGTGAGAACGTACCAGTAAAATCAGTAATACGGTTACGAGTGAATGTAGAAACTCGAGCTCGGGCATAATAACCAGTGAAGTTACCAGTAAACCCTTGTAGACGAACACGCGTGTAAGTCGATTGACGGTTTAATACATATTCACCAGTAAATGTACGGCTGAAATTAGTTACGCGGTCACGTGAATAAGTTGATTGACGGTCGCGTGTATAGTTACCTACGAAATCTCCGACATATTCTCCAGCGAAGTTACGAGTATAATTACCCGCAAAATCACGTGTATAGTTTCCGATGTAGTTTCCGACAAAATCTTGAGCAGAAGTACGAGTAGATACGCGACTGAATGTAGAATTACGGTCACGTGTATACGCAGAAACACGTGTACGGACATATGCGCTATTACGAATACGTGAATATGACTGGTCAATAATATCACGCGCAGTATTTAACGCGGAACCTACTGACTTCCATACGCCAGGTAAAGTTGGTGCACCTTGCGTTGATGAACGCAACTGATAAGAACCGATGTTACCTACAATAGCACGTAGAGTTTTAATTCGTTGTCCAAGAGTATACTGAATTTGGTCATCAGTCATTTCTTGGAAACCTTGATAGTCACCATTGACATCATACAATGTAGCAACTGGGCGAACAGCAGAAACTGTAGGCATAGCAACACGTAAGTATATATGATATGATGTTGCGCTTCCGTCACCACGGGTATCACTGAATACGTTCGGTATAAATTGAACGTAGTCGGTGCCTGGGCTTGAAGAGGCAAGTTTGAATGTTCCTTGGTAATCATTCGACGCAAGATTACTGAGAACACGATTCGCTAAGTTATTCAAATCACCGTCTACCATTTCGTAGAAGCCTGGGTTTGAAGTAGCGTAATAACCTACTGGTCGGACAAAGTCTGCGCCTGATTCACTAGCAGAACCACCATTTTGATAAACAGTAGTTGTTGTAGTACCAGAAGTGATTTGTGAAGCCGGATGAGTCCCTGTCGATTCGTTAAAAAACGTATCGACGAACGTACCGATATTCACATCACCCGTAAGACTTAAATTACCAACATCAGAAGTGCCCGATGTTGATAGTGCCTGTCCCACTGCATACGCAAGATAATTTTCTTCCGTAGGAGTGAATTCCTGTAGGTCACCATTCGAATTTTTAATTTTTAGTGGTATACTCGATGCTGACACAATATCGCTCTCTTTATTAAGTTAAAAGGGGGGTTAATCATATATATCTATAACGAAAAATGCGCACTACCCTTTCTATCACGCACCTATATTTTCAATAATAGTATTTATACTTTTAGTTTCCACTACTTATCAGTATCTTACTGAAGCATACCGCCCGGTGGTGCTGGAGGTGTAGTTGGTGGAGGTGTACTTGGTGGAGGTGTAGTTGGTGGAGGTGTAGTACTGGCCATTTGACGACCTACTTTATAATAAACTCCGCCTGGATTACTAGTGGATGCGGTACCTCTAATATATGTAAATTCGCCTATGGTCTTCGAAGTCAAATTATTTAAAGACGTGGAAGTACCCGAAAATACTTGAGTACCGTTAAACCATATAGAATCTCCATATGGGCCATCTTGCCAATATGTATTACTTGCGGTATAGTAAGGAGCTATAGGTGGATATGATGGAGTATCATTTTCAGTTGTGGTTTCTCGACGAACTTGATAAAACCCACCAGCTGAACCGCCGTTTACGAAGGCGTCTCGAAAATACTTCCAACCACCTGATACTATGGAAGTTGTTCCATCAAAATCACCCGCAAACACTGCTACATCATTCCAATATACCGTGTCTTCTTGGAAAATTCTCCAATAAAATTTAGGAACACTAGTTGAATAGAAAGGCCCGTTAGGATTAATTGGTTCATTAAAATCAATATTTAATATAAAGTCCCCACTCGTTGTGGAAACAATTTCTAATGTATGTTTGTTTCTTATTTCGAAATCAACATTCTTTAAATAATTACCTGAAGGGTCATTAACATCTACCTGAATAGACCAAGACCTATCAGACGATAAATCCTGCCAAACACCAAAAGTCCCAGAGAACTGAGACGTGTCGGTGGCATCAGGGTCAGCAGTAGAGTTAACTACTGCCCTGATTTGATAATCACTAGAAGATGCCATTATCTTATTTTATCGAGAACTCGCCGCTGTCATCTGGAGCAGTACCACCACCGCTTGGAGGATTAGGTGGAGTATCTGGTTGAGTTGAAGGTGGTGGCGCAGCACTATATAGCCAAGTTCGCGATGAGAAGGATTCGTTAACACCACCCACTGTAGCATTCGACGTAGCAACCGTACCGAGATATGTACCATCAGTTTTAAATTGAATAGTAACCGAGGCAGTACCACCGGTAGCGAATTCATCAATTTCCACAGAAACATCATCACCGACTAGTGTGTTTGTGATTGCGACATCTTGGTCAGATACGAAGGCGTCTATACCAAATGTTCCAGTTGTTGAACAAACAACGGTATTTGGAGCAGCTGCTTCACGAATTTGAAATGTGAATGTTCTATCATAGTTACCATCAGTTGCCGCTAGAGGTAACGTTAATGCCCACTCACGAGCACTGCTCAGACTCAACCAATTTGTGGTATCTCCACTAAAACGAGATGATTGTGCTGCGTCGGTAGAGACGACAGTCGCTTTAATTTCGTATAGAGCAGCATCAACAATACCACTGTACCAAGATGATGTGAAAGTCTGTTCACCACTAAGAGTGGCGTTACTCTTAGTGACTAGACCTTGAATAGTACCAGTTGGATTAAAACGAATCTTACCTGAAGCAGTACCCGCACTAGTCGTATATGCATCAACGTTAAAACCGATACTCTGACCAGTTAAAGTAGTATATACGTAACCATCAGAGATGTTCATCTGTAGTAAGAACTTATCAGAAGTTTGCGACACTATTTCAAGTGTGTGTTTGTTCCTGATTGTGAAATCTACTGGAACGACATAAGTGCCATCAACATCAGCAGTATCGACGGCCAGAGTCCATGTTTGGTTAGCAGATAGTGGTAACCATGTGTTGAGGGTACCAGAAGATAATACGTCCGCAATAGCAACACCATTAGGGAATTGCGGATCACCATCTAACGTAGCTTTAATTTCGTAATCAGCGTTAGTGTATGCCATTTTTTTGTCCTGTATTTTATTAAAATTTTATGTCTGTTATTAGACTATTATGTATTTATATACCATTTATCCGCAAAACCGGTAGTAGATATTAAATTGACTATATTATTATTTATAACACCTGTAATATTACCATTAGTGTAGAAAGTAATACTTGCTTGTAAATTAGAACTATCAGTCGAAAAATCATTGGCTGAGGCAGATACAGTTTTTCCTATTAACGGATTAACAATATTAAGTTCTTCTGTCACTGGAGGTGGTTCAGGTGTTAATGTTCGCTCAAAATGTAATATGTTACCTAGGTACACTCTTTTAACATATCGTGTACCTAGTTTAACTTCTTCTGAACTGACACCGTTGAATTTAAACGCCATAATATAATCTCTATTACACTATAAAGTATAGAGTGTCTGGGTCAACCGGATTAACTTGATTATATTCAAGTTGACTACCTGTCCAGAATTTAATAGGATTGCCACTGGTATTTTGATTAACAATCTGTGATGTTGGTGGAATAGCGGCAATCGCACCTTCTACTGCGGTAGTCACTTCCTCTGGACTAAGACCAGAAAATCCTGATACCGCACTATCAAGTTGTTCGAAGTTCTCATTAACTTTATCAAACGCACCATTGATGTTATCTGCTAAGTTAATTACTTGAATATTGATGGCCATTATCTATTCCTTACTAATTGAGCAAGAAGACTTTTAATATCTGATAACTCACCTTTCAAAGTCGTGACCTCATTCGAAAGGTTTATCATTTTTTCAGACTCTTGTCTTTTCGCTTCTTTTAGTCTTTTACTTTGAGCAATCTCTCCCTTATTAGTGTTCAAGATTGCCCCTGTTTGTTTATCTCTCACAAGATTGTTATGTCCCGTGACCTTCTGAAATCTACTATTCATTAAGATGCCAATGCGAGTGAACGTAAGTCAGTAATAATAGGAGACCTAGATGAGTTACTTGATTTCATAACAATCTTAACTTGGAACGCTACGAATGGGTCTAGGTCTTCAGTCGTGTATTCATATTCGCGAATCGCTGCGACGGTATCATCTGAAGATACTATTGCGTCTATATCTATAGGTAACCAAGAAGCGGTATTAATATTACCGGCCTCCGTCGCCGTACGTACATAAACTTCAAAGTCAGCAGCAGATGGACGATTAGCAGAGAATAATACTTTAACCGCAATCGATGATTCATCAAGAATAACAGGTGTAGTAATATGCTGTGCCGCATCATTGTTATCAATAACATTTTCTAACGCAAGTACACCCGCACGTTGTAAATCAATTACAGGGGATACTTTACTATCATTAGTAGTCATTGTTATGTTAAACTTCATAGTAGGTGATGTATTATTATCACTAGACTGTACTAAAGTAGGAGTGACATTAGTATTCACATCATTGAGCAACGTTAATGCTGTTGGTAATGGATTACCTACATTACTAGTTGAAGTATTACGACTAAGACCATAAGACTCACCGTTTACTCTATCTACTGTAGATGTTATTACGGTAGACTGTGGTGTTAATGTCTGAACCATTGGAAGATATTCGTCCATCATTACCTGATAGGTAGCGAGAACATTTGAACCACCAGTTTCAGTACTAGAATTTGCTACTATATCTACCCCTGCGTCAACAATGATATTATACCCTAAAAATGAGACGTTGTCAATAGTATGTTGAGTATTTATCGCATTAGCACCAAGACCCGCAACATCACCAGTCACACCGGTGATAGTAACAGTATCATTCTTAGAAAATCCATGACCTACATGAGAAACGAATACTGTTGTTGACCCTTGTAATGTTCTTAATGGATTCTCGACCAAAATAGTCTTAGGTAGTGTAGCATTCTCTAATTGAACCATACCTGAAGACTGGAAGTCAGCACGGAATAATTCGAACATCAAATCTTTTGTCTGGTCTGCTGTCCAAGTAGAACCATTCTGAGACATGAATAACGAACCTAAGTGCGGCTGTTTGTTAACACGACTATCAGTAGAACCTATTAGGAATTGGTATGTTTCAGAAACATATGAGTTATACTTGACTGATTCAGCAAGTAACACTATAGCATATTCTTCGCCTGGTGTCAAGAATACAGGTTCATCAAACACAATGTCAGTACCAACAACATCAGATAACTGTGGGTTAGTCGACAACGGTGTGATATTGATGTCCGCTGGATTAGTAAATTTAACTGAGCCCGGCACAATTACATTTGTAGGTTGACCATTTTCTACCGAACGAATCTGTACTTGTAAAGGAATAACATCGTCTTTACTTTCCATGAATACCCGAACTTTAGATAAGAATATACCATTAGGATTTTCTAGTGGGTTTACTATAAAAGTTTGTGCAAGAGGATCTCTCCACCAATGCGTATTAATTTCTCTTGTTGTTCTAATAGTACGTTGTATTGTTTCAATAGTACCTGTAGACGTGTATATAGCACGTGCCGTACTAATCGCATTGGCATCATCGTTTGTACTGATATCAAGAAGTTTAAATTCTTGAACACCTGTACGGAAACTTATTGACGGTGTACAGGGTAGGAAGAAAGAACCTATTAATTGTCCTTTTTCATCTGTAGTCAATGATGTTTGTCCAAATGGAGTTGATGTAGCATTAGAGTATTCGTTACCAATAACTTGAGTTTGGTTAGAGAATTGAACGAATTCTGTTTCTTGACGAGTCCATTCACTTACTGAACGGTTACCGAAGAATGGGAACATCTTAGAATTTGGACGTAGTCCGTCTACTTTGAAGTATATTCTACGTGAACGCATGAACGGAATGATTTCTACATCCAACACACGGTCACCAAGATTTTCTTGGATAAAAGTAGTGGTAGTTCTATTAAAAATTCTTGCTCTACTTGTCAACCAGTTGTCACTAAACGTAACTGTTCTACGGGTAGCAGTCGTCAACAAATCAGGTAGACGTGTAGTCTCCACCCACTCATCAGATGAAGGTGATAACATAGAATGACCAGTCGAAGTTATTACTTCAAATGGGTTAACATTCAATGTACTAGTAGCAAGTGTCTGTGACACAAATTTAACATCACTGAAAGGTAGAGTAACTAAATCACCATTGTGAGCCGCTATATTAGCAGGATTATTATCGTCCATTCTTAATTGAACAAAATGTTCACGGAATGAAGGACGTAATCTATTAACAGGGTCGATTGATGCTCTATAATCAGGATTTGTCACATCAGAGAAGTTGAATGAGGTAAACCCATCAGCAATGAATCCTGCTTTAGTTCGTGCGAGACCGTTTGCGTCGACTACAGTTAACGCATTTGTATTAGTCTCCAGTAAACTTAATGTTGTCAATTCATACAATTCATTAACACGGTCGTCAAGAGCAGCAATATCTTTCATAGTATATCGTTTATGAGAGATTTGTGTTTTGACCAAGTCATTTTCGTCCAATGTAAATGGATTCAAACTAAATGTGTATAATGCCAAAGAACCAGTTGGAATATTAGGTTCTCTGGGGTCGAGGGACGCCTCACCTTGGACTATTTGTAACTCACCTGAACCAATACCACCTTTACTATTAACAGTGTTAGCAATCAACACATCAATACGTGGCATATAGTAATTAACGTCTGCTGATATAATACTCTTGTTCTTAGGAAGTAGATTTATACTAGCAGGATTAATTGCGTATTCAGTTAGTTTGCTCGGTCGAAAATCTACCACATTTCTTAATGATACTGTTTTCCCTGAGGCTAGAGTGTGCGATGGGATATCTTTATATTCTATATCATCATATGAATTAACATCGAAGAAGTCACCTGAACTATGTGTAAAGTAAGTGAATGTAACTTCTATTTCAGTTGGAATACCATCATACAATGGAATGCTTAGACCATCTTTAACTGTTAGATTAGCACGGTCATAAAAGTTATCACGTTGCCCACCATCAAACACGAATAAATTACTTATGTCTGTATGGTTAGCAGGGTCAACATCAGTAACATCCATAACACTTACTAGTTCTATAACGTCAACTTTTTCTAGTTCAATAGAATCCACATTAACATCAGTACTAAGTGATACACTACCACTTGCCAGAGTCTTAGATCTGCGTGTTGGATTAGATAAACGCACATAGTGAACAATGATATATTTAAAATCATCATTCAATCCAGCATACACCCAATTGGTTCCATTATAGGTTAGTGTGTAATCAACGCCTTGTACTAGTTCATCAAATTTTGATATAGCATCTGTACCGCCAGCAATTGACCCGTCAGCGTTTTCCGTAGATTGAACAATAATCCAATCTCCAGCATGTTCCGCGTCTCCTGCTATTACAATTTGACCTGCGGTAGGCGCTTGTTTGATAACTTTCTGTACAGTGAAGTTGTAATCAGTAATACTTTCTGGACGAGTGTTAGGTAATTCGAAAAGCATGTTATTATCTGTAGAACCAAATAATGTAATCGGGCCTGGGGTTCCACTATTATTACTATCGATTGGATATATTACACCACCGTCAACTCCCGCTGGGACATATAGGAATGTAACATCTCTAAAGTTATAAGGCGGGTTCATTTCAATATCAAATACGTATAGACGCCATTCATTACCGACTTTTTCTATTCCGCGTATATTACATGTCCCGACATTAGACTCACCACTAGCACCTCGAAGGGCAACACCTTTAAAACCATCGATAACACTTAATATGCCCGATGATGTTGATGGGTCGATTAGGATATAGTTACCGTAGTTTACAGTAATTCCGTTATTATTAATTTCTGTGGTTAGTCGAGGTTTATCGATACTCAATGGTGTGTTCGGGAAGTCTAGACGATAACCGTCAACATATGCGGTACCTGGCGTAACTTCTAAGTCTAATGTATCGTTATCACCATCACTGAATATCGCTTTAAATTCTTTTACTACATAATCACCAGATTCTTCTTTTGTACGTAAAGCAAGAAGGTCATTCAGTTTATTATAGTCATCAACCGCTTCGACTTGGTCATTGATTACACCATTTACTATACGACCGATGTATACAAAGTTTTCACCTTCAGCGATTTGGTCACGTGTAGTTAATACCAGACGGATTCTATAACGGTCTGCACCCGGAGCTGCTCGATTAGGAAATGCTCCCTGATTGTCAAATAATGCGTCAGTGTCATTTACATTAACAATATCTTGAATGACGCGGAAACCAAAGTCTGCCGTAGGTTTGTCATCATACTTGGATAGGAATGCTGACTGTTGTGGAGCATAAACAAAGTGTCCTTGTACAAAAAAGTCACCTTCGACCTCATTGATTTTTGAACCACGACCCGTCGCAAGACTAGGTGCCGCTTGTAGAGTAACCGAACCACCTAGTGGATGCGTACCTATAAAGGTAGCACCATCAGCAACTCGTGGAGTTGTGGTGTTATCAGTTGATGATGTAGTATTAGTATACTTAACTACAAAAGTGGCAGGGTCGCCATTTTCAGCAGCAATCATTTCTACTACTTGGAATACTAAAGGATCAGCACCACCTAGGTTCACCGTAAAGGTAACACCTGAGTAGTCATATCCATCTAGACCATATGTACTGGTATCGAGTTTAATATATTCAAAGGTTTGAACCGTTGGATTACCCGTACGTACAGCAGCACCTTCTTTGAAGATGTTATTACCGAATCGAGCAATCTCATTTTGGATGATAGTTTGCGATTGAGTCAACTCACGTGCTTGAAGAGCCTTACCCGAGTTGAATAGAATTCGATAATAGTTATCACTGTCTTTATAATCATCCTTATATACAGTTTCAAACGTTTCTTTTGTAAAATTATTTGGCATGATTATTCCTAAACAGTAATTACTATTTTAATGTCTTCTTGTTGTTCTTCATCACGAATGATTCGTGCTCTGTTCTCAATATATAGTACATCTCCAGAGTATCTGTCCACAGTATGCGTTGATACTGCTGATAATATGATACCTGAACCTGAACCACCGATTTCCGAAACAGTCTCTGTGTCCACGAACTTCACGAATCCAGTAGATTCGTTTTGATGATAATGAATGATGTTATCTTGTACATCATCGATGTACGCGACAGCACCCGTTGTGTCTCCACTAATCTGGTTACCCGCGATAAAACCGCCAGCAACGTCTAGTGTAAGGGTATTTAGTACTTTTGATTCAGAACCTAAGTATAAATCTGTTGTACCTTCTATAGTCAAGTTTTCTAATAACCCAATCTGTCTGAATGAGTTTTCTACAACAAACGCACCATTCTCGGTACCATTGGGTTTGATAGTGAACATTATAGAAGATGTTTTCAAATCATGTATAGGATTGGCACCAATACCTTCGGGTGATGTTACAATCGCACGTGCTACAACATTACCTTCTACCACAAAAGATGCGTAGTCATAACCCCCACCAAAATTATTCATGGTGATTTTAACAAGCATTCCTTGATAAACCGTAGCCGTTGCGGTCGCACCACTACCATTACCCACAACTGTGACTGCGGGGGCAGAGTTATAACCTGAACCAAAGTCTTCTATGATTGCGCCTAGAACCTGTCCACCTATCGCAGAATTCTGGACATCAAGTTGTTGTTCCTGAAATCCATCGACTGGCGCAGATTGAATATGCTCGACCGGAATATAGTTAGATGATAAAAACTGGTTGATTCGAGTTGTACTTACCGCGAATAAAAACTTCCAAGTGTAACCGTCACTAGTAGTGAATGTATCAGTTACATTAACATTTTCAATTCCGAATCTAGGTTCTACTGTAGAAGGTACATGAGTACCGTCAGCAGCTCTACTCTCCGCCATACATATGTACACATGATTCAGACCAGTCATTACGTACTGAGCATGACCGTCATCAGGTCTAACAGAATCTAACCAACCTGAGTACAACGTACCAGCAGACCAGTTAACACGTGGTACGACAAACGTAGAACCTTCTACCTTCTTGATAGACTGTAGGTTGTTTCTGAACTCGCGTTCTTCACGTATGTTATTAATAGGTACGATAGTAGCATCAGTAATACCAAATGTATCTGATTTACCTATTCCTACGTAACAGTCATTGTCTTCTAAGTACAACTTAGCAAGACTGGTACCAAGTGTTTGTCTAACTATAGCGGGCATTATATTTTCCTATCTATGGGCGTTGAGGCCAATTAATTTCATCTAATGAATGTACACCGTCTAATGTTTGAATTATATCTCTTAATGTTTGACGATACTCCATCCACTTGTATTTATCACTTTCACTCAAAGGGCTATCAGTTAATTGTGACCAATCAGATTGAGCCAAAAGACTATCTCGTGTTTGTCGTGCGGTTCGAAGAAATTCTTCCTCGTTAAAGACCCATGATTTGATAGTCCAATCAAAGGTATATACTCCCTCCGGTTTAGTTTCTTTTGCTACAAAACCCTCACCGTCGTGATAATAATCATTTATAAAATGACCACCGTGTCCCTGTATAACGCCAGAGGTATCCCATCTAACAACAAGTCCGCCGTGACTAGACCCTTCTTCGAAATGGTCGGGGTCTGCCGGATAAAAAAGACTTCTGATCTCTCCGGTATCTGCGTTTACTAATGCGCAATTGTTCATACTAGTTTTCCTACAATTAAAGTTCTTGTTGCGTCTACCGCCCAAGTGTCGTTTACCCGAGCAGTCCCAAATGTTACTGGGGCATAATCTGAACGAGTCATCGCCATAGGTATCATAGCAACACCCATAGCGGAAGAATGTGTTTTTGTCACAGTGGAATCTCCACCAGACCCCGATGGGTTATTTGTGTATGAAGTGTTATCATACGCACTTGCCCCAGGCACCGAAAATACATACCCTACACCCCAAGTACTCACTCGTCCAGATGGCCATACTGCACCATCACAAAAACATCCTGAGTATCCGGTACCAGTCACAAGGGCAAAGTACTGTTCCCAATTCAATGTGTCTAATACCTCGGTGTGTATTATAGGCAGGCCTGGGTTAGGTTGCCCAGTCGATGTACTTCCTGTCAAATCTGTTTTACCAGATACTATATTTTCTATCTGTAAATTTTGTCTGTTTGACGAGAATGCTATATCACCATTGGAACGGTATATTTCAAAACCCCAATCGGCATCTTCTTCAGCATTCTTCGAAACTATTCCAAATTTATATTCTAATGTCCATCCACTAGTCCACGCCCAATCATATACCGTTGTGAATATGGCAACATCAATGGGTATCTCTGCTATTTCTGTGGATGGTAATTGAGTACTTATATCGTCAAACAAAGTTATCGAGTATATGTTACCACTTACATGAGTAATATTTGTTATAGACCCTGATTTTGCGTAGTATGTACTACCGACATAAGTACCTAACCAGTCGTATATTACCTTTTCCGCCAAATCAATTGTCGGATTTGTTATAGGTACTTGTGGTTGAGTTAACCCAACATAATTACTGTTACCATAAAACTGAGGTGTCGTTATATCAATAGTGACATTAAATGTGTAAGTTCCTACAGGTACATTACTAGTAGGACGTATTCGATATTTAGAGAGTCCCCATTGTATCGATGTCGTAAACGGATAACTTATATCAGCTGAACTAGTTTGTGGTTTTGGTCGTATAAAAAGTAATGATGTTTCTTTACTAGTAGGACACGTCACACAAGGTGCTTGAGGTAAACTAGCCAAATGATAAGTAGATATTGTACCAGGCACTACCTCACCAGTTTTAATTATCTGAACCTGTCTTGACGATTGGTCGATAGTGGTGATACCGCCATTGTTTGATACTTCTATTCCATATGCCATATTAACTCCTCAATACCAAAAGACTATAATCATCAGTACCCAGAAATATCTGGTACGATGAAGTCGAACTTCTCACGTCAGCCCTTTCGAGTATAGGCCCCGCACCGGTGGCACCACCAACTACATAGAAATTTGAATTCGGTAGTATCTGTACAGCGAACCACTCGGACAAACTAGGATAACCATATCCATATACTGGATGAGTAAAACTACCCGAAGACGTACCGCCATTACCACTCGCAAATGAATGGAAACGTGGTTGACGTTTATCCACAGCCATTCTAACATCACCTACTGGATTAAATATTTGTAATCCATATCCGGTTCCTGCTGCCTGTGTGACACCACTCGCTGTACCTGTCACGAATAATAAATTGGCATTGGTAGCATTCTTTATTACCAATCGAAAGGCACCCGCATTAATGAATTTAATCACGAAGGTTACTGTACCAGTACTGGAGCCACCACCTACTTTAGATGAAACTAAACAGTTCGATTGTTGTACTACTGTGGCGCCATAATTAACAGTTACATTTAAAGTTAACGTATCGGCGGTATTTATTAAGTTCGCTAAATCTTCATTTACCGGACTTGATGTTATATTAGAATCAATCGTATAGTCAGTCATTATGGATTATCCTAAGAAACCAAGTCTGACTCTAATACTATTGTTGTTATCGAATATCTCAATCTTATTATTTTTAATTTCCATACGTTCACCAGTGGCAGAAGACTTGACATCTAAAGAACCAGTGACAGTAGCGTTTGATAATAATACATCGTTTCCAGATATACTGAAAGGACTTTGATTTGTATTGGCAGTAACAAACTTGAATTTGTCTGCTGTCAATATAAAGTCTGAAGTTAATCCAGTGTTATTTAATTCAAACCCAGCAAAATGATTATTGACATCTAGGTTAACGAAGTACTTCGCACTTACATCAGGAATGTCCAGTCCATCGATGGTATTATTAAGAGTGGTAGTTGTTACCAATCCCTGTACCGCATTTGCGATATCATCACCAATAGCGGATTGTAAATTGGTGACTAACGATGCTGCCGAAACTAGGGTCGCACTATCACCTGCTGATATTACCGAGGTTAAAGATGTCGTTGCGTTTGATACTGCGGACGTGATATCACCACTATCCGGTTTGAGGTCAATAGCATTACTTAATGAAGTAAGTTGCGCGCTCGTCGCTGATATATCAGAATCATTAGCATTTATCAATGATGTTAAAGATGTCGTTGCGTTTGATACTGCGGACGTGATATCACCACTATCCGGTTTGAGGTCAATCTTACCTTCTAAAGTAGTGACTGCTTGATTTAATAACGTAATTGCTCCACTATCCGCATCATATAGAATATCAGACCGTAACGCATCGCGAGCAGCCGCGGTTACATTGATAATATCAGAATCAGTTCGACCAGATACCTCCAACGCACCTTCGAGTGTGACCACTTTGCTATTCAATACTGCGAGGTCAGAATCTACAGTGTCTAATATGTTTGATTGTAGTGTTTCGCGAGCATTGGCTGTTGCGTTCACTACAAAATTAGAATCAATTAAATCAATCTCACCTTCGAGTAAGACCACTTTGCTATTCAATACCGCAATGTCAGAATCTACAGTGCTTAATATGTTCGACTGTAATGTCTCGCGAGCGGAAGCGGTTATACTAATAATGTCAGAATCAGATAAATCGATTAAATCAAGCGCACCTTCGAGTGAGACCACTTTAGTATTCAATACTGAGTATCCGCTGTCAACCGAGGCAATAATATTACTACGTAGTGTCTCCCGAGCATCGGCAGTTGCGTTCACTACAAAATTAGAATCAATTAAATCAATCTCACCTTCTAGGGTAGTTACCCGTTGATTGACCAACTCAATACCATCACTATTAACTCCAATGATGCTTTCCAGATTACTTTGGACTGTGCTTTGGATATCTGCTATTGTATCAGAATTGATTTCTACTGTTACACCATTTTCTAAGGCAGTTGTGCGAGATGCTATAGAAACTAGCTCATCACTATTAGCGGAAACCGAAATTGTCAACGAATCAATCGCATCAGCATTTACGGTAGTCGCCTCTATAATGTCAGAGTCTATGTTTCTGAGTATAAGTAAATCTGCGTTAATAGAATCGATTGCTTGTGATTGTATCGCGATAATACCGGCACTGTCAACTATTTGAGTGGATAGTGTTGATATTGCTGAAGTGTTCGCCCCTATACGTATACCAAGGGCCTCATCTATAATGTTTAACTGCGCACTGACCGAATCTATGGCCTGAGCAAGTACAGTGACGCCATTACTATCTTGTTGAATTAACGTCTCAAGACGGGACTCTGCCTCAGATACCGCAGTAGTCACGAATGAAGAATCGACTCCACCTTCTACCTGAAGAGAGGATTGTAGGTCGATATACCACTGAGAACCAGTAAGCAACTGTCCGTCAATAGAGTCTATCCGAGAATTAATACCAAACGTTCCCGTGGTTATTGCGTTAACCATTTCATCCGAATTTACAAACGAAGACGAGTCTAGTACATTTAATACAAAGTCTCGCCATCCGGAATCTAGGGATGCGCCAGAACCTTCAAGACCTAGTAGTACAAGACTATAGACCTCATCGAAGTTGTAGTTGATTTTCTCGCCTGCTTGACGGAGAGTATCACCTGTTCCGTCATTACCCGCAGTACCAAGAAATAATGTTTGTTTTGGCATTATTCACTAATCCTAAAATTCTATTGTTCTATTTATACACTACTACGTAGATGAGTTTTCACTTTCACGTACAGCATCCATTGTTTCATATTCGGTAGACATCACCAGCGTATCGTCATCTAATGTAGGAGAATTCTGGTCAGTGACATCACCTAATGTAGTAAATTCATCGTTTAGTACACCCAGAGGTACATCGGCATATCTATCCAATATTTCAGTGCTACCTGTCTCTATGCCATTAGGGTCATTCATCACTAACGTGTTGTATCCCACTGTGGTCATCATAGGAGCCGCCAAACCTTCTACTTGAATTCCAAATTCAACGACTTCTAACGGGTCGGTGGTAAGTCCTGCTCTACGACCTGTAGTCGCATCACCTACTGTCACAACATCGGCAGATATATAGAATCCTGCGGGATGTGCGAAGCGAGTGTACAATCCATCATAGTCTACTTTAGATAGACCTGTTTTCAAAAGAATTGAGAATATCTGATATCGTTTATCATCTTGAATATATTTTTGTGATTCATACCCTATTTCGGATTCACCTACAATAAATATATTATTTTTTGGATATTGTATATCAATACTTTCATTAAAGAACGCACGGAAGAATTGTTCAACCGATATCTGTGTACCTTTAGACCTATAAAAGTCAGCAAGGAGTCTGGCCATCAACCTAGGATTCTGAAAGAATGATGCTGACTGAAGACCATTACCTATCTCATTAATAATCTTATCTAAGTTATCTAATGATGCGCTTTGAATATTACGGACTTTAAATAAGTCGTGTATCTCTGACACAAAACTATCAGTATCATTGGCGTCCGAATATTCATAATACGCTTCTAAGAACTCTATAAGTTTAGGATATTCTTGCGCAAAAAATTCCGGTAAGATGGTCTTTACAGCACTCTTATGGAACCCCACTACTCTTCTATGTTGGTCGGTTCTTATATTCGCCATTATAATACACTTCTGGTCGTTTGATAATCAATGATGGCCTTTGTGAAAGACTTATCATTATCAATGTCGATTATGTAGTTCCGCAACGGTCTTAATGTGCTTTGATTGGCAGGTAACGCTGAAACTTTCAGGGCAGTACCAGAATACTCACTGGTAGAACTAAACTTGATACCTAAGATGCTTATTGTACCTAATGCTGAGTTATATGAACCCACGTTACTTAGACGCACATTACCAGTTAAATCGAATATCTGTAATGTGGTAGAACCTAACTTGTTCTTAATAGTACAGTTTACACCGTTATATTTGAATATTGATGTTGTGATAACATGTTCTCTGTCATCAGGTTCGCTAAGTGCGAACGGAAAGTTGACTTTAAACTCTTGGTTCAATTCAACTGGAGAACCACCAGACTGTTCCAATAAGTCTGTGAGCATCTCGTCTAGTTCAATACGTTGTTGTCCTTTGACGGTCATCTTAGAGTTCAATATAGCAGGACTCAATGTGTCAATTATAGACAATAAGTTAGAACGACGAAATACTGAATCAAATGTACTTAATTCCCGTCTAGCATATGCTGCGATAGTGTCTCTCACCTGAACCTCTAAAGATTCTGGGGTCAGTTCTGTTTGCGATGGGTCAAAGTTAAAGTTTGTAAGCAATTCTAGATATGTATATTGAGGGTTGACAAATTCAGTGTCAATTGACATAATAGAAAGATTGGATGTCAAGTCGTTTTTTATCGACGACTGTATCGTATTAATAAAAACATCGCTAAGACCTTCCTTAAAGTTTAATGATACAAATACTTTACCATATTGTGGGGGTATATTCTCATTACCTCCCCACGCGACAGCATCTTCCACATATTTACCATAGTTAGATATAATCAATGAATGATAATCTTCCGCAGTAACTAACCGTTGTTGCGTGGCGAATGCGCGGGGAGCATTAAGTTTAATTGACGCTATACTCTCTTTCTCAGCACCACCTGAAGATTCAACTACAGTCGACACATTTAATTGTGCGCCATTGATTGATGGTGAGAAAAACTGTGTCGCTCCATTCGCCTGATCAGCAGATGGTGATATATATCGCACTACGATTTTATTACCCGCCTGAGGGGTCTTACCTAATATGTTACCGTCACTGAAGAATATTTCGTATTGTCCATTCGCGGCTTCATTCACTATATACACCGTAGAATCATCGGTGATAGTTGCTACATTATCAATGTTACTATACACAACATGGTCTATAGTATTAAAGTTATCATAAACTTCAACTAACATAGTCGATGTGTCGATAGTGTCATCAGGTATGACGTATACTTGACTATCCGACTTAGGGCCTACGAAGAATGTCTTAACTTTAGTCTTACCTTCAACTATAAGAATATCCGGTGATAGGTCACTTCCGGTGAAAACATAAGTTCCGTCATTATTGGTTGCGGTATAACTTTTTGTAGTTCTGAACACATAATTAACACCATCAGCATCACCAGTGAATTCCCATCCCGCTGGGATAGTTATATTTTCAGGGCCGTCCTGAAGTGTTGCAGTAACATTAATTGTTGCGGTTGACGCAGTACGTGACGCTGGTGTATAACCCAATGTCTCTGCGTGACCTACTACCGAAGAACGTAATTGAGCACTACTTAAAAATGATTCGTTGATTGCTAAGTTGGCAGTAAGGCCATTAATATGTGTATTGTACGCTAACACATCTAAGATGTTAGATAACCCACTCGCCTCAAAGTTGTAATCAGCGAATTCTTCTTTCTGCATCAATGCTGTTTTTAGACTAGCCTTAATATTCGAAAAATCTAAGTCAGAAGTTTTGATATTCATTATCTTATCCTTGCTATAGTAACGTTCAATGTTACTGTTTCTAATGTATTAACGAGTTGAAATACCACAGCAATATTAACTGAGTTATTATTTGAGTTTAAGTCGACCTTGACACCATTAACGATGGCGCGGGGTTCATGTTTACCGATTGCGTGTTTAATCTTATTAGAAACATCGCTAGCCTCTAATTCAGTGTCAAGAGAAAATAACATTTGCTGTATATTACCACCAAATCTAGACCTGAATGGTCGTTCCCTATTATTCGTCATGATAAGATTCTTTATTGACTGTTTAACCGCAGCAGCATCAGTCTTTTTGTAGATATCACCCGACGATTTCGGTTCAAACGAACAATCTATATCCGTGTGTACACGCTTCACTGAGGATACCAGTGACGTGTTTAATAAGTTACCGTCTTCTATTGAAAATGCTTTTGCCATTGTTATCTCAAACTCTTTTTATTCTATTTATATAGGTTATGCTATACTAGGTTCAGGTAATTTGATTTTAGGTAAGTTTAATTCAATGCTAGTGGGGATTCCTATTATTGCTAACACTTCACAGAAGTCTATTGTCAGCAAATCTAATATCTTACCTAAACCAATTTTATCTAAGAACTTTTTAATCTTTTTTATCCATATTAATATCAATTCCTTTTGCCATTGGGATACCCAATCCTGTGCTGCCTTAACTAGTTCGCGTATCTTGTCTTCTGCCATGGTAACAGATTCGTCAATTTCTCCGATGATGTCGACTAACCTGTACCCGAACAATTCTATGTTCTCTAATTCCTTAATGACTATACTGTATACAGCACCTTGAACATCGAATTCACTATTGGCAAATTCATCAAGGTCATCTTGTATGCGCTTTACCTCTTCTTCAGCTTTTGCCTTAATTCTTGCCATTTCCTCTTTGATAAACGCACCGACATCAAAATTGAGTAGGTCAGGTATTGGTGGTAATCCTAATGCGTCCCATATGGATTTAAACTTCTTAATAAGTTTTGCGAACATCTTTAACAATAACCCAGACAAACCATTAACTATTTCGGTTTTGATATAGTCCCAAGTGAGTTTGGTTCTCCATTCAGCACAATCCACACCCCATTCACCTTCCCAAAAACGGAGTGGTTCCGGTATCATATTGTAAATATCATCACCTTTCTCAGCGATTTGTAACATTATATTTTGTTGTTCTTCTTTATCTAATATCTTGAGTAGGTTTATTGTGATACCCAACACATTGATATTGAAGTCTACTGGAATTATTTTGTTAATCAGTTCTAATATTTTGACTGGAATGTATATGTGAAATTCCGCAATGAGTTCACCCCATGCGTCTTTAATTTCTTTCTGCCAGTTACGAACAGAACCCTTCTTCCAATAAGGAGACATGAGTTTTGATAACTTGTCTATAAAATCATTAACCGTTTTGATAACATCTTGTATCTGAGCAACAACATCATCTGCTAGTTGTCCCGCATATGTTACAAGATACGCCTCAAGTTCACTGGGTATCTTTGCTATATCATCAAAGAACTGAACGAACTCACCCTTTCGAGGTAACAGTTCACCACTGGTACACGGTAGTTTTAATTTTATTTCAGGCAACTGGTATGCTGACATTATGAATTCAACTTTATGACTGGAGCGCTAACAGTTACTGATTGTCCTGCTTTTAAATTAACCGAACCAGTCACGTTGATTGTGACATCACCCATCACCGTAAGGGTATCATTTTTTTGAATAACAGTGACACGAGAACCGTCTGCTTGTAGTTCATAGTGTGTCCCCGATTTATGATGTTCTTTGATACGTTCCTCACCCTCGGTGTCATCATACTCTTTATAATGTCCACTCTCGGTCGCGTATACTTTATTATATGGGTAGTTCGCTTTTGTTCTTTCGTGCGCGTCACCTTCTTTAGGAATAGTACCTATTACCAAAGGTAACTGAGATGACTGCCCGTCCATGAATACGCCGAATACCTGAGTACCCACAAGGATCCCCAAGTTCTGACCTTTACCTTCATGGATACCCTGAGTAACAGGTACAATTATCTGTGCCCAAGGTAAGTCCTCGTCGGCTATATCATCATATACACCAAACACCTTGACTTTAACCCTTCCTAGTTTAAGAGGGTCATTTTTATTATCTACAACTTGACCAATAAACCATCTTGTCTGGTCACCATAAAAATCTGAAAAACTACGTGGAATCATTTATACATCACTATTATCTAATTTAACACCCGTGAACGTGATACTATACAATTCTGGTTTGAATGAATGTTTCGCTGAGAATAATAAGTAATCACCCGATTTCTTACTATCAAAAGGATTCTCTTCATTTTCACTGTTACTTAAAAATCTAAGTCTCAATTTTCTACCTACAGTATTATACCTATCACTACTAAAAAAATCTACACCATTGACTACGAACGTCAATGGCGATTTCTTGACCAAAGATACCATAGCACGACCTGCTACATCTAATCTATACTTACCTTCACTAACACGTTCTGAAAACGTCTGATAATCTTCATACGCTGAGGTACCACCAATCTGAGAAGTGATACGACTCTCGATAATGTTATATGGTTTACCGTCTAATTTATAATCTTCAGTGTACAGTGGTTTACCGGTCACAATGCCACTAGCCTTCATTTTAGCGATGACATCTTTTACTACATCAAACTTAACATCGACTTCGGTGTTCTTGGTCACATTGAAATATTGATGTTTACTACCTATGTGTCCTGCGTCAATAATACTGAAAAGGTCTTCTGTCTTAGAATACTTGTAACTTAACATTTTACGACGTTTAGTAACCTGATTACCATCAACGGCGTTATCAGATTCGGAATAGGTATATGGCGCCTTAGGGTTCATTGGAACTGCGGTCATCATCGATTCTAAATCGTGGAATATCAGTGCGTTCTGTTGTAAGGGGGAGAACAAATAATATGGGTACCCGTCCTGAGTGGTTGTCTTATTTTTAATCCAATTCAAGGCATTCAAAGGAGTCAGGTTAGGAATAATAACTCTCATCTCGTGAGCGTCCTTAGAACTAGATTGAAACTCTCTCCCGAGTATGGCAGAAATATTAGCACAAATCTTTGTTCCCGTACCTTTGTATGCTTTGTTAACGTTAAGCAAGTTAGATTCGAATGCGATATCTTCTAATATATGACAAATGATGTATTCATTAGTACCATTAACTTTATCACTTGATATTATCTTGTCTATATAAAATATCTTTTTAATGTTCGCGCCATCTGTTTGACTTGACGCAAAAGTAATTTCTAATTTTTCACCACCACCAAAGTCAACGGAACCTAACAAATCGGTAGAATCCATAAATCCGATTACACCAGTTAAGTACGGTTTCTCTATATGCTCATATATGTCTATATCACTAACGGTATTAGTAATATTAAGTGGTACCGATATCTTGTCCGACGATAGAATTACCGTCCACTGGACATCAGTAATTTGTTCTACAGCACTAGGAGATACCGAACTCATTGACTTTTCACCGCGTCACGGAACGCCTTAACGACAGTATTGACGTTAGCGGGTCGCAATACGCGTATCTTACGTAACGCATCGTTCTGTTGTACATAATGTATAGTATTGGTCACAGGGGTAACCAAGTCACTAATGACTGAATATGGGTCTATATCAACAACTTCACCGTCACCATCTACATAGTGGTGGGGTGCGTTGTATTCAGCAACTGCTGCTGTCAATTCCATAGTTAGTAGACCTGAAAGTGTCTGTCCATTTATGCTAGTTTTACCGATAAAGGAACCTTCTCTCACCTCAATGGTAAGTTGACCCAAGTCTAAGTCTCTATGTACAACAGTACCTACCGGAATGATTTCATCCTGAGAGTTTATATATGAATAGACCTCTTGACCTATATTAAATTTAAGGTACAGTTCAGGGTCGCGTGTAATCAAAATTTCATTATTAAAATCTTCTAAAATTTTAGAAGTCAAATCCTTATTTGATAATGGCCAACCACTCTGGCGGATATTATCATTCATTAAATATAGTACCCAATGTAATTCTGGATTACCATACAATGTATCTGCGACATGGTCTGGACGTTCACCGTCTCTAATATAATAATCTTGATAGAATGCGGCTGCCTCTTTTACTTCATCTAAAATATCAGCATATGCGGATAAGTTCTGAGTGAGTACCCGTTCCGAACCCCCACCATATTGATAAAATGTTTTTGGAAATGCTTTGAAATACGACATTAAAAACCATCCTCGATATCTTTTCTTGATAGAGTTCGTTCTTCCATGAAGTCCAGTGCTACATCAATTTCTACCGGTTTACCGTCTTCATGGAAAGCCATTGTGGACGGATTGTAGTTAGTTGAAACACTCCGTAGATAACAATACTTCATCTTGGTACCTACATTGACGCCATCTGTTCCTTCGACATTTCTACCGTAATATTTAATTTCTATATTAAACAGTTCAGGATATTTGAAACCCAAACTGATATCACCCGCAACTTCAATGGCCTCTGGATAAGCATGATATCTAAATTTCTTGATAATTTTTTCTACCATATCAGCCTCGGCCTTACTCTTAGGTAAAAACTTAAACTGAAATTGAAACTCTCTCATGTTCACCCCTTTAAACATTGCGCGTTTATTAGGGTTGACCGTTACCGCAGCAGCAATACTTACTGCGCTCCCAATTTCGGTTGGTGCTTTTGACATTACTCGTACCGCAGCAAGACTTGCCAAATCTCCGGTAGGTGCGCCAGATGCGAAGTCACCTAAAGATTTTAATCCACTCATCAAACCTTGTGCAAGAGCACCTACCGCAGATTTACCACTATTAATAGCACCTAGCGCAACAGCACCCGACACTCCCAATTCAACATCACCGTACGTTAACGAGTCTCTCACCGAATATGATACAGGTAGGTACAATTTAATGTATTGGTCTAATGGATTATCATCACGACCTTTAAAACTGACTTCGGAAGTAGCAGCCTCTGGTTGCTTTGTCGCAACGACTTCACTAGCTCGGTCACTTGACCCACCAAACAATTCATTGATTTTCCCACCTACAGTTTCTTTGACAGAATCCCAAACACTAGATGGCGAAACATCAGGGTCACTAGCCACAGCTGCTGCAGCATTGGTTACCTTTTCAACAGCATCACGTAAATTTTTGTCTAACCCTGATATTTCAGCAGGATCGATTTTTACTAGTTGAAAAGACACCTGTGCGCCATAACGTCGGTCACCACTACTTGTTTGGTCTTCTAATGGATAATGAAGAGTGGTTATAGCTTTCTCTTTCATAGTCCCCGCATTACTAGTTTTTTCTACAGTCTCCGCGACTGTCTCGGCTGCTGTTTGTGATACACTCATTGAGTAACCTTTAGTATAAATATGTTTTATGTATTTATACCAGAAATTAAAATGAAAACATATAAAGGTCGTTTTAAACCTCAACATACCAGTAAATACGCAGGTGATGCGGACAATGTGGTATATCGTAGTATGTGGGAACGCCATGTAATGAAGTGGTGTGACATGAATCCCGACGTAGTTCAATGGATGTCCGAGGAATTAGTTATACCTTATATTTGCGAAACTGATAATAAACCGCATAGATACTTCACTGACTTTGTTATAAAATATAAATCAGGTAGGATTGTCATTGTAGAAGTCAAACCCCACAAAGAAACTCTGAGACCTGAACGTAAACAGGGTAAGACTAGACGCACCATACTGAATGAGGGTATGACATACATCAAGAACCAGTCTAAGTGGAAGGCCGCTAAGAAGTATGCGGACGACCGTGGATATCACTTCGAGATATGGACAGAGAAGGAATTGACCGCAATGGGTATCATGCCCAAGTCTACGCAACGTATGCGTACCAAGAAACCTCTGAAAAAATTAACACCCTTTCGCAAGAAAAAGAAATAATTCCTGTATAAATAGTATTAATCGATTTTATAATCGTATAATAACAGGAACTTTATGTCTAACGTATTTAACAGACTAGAACTACAAGCATTCCGTGCTGGTATCACACCACGCACAAAGGAGTCTCGTGCGTGGTTCCAAAATAAAATCAAAAATCTCCGTAGCATCAACCGTGAACAGTTGATGAAGGAAGAACCGTTAAAACAAGTAAGCACTGAAATTGTCGGTAGTATGTACATGTTCTTCTACGACCCCAAACATAAAAAGACCTTACCGTATTATGATACGTTTCCATTAGTAATTGTAATTGGGCCTGCTGAAGGCGGATTCTTAGGATTGAACCTTCATTATCTTCCCCCCATACTACGCGCTAAGATGTTGGATGGATTGATGGAAATTACCAGTAATAATAAGTTCAACAGCACCACGCGATTCAAGTTAACATATGAGTTACTCGCCAAGGCGTCTAAGTTGAAGTATTTCAAACCGTGTCTAAAACATTATTTGAATGAACAGGTACAAAGTAAGTTTGCGTTGGTTCCTGCTCCAGAGTGGGAAATAGCAACGTTTTTACCAACAGCGAACTTCCGTAAGGCGAACTCTAAGAAAGTCTATGCGGACTCTAAAAAAATGATAGGTGGATAATCAATGGCATCAATAGAAGAATTAAAAAGTAGAATAATATCGAAGAATGGTATGGCGATGTCTAATCAGTTCATGGTTACTTTACCACCTCTCGCGGGTGCGGGTGCGCGTACAATGAATGTACTGTGTAAGGCGGTAACTATGCCGGGGAAACAAATAACCACGTTAGACCGTGCTGTAGGTATCCACAATGAAAAAATTGTAAGTGGTTATTTAGTAGATGATGTTTCCATGACGTTTTATGTTTTGAATGACTATGGTGTTAAGAAATACTTTGATACTTGGAAACAGTTAATGGTAGGTGACCAAATATCTAGAGGCAAGACAAAGGAAGTTCCTGCCGAGGAAAGTGAGAAAGAAACAGGAGCTGATGGTGAAAAGAAAGAAACTAAGTCAGTGCCCGATGGTTTGGATGTTGGTGAAGTGGGATATAAATCTAATTACGCTAAACCCGTTAAAATTCATCAACTGAGTAAACCACAAGCGAGATTTGGTTTTGATATAGGGCCATTGGATTTGAATCTGGACATAGGTGGAACATCCATATATACAGTGGAACTAATAGATGCGTTCCCTACATCTATGGGTGCCATAGAACTAACAAACGACGCAGATGGTTTAGTAGAACTCACAGTACAGTTATCGTTTACTGACTGGAAAGTAGTAGAAGATAAACGTCCATTATTGGCGGGGTCAGTAGGACTCAATCTAGGCGGACTAATTTAATTTAATAATTATTATATAATATAGGATAGATAATGGCTTTACCAAAACTGAATGCTACACCGACATATGAATTGACAATACCTTCGACCGGACAAAAGGTTACATACCGTCCGTTCGTGGTTAAGGAACAAAAAACTTTACTGATTGCGTTAGAGACCCAAGATAGAAACGGTTTACTACGGGCAATCAGTAGAACAATACATGCGTGTATTGAACAACCACTTGATGCCGCACTATCGACATTTGATGTAGATTATGCGTTTACTCAGATTCGTTCTAAATCAGTGGGCGAGTCTACTAAAATAGTATTACCGTGTTCAGCTTGTTCTGAAAACAACGAATTAGATGTTGACCTCACAGACATAAAAGTCGAAGGGGATGTACGACCTACTATTATCAAATTAACAGATGATATTAGTGTAAAAATGCGTTACCCCGCATATGAGGAATTAATTGATAATCCTAATATGTTAGAGGGTACCAGTGTAACACAATCGATAATTGAATTGTTAGTCTTATGTATGGACAGTGTCCACACAGAAGAAGAGCGATACTCATTACGAGATGAGACACGAGAAGAGACTATTAACTTTATTGAGTCAATGAATCCTGCTCAGTTCGAACAACTAGCAGACTTTATTAATAATATTCCAAGTATCCAGAAGGACTTAGAGTTTAAATGCACATCGTGCGGGGAGACTACTAATAGAGTTCTACAGGGGATGGATGATTTTTTTTAGTAAACCTCTCTCATGATACTTTGGCTAACTACTATCAAGTAAACTTCCAATTATTGAATAACTTTAATTATTCTCTGGACGAAATAGAAAGTATGTTGCCTTGGGAGAGGGAGATTTATTTGACTATGTTAATAGACGATATAAAAGAAAAGACTGAAAGGTCTAGAAATAAAGGTTAACAAAAAATGTCATTATCACAAATAGTCGAAAAGTTGCATGAGTCTAATTATATTGCTGCTGATACTAATGAAATTGTAGGCAAAATAGAAAAACATCTCGAAGCGCGTCGGATAATAGATGAACAGGCCGCGTTAGATGATTTGGAATCGAGTAGTGAATCGCGTCAAAACTCTCCGACTAACAATAACCGCCCAGGAGCACCGGCACCCGGCAGAGGAAATAGTAAATTCTCTGAGAAAATGGGTGACGCGTTGTCGGGCGGTATTTCTATTGGTGCTAAAGGTCTCGGTATCGCTACGGGTCTCGGTGCCTTAGGTTTTGGTATTGGCGCATTCTTTACGGGGTTAGCCGCTGGGGACAAAGCACAAGAACTGATTGGTGCTGACATGCAGACCACCAAAAAGAATATGATTACACTAGGTCAAGCATTCGCGGAGACCCCCACAGAGGGTCTTATAAAAATGGGAATTGCCGCGGGAATTGGTGCCAAGTTTGGTAGTATCAAAGGTGCCCTTGGTATGACATTTTTTGGTGCGGGTCTTGGTGGTTTCTTCGCGGGTCTTGCGTTAGGTGATAAAGGTGCTGAACTTCTTAAAGTAAGTGGTTCTGGTCTCACTACCATGATGGTATCTTTCGCTGAAGGTTTAAACGCATTCAGCGGCAAATCATTGGTTGCTTTTGGGGGACTTGTCGCGTTGGCAGCGTCTCCATTCGGTGCGAAAGCGTCATTCATGCTTCCCTTATTAGGTGTTGGTGTGGCAGGATTCTTTGGTGCCATTGCGGGTATCGGTGACCTTTTGGCTAAGGGTGGGATAACCGGTGAAGGTATGAAGACCATGATGGTCAACTTAGCAGAAGGATTAAATCCACTAGGAGAACTAGATGGTGTGAACCTGCTTGCTGTAGGTGCCGCTATGACTGCGATTGGTGTTGGTATGGTAGCATTATTGGGCGGTAAAGGACTATCTGCCATAGGGGATGCTATAGGTAAAATTTTCGGTTCGGATGAAGATGAGGATGTTTTTACAAAAACTGCTAAGTCTCTAAGAAAGTTAGAGGGTATTGACGCAAGTAGATTCACAGGAATTGATAGTGTCGCTAACTCCATATCGGGTCTTACCTCGGCAATCAACAGTATGAACGACCTTGATATTGATGTGGGTGATATTGAAGATGAGATGGAGAAATTCGCAAAATCTATTGCGGGTAGTATGGTAATTTTCAACTCAATGTGGAACGGTGGTAAAATCGGTGAAGGTTGGATGGATGGGATTAGTGAGATAGATTTTGGTGTAGGTTTGAAAGATTTACCTATAGATAAAATCAGTTCTAAAATCTCTGTGATGACTAATGGTATAAAGGATGGTTTCCAATCGGTCACTGGGGGTGGTGAAGAATCTACCCCGGCAGCAAGTGTATCACCAGTAAAGAAATCTACGACTTTAGGTAAGGCAGAGAGTCTGGCTCAGGTTCAGAGAGCAAATATGGAAATGGTTGATTTTGTTGGTAGTGCGACTGCGATAGATAGTTCAACTAAGGTTAACAATGTCAATAACAGTTCTAATGTACACCATAGTGGCGGTTCTGGTGCGCATGATGCACTAGACCCAATGATGGGAAGTAGAGCATAGAAAAAAGGGACTCCGAAGAGTCCCTGATATTACGAGGATGGATAACTTATTGTTCAGCAGCCATCTGGGCAAAGTACGATAGAGTATCGTCCGTCGCTGATGTGACTGCTGCCTGTGGAGCAGACGCGGATACAATAGTAGGTTCCGATGCTTCCTTGGCAGGGGCAGATTCTGCTGACTGCGCAAGTAATTCATTCTTCAAAGTCGCACCATTTCCAGTGGCGACACCTAATACAGTATCTAACTTAGCTTTCAAATCATCATACGATTTAAACCAGTTCGAATCAAACGCACCAGCATAGTTTGGTACGATGAACTCATTTAGGTCATACAGTGAGTTGTATGTAGCCTCAAGTTTTACTTCATCTGCCTCGAAAAGACTAGATGGAGATTTAAAGTCAGACTTATCGTAGTTACGGTATCCAGCGACATTACGAATCTTCAGTTCGAAGTCCGCACCAGACCAAAAATCAAATGGGTTGACCGGAGTCTCGCCAGGGAATTCTGGTTGCATCATATCCATGATTTTGTCAAAGATTTTTTTACCGAACTCGTAAAGCATAACCTTACCGTTGTTAGACGGATTTGCGGGGTCATTAATAACGAGGATGTTAGTAACGTAATGTAGACGACGTTTTTGACGACGTGCGGTCTCTTTATCTTCTTCGATACCAGAGTTCCACAGACGTGAATTCAGTTCGCCTAACGGGTCGTTTTGACCTAGAGTTGTCAATGAACGTTCAATGTACCACTGTCCAGTTGGGCCTTTGAAGGCGTGATCCCAATAACGTACCCAAGGTAGGTCTTGTCCTTCGGTCGCAGGCAAGAAACGAATTATAGCATAACCGTTACCCGCTTCATCGACAGTAGGTTTCCACTTTCGGTCGTCTTGGTATTTGTTGGTGTTAGTGGTACCGCCAGATGCTTCAGATGCAGCAGTGACGAGTTTTGAGATGTCCATAGACTTGGACTTTAGATTTGCAAAAGACATAGTATTTTCCTAAAATATAAACTAAATTATAAACAATTGTATTTGATTGCCTCAATGGGCATTACTATTTATACATCCAATGTATTAAGTTTTGGGAGATAATTCAGAGAACGCGCCTCAGATTCGATGTTTTCAAGGATTGGTACTGTTAAGTACTTCTTGACATCTTCAACCTCCAATCCCTTTACTTCACACAAATGAACTATAGTATCAACATAACTCATTTTATGTTTATAGACAAATTGCTCTATCTCGTATGAGAAGACCTTTCTGTCTAAAAAGTTAGCAGCGTTCTCCGCTTTCTTACTCACTCAGTACTCCGACCGATAAAACATTCTCCACTTTAAAAGAGCGCCATGCTTGTTTATCGATTGCGAATGCGCGTACTACAGTTTGGTTGACAGAACGTTCTTCGATTCCATCACCCTGTTCTTTAATCGGTAACACCGAGGGTTGTAGAGTACATGGCATTACACGTTGTTCTCCATTAACCTTAGTGAAAGTAACTTCAAGAATATTGTTGCGAAGTTGCTCTACGATAGATTCAAACGTAAAATTAGAAACGGTCATATTCAGCGTCCTCTTTAGATTCTTCTCCATCTTCAGAATGAATGAACTTTAAGAATTCTTCATCGCCATCAAGCATTACGATAACACTTTCGATAGATTGAAGTGCGGTTTCCATATTCTTCAATAGTTGTTCATCTTTCGTTTCTTTTTGAGCTTCTTCAGCGTAGTCCTGTAAAGACTCAATGTAAACAATACGCATGAACTCACGCGTGATTAGTTCAACTTCGTTTTTAGCAAATTGACCTAAGTCAATTAAATTTTCTGGTGCGGCCATTAGTTCCATTCCTCGTTATTGGTAGCTTTATAAACATCATTAAAATGAGCATTGACATATCTGTCAGTGTCATGCCAACTAATGTTGGACTTATAATCTCCACGGTCTAACGCTTCGACTTCTTTCGCAAGTAGTAAATTAGATTTACGTACCTTAGAACTTTTCTGAACTTTCATTGCTGCGCGACGAATCATCGCGTATCTCATAACTTTATCTACAGCCATTATACATTAACCCTTATCTTGTGTCAAGTAATACTTACCTGTTTTTTTAGATTCTTTCTTACGGTCGATATGAACCGCAGCGACATTATACTTTCTCGCATATTTGGCCACTGGATTATTAGTCTTAGTCTTAGTCTTCATTGAGCAAGTCCGACCATATCTTGAGTTTCTCACGTTTCATATTGGCATTCGCTTCAATGTCAGTAAATGATACAAGGTCATATTCTTGACACAAATCAATCATACATTGGAGGTCACCAAGTTCTTTAACGAACCTCTGAAGGGTGTGAGGGTCTTGACCGAATCGTTTTAGTTTCGATGCGATCTGAATAACTTCTGCGCACTCTTCCTGAAGAATCGTTAAGAGTTCGGTACAACTATCATTGTGTTTTAACATCTTAGACCCCCATCAATTTATTATCACGGAAATACATTCCCGCTGGAGCGGTCAACTTACCGAGCATTGCCCAGTCTTCAAGTTTCAACGCAGGGACATATTGACCGTACTGGTCAGCAAACTCTTTGCCCATCTCGTTATACTCATTAAGATACTGGAGGGCAGCTTCTGCGGCAAGTTTAGCATCTTTATTCTCAAAGGTCTTCTCGTCATAACGATTAGTAATTTTTGGTTTAGCAACAAATTTAAACATAATATATTCTCTCTCAATCAATTAGGTAGCTATTATACTTCTTTCGGAAACAAAAGTCAAGGCTTATTTCAATCTTTTTTCAAATTATTTTAGTAGTACCAGCTGTTGTAGTGACTAGCGTCCGCAGTAGTAGGACGAGCAGAGGAAAAAGAACTAGTCTTGAAACCACCGTAGTTGTCTAGACGTTTCTTCATCTCTTCGCCAATGAAAGAGTTGGGAACCGCACGAACATTCTGACAGTCATAACCCTCTGAACCTTTGACAGTCTCACACGCAATCTCACGAACGATTACAGTCTTCGCAGTAGGTTTCGCAACAACTTGGTAAAGGTCAACGTTGGTCTGTTCCCAGCCCCAAGAGTCAACGAAGATGTCACCGACTTCAACACTGGCGGCAAGTTCTGCTGCCTTGATTTTCTTCTCTTCTTTCGCTTTGGCGCGGTATTCGATAGTGGCGAGACGGTAATCAATGAACCGTTGTTGTGCTTCGTACATGCTTTCAATAGTACGGTAACGGACGTGGTATTCATTCTTGACACCGAGACGGGCACGAGGAGCAATACGGTCGCACTTGGCAATCATACGTTCTTCATCAATAGTAAGAATAAGGTCGTGTTTCGCAAACAATTCAATCATTTCATTTTTCATAATATAGTCTCTTTTCAAAGTAAAAACAACGGGGACTCTCCCCAACCAACACAGCTATTATACCATAGCTAAAAAAGAACACAACACTTATTTCACTTATTTTTAGAACACTTTGTTATAAGACTGGCACATGGTTATAACTTTTTAGTATATCATCAGTCAAGGGGGGTTACTAAGTGTTTCTGACTTTTTTCAATTTCCCCATGACGATATCAACGGCACACCCACTAACACCACCAACGTTCCATTCGTATTCGTTACCACTTCTACTCTTGGCACCACCGTCGTAGTCTTTCCAGTCATAGATAGTCACCGGAGTCGGTTCCCCGTAATAGTCCCACCCCTCAAAGCACCACTCGGTACTAACCTTATCGTCGCCACACTGGGCGTTTAATTCGGGTTCTCCCAAGGCCTCTACTAATTCATGATATGTCGCCTTGACATATCCCTGTAAGTGTATCATATTATATTCCTTATTTGTTTTCAATTTATCTCTCACTCAATTAGGTAGCTATTATACTTCTTTCGGAAACAAAAGTCAAGGCTTATTTTAGAATTGGGTGAATAAAATTCTTAGTATTATAGTACTCCATTAGGATGGAGCGCACAATTGCAACGCTTGAGTTGTGGATGGCAACTAGATTAGTGAGATTTAAGTCACTATTGTTTAGGTGGATATTAATCAGTTCTTTATTACTCATAATAATCTCTCTACTCTTTTTTTAACAATTAAATGAATATTTTAAATAATTAGGAGTCAACTGTCGTTCCCAAGCATTAAACTGCATACGTTTCTCTAGGGAATGAACCACTTTAGGTGTCTCCATAAAAGGGCGATCCGCACCAAGCGCTTTTTCAAACTTCTTCGCGTTATATTTTGTACGTGTAACTTTAGCCATAATATATTTCCTTAATTAAAGAGTGTAAACACCAACACCATTACATTCAGCATATGGGCCTTGAATGTTTTTCATTTCGACGATGTGACCGTCACCTTCTTCGTTAACAATCTTAACGTGACCGTTCTCGGCGATCCACTCAACAACACACTCTTCGATAGGATGCATCGCACCCCAGAAAGCAACAACTGTTTGACCAACTTCAACTTTATTCATAATAACTTCTCTCTCTCTCAATTAGGTAGCTATTATACTTCTTTCGAAAACAAAAGTCAAGGCTTTATTTTAACTTTTTTAACTTTTTTTTGGCTGGAGGTTTATCGCCGGACGTTTTGCGTTTCACCGTAGGTTTTTTTGGAGGGGTTTTCTTTGGGGCATCTTTCTTAACAGTAGCACTTTTACGCGGCTTTCTTTTTGGTTTATCAACACTTTCTGGTGGCTGAGGGAATTTCTTAGATAAGAACTCATTAACAGAATAACCGCATGTTCTCAACTCTTTGAAAAACCTGGCATGTGATGTCATATCCCATTGATGGGGGGTAGGTAAGAATTCACCATAGTGATCCATAACAATGTCAGACAAGCGTTGACATTCCAAAGAATCATTGTCAAATAAGTATCTAACTTTTCTATGATAATTTAATTTAACTATCTTATCATTCATTGGGCAACCTCACTAAAAAATATACCTACACGTGACGCACCTTCACCGACGTTACGAATCCTGTACGTTTCAACTTCTTCTCTTTCACCATTGTCCCATCTGATAGAAACTTTGCTATTGGTGATACCACGTTGACCACATATAACCCCGTTATCTTCTGGATATACGGAACTATAATATCTATGAACCTGTTGTCCAATTAAGTTCACCCGATTCTTAGCCTCTTGTTTACGTTGATTCATAAAAAGCACCGCAGTACTACATCTTCTCATTTCACATTTTCCTCTATACTCATTATCAACAATTCCAGATATAAATCTTATCCTGTTTCTTTTTACCTTTTTTCAACGAGTCAACTTTTTGACCCATCTGTTGTTTGAGGTCTTCCTCATCATGACATGCCGGTAACCCAAATGATACCGCATCCTCATACATTTTAGGTGATATGTTAAAACAGACGTGACCACCCGTCTTTATGTTATCAACGCATTTCTGCCAGAGAGGTATAAAGAATTCGGTGTAGAACTTCTCATCAGACTCCCAAGGTGTCATATGTTCATATATTTCTAAGTTAACATAAGGCGGTGACGTGAGCACAAAGTCATAATCTATTTGAGTGAAGTCTACATCGAGTGCGCTTTTCCAAATCATTTCCAATTTAGGTTCATCACCAAACATAGGATTTTCTTGGTCTAAGAATGTTATCATGTCATTATAGGCATCAACCATTTCTACGTTGGTATCGATACCCGTGTAATCTATACCTAGACTCCACGCACCTAACATTCGACCACCCCATCCAGCTGTAGGGTCTAGTACACTTTTAGCATTGTATTTTTTATACAGGTACTTTGCGGTAGTCGCTTTGAACATGACAATAGAACCTAAGTTGATTCTAAAACATTCAAAGACATTACCGGCAGGTGTCCTACCTCCACGGTTTCGTTTTTGGGTAGAATCAATCAGTTTATCCCATTGTTCTTTGTCGCTGTGGATATCATAGATAGTTTTACCATCTTGGCGTTTACACTTTAATAGGTTTTTTAATTGGAAGTGATACAGGAATGGATTACCAGAGAAGTTGTTGGAATTCTCTTGGGCGTCAAACTTGTTGAGATTAAACAAATCCTTTCTGAGTTCTGCCACATCGATATTCTTATGATTCTCGATATCTTCAACTGTGACAGAATCCAAATGTAAATTCACTGGTTTTAATTCAACTTCAGACATTAAATAATTTCTCGACCTTTTCTTCGGATAATGTTCGGTTTACATGTTTGAAATAATCTGAGAACTTAGCACCACCTGACTGAGTCCACATATTCCGCAGATAAAAGGCAAGACCTCTACCTTGATAGTCGGCAGCCTTCAGTTTGGCATTAAATTCGGCAACTCTTTTCATACTTTCTTGTTCGAATTCCTCAATGATTCTTCGCTGTTCATCATTCACAATATCTTCACCCATGTACATCGTAGTCTCATTAGACTTTTCTGAACAGAACAAGTAGACATAACCATCTTTAGGTAGACCACCGTTGTACATAGGGGCATTGTTTTTACTGCTCTTACATTCTAATAGAACTACGGTATTATCTACCTTAAATACGAAGTCCGGAGAGTTGTGGGTACCTGTAGGTTGAGTGAAGTACACATTGTCAGGAACACTATCATGATGCTCACCACGCAACAACGCATCTCGGAAGTCAACGACACTGGTAAATCCTAGACTAGACGCTAGTTCTTTGAAGTCGCTCTGTACTAATGAATTGCTCAACAGCACATCTTCTACGGCATCTTCGTGACTCGCCACATTGTGTACGGTACCACTCACTGCCTGGTAGTTTCTGAAATAAGGTAATGCGATTAATTGGGCGTGGATTGCTTTAGATAAATTCATAATATATCCTAAGTTAATGTGTAGTCATTATAACATATATTTACATTAGTTGTCAATACACGCTAGATAAATTTCTTCCTCGGTACCGTACGCTTCATGTTCCCACGGGTGGTCATTGTAGGCAACCCCAATATATTCAACACCATCGAATGTTTGTTTAGAAGTCATACACTGTTCACCGGCATCGTTTGTTCTTAAAACAAACCCATTATTAACAAGACGACCAGAGGCCATTTGTTTAGCGTGAACTAATTCGTGCGCGATGTTTATCATTAGGTCTTTCATTGGAATCCGACCCACTTCGTCGCTGCGGGCAATCTCCACTTGAACTTCTTCTTCGTCACCATTACAATAACCACCGGCGCCACCCATACAACGGGGGGTGAAGTCTAATTCAAATAAACATTCTTCAAACTCATCCAGACCTAAGTGGTTGTAAACTCGACTCACATAGTCTAACAGTTTCTGACTGGTAGTACCTTGAATAATCATGTTATACATTATATTGTAATCTCAATTCGTTCTGTAGGCGGATTTAACTCTTGGAACCCTTTAGACTCAAGAATCTCACGGACACGTTCACGGTCAACGGTATCACCGCCACCCCAATGGTCATTAATGTCCATACATTCGACGGCGTACTCAAGGATGGCCTCTTGGATGTCAGGGATACCACACCCAAGGTCATATATGGCATCTTTGCCATAGAACAAGTGGACATAGTCACGGAAGTCATTTAACGCAGTAGGAAATTTCATAATATATTCTCTCTCTTTCAATCAATTAGGTAGCTATTATAACACAACCAAACCAAAAGACAATAGCCTACTTAGAACATTTTAGCATATCGATATGCGTTTTTATTTCTTTTCGGTTTAACTTGCGAAACTTGCGTCGTGATACACCCCAAGATTTCAGGGGAGCGGTGAATACCTGAAGGATTCCGGTATTGCGAGGAACGTAACCTATGAGGTCAGTGCCTTTGGTTACATAAGTGTGGTTAGGTACATAATCATGAGTACCCCAATCAGTAATTTCTTCACGCCACATAAAGTGTACAGCTTCATCATAAGTCATCAACTAATCTCCAATATTCTCATAACATCCATTCAGGTGTCACTGAATTTTTCCAAGTAGCAAAGGCACTCTTTTCCACACGATAATAGTTACGATAACCGTCAACTACATCATCGCGTTTACAATGGTCAGGCATACACTGTGGCATCACTGATTCGTGCGCGGTCTGTTTGATATTCTTAGGGGCAAACCATAACATACTAGATAGTTTATCATATGTCGCATGAACACGTCCATAACGACGCTCGTATTCTTTAGCAGTCGCATTGAAGTGTTTATATAACCAACGATAGTTTTTATCATTCTCTCGGCACCAGATGTTAGAAGGGTGGTTGACATGAGATGCCTTGTACAACAACTCCTCCCGAGCATCCTGCGTAAATCGCCATCGTTTGATGTTACGACCATTCTTAGTCTTGTCGGTGTACTGCTCACCATCGATTACACGATGCGCAGTTGAAAGTAACTGACCATACTCCGTGACCATTTTGACTATGTGTTTATCACACATCAATTGTGCTGCCTTTATAGGGTCATTATCTAACTTGAAAATATTCAATCGTCATCTCCCATACGTTTGACTTCTAACCAGATGGCCATGAGTATAACGATACCTACTAGGCCTATAATTTCTGCGACTGTGAGCGTTACCCCAAAGAATTCCATTATACCGTTACCTTAATAACATTTAGATTGGACATGGCGTCACTATCGAGAAAGTGCCTATCCGAAGGTTCAGGGCCGGTGGCGATACTGTAGTAGTCAATACCATCACCCGTAAGGTCTTCATGAACAAACGCTATCTGACCTGAAAGGACACCACTAGAAGTGTCCCATTGAATTGTCTCACCAACTGAACCGTACATTATGCTCTCCCTCGACACTAGTCAAACCGTGTAGTGTTGTTTTGATAATATTTTGCCATGTTTTCTTCGCGACGTGTAATTCCATCCCGATCCCAATCACGAGCTGCTTGAGTATTGACTACTTCAAAACCTTCGGGAATCGCAGGGAAAACATACCCTTCCGCAGTATACATAGCATATTGCTTTTGGAAGAATTTGCTTTTAGTGTTTTGTAAATATCTCATAGTTTCCATTATACACACTCCTCGAATAACTCCACCACATCGTGGTAGAACGCATCAGGTGACTCACCACCGTCTTGGTCGGTGAAACACTGGGCGACATACTCGGGCCCATGACCCACTTCAGTGTTCATAAGAAGCGTATCATCATTTATCGAACCGTATAAGGCATAGCTATCGGCAAGGTCAAAAATCTTTGTAATCAATGTATTCATAATATAATCTCTCTTTTAAAGTAATAATTTAGTGGGGTCAACCCCAACTCACAAAGCTATTATAACTAATCTAATTACAAAAATCAACAACTTTCTTAGAACAATTAGTTATATGCTTATTCCCAATATAACACCGCACCAAAAACATACTATGCAAATTGCGAATTGTTTCATACTGGCGTATTCCTCTTTCTTAACGTGCAAGTCTCTTGCTTTCATATCTTTCTTTAAATTTTTATTCATAAGAATGCCTCCGTGATAGCAGACATAACAGCAACTGTTAACACTACAGGTAATATGATTAACAAGTTAGAAACGAAGTTGTCCAGAAAGGTTTTTAAATGACTTTCTTTTACGCAGCTAGTCTCTAATCGGTCTCTGGACTGTTTGTGAAAAACGACCGCGTGTAAGACACACCCGACCAAAGATATTGGTATTAAGATTAATAAAATTGATATTAGTCCGTTCATTATACATTTACTCCTAAAAACTATAAACGACGAGTTTGATTTTATCCGCACCTATCCACTCATCATTAATGATAGGGTCGACCAAATTGAATTCGGATTCTAATATTTTCATACACATAGACTTTCTCTTATATCTCGGTGCTTCAAATATATCAGGATGTTCATCAGGGTAAAAGAACACCTGATACTGAGTGATTTCTTTTACACTATCTAATACCATCAAGCTTTCGCTTCCAACAGGATTTGAACTTGAGCCTCAAGCACTCCTTCAAGTGAAGCGCTTTCAACACTAGTCATTTCTAATTCGTTAGCGACCTTATTTAATAAGTTCAAGTAACTGTTATAATTTGTAGTATAACACTGTAACATTTCATAGTTGGTTTCACCTTCAACTTCATACGTGATAAGATTAAGTGTAGTACGGATTGCGTTTTTCAATAATTTAATTTTAGTTTCAGTTTTCATAATATAATCTCTTTTAATTCTAATCTAAGTACACGTTAGGTTCTTCGCCTTCCGCTATACTAGTATACACATAATCAACAAAAAAGTCAAAGGGAAAACGTTTGCGTCCCAACTTACGAGTTTGTATCATTTCCGCTCTAAGAAAATGTTCTACACCTTCGAATGTGTTGTAGGCGACATTGAAGCGACGTTCCCCCACAGTTTCACCTTCGAAGTTTTTGGCTTGGAAAATAATTTTTGTTTCATTCATAATATAATCTCTCTCTCAATTCAATATATGCATTATACTTATTTTAATAACAAAAGTAAAGAACTTTCTTAGAACAATTTGGAATATGCTTATTACATTTGGTCAAAGGGAAAACAATCAAGAAAGAGTTCACGCTCAAGGCGATATGCCTCTTTCTCCCAAGGCTGATTAGTGTATGCGTAGTTGTCAGCATTGCGACCTTTCCACTTCCATACACCTTTTGATTCTAACTCACCGCGTAGAAACTGTCTCGCATGAACCATCTCATGGGCGAGTGCCTGCATCTGCTGAAGGAAAGTCTGGTCTTTCTTACCGATCTGAATGTTGGCATAAGTGGTATCACCTTCACATAGACCTTGCGCAGAGTTATCAAGTTGAGTCTTGAACTTTATGATAACAATTCTAGAAGTGAATCGGTGAATATTCAACGCACCCATAAGACGGGCAACATACTCTTCAACGATTTCTGGTTTGGCATGACGACCTTCAATACTATACATAACGACTCTCTCAATCAGTTAGGTAGCTATTGTACCATCACTAACTACAATATACAACCCCCTAATTCATCTTTTTTTAGAACTATTTGGAATATAGTGTAGTGTTTTATGGTCATCTGCGCATATTGGCGTGGTCTATAGCCTCTTGAGCATCAATTATGGGTACCGCATTACTCTTGTGCATAGTACTGATACCTTTGACTAGGGTACCGGTGTAGTTCATTCTTTCTCTCTTTTGGGTATCGTGGATGCCACTATCGAGGGATTTATAAACCGGAGTGTCCCTTCGGTAAGGTTCTGACCTCACTTCCATCGCTTCGAACTTAATAGGAGCCTTCTTCTTAGTTGTCCATGCGTTGTACTTCTTCTTTCGACCAGAAGCGTATGTTCTCATATTACCGTGCATCATGACAAACCCTCATTTACAACTCCGTTCTTTTCAATGTCGGCTGCTGCTTCTCTCAACCACCCCACTAATTCTTCTGGTGTTTGTCCATAGAACTTTGCATTTTCTGTGTAAGGCATCTTTCCGTCTATACCTTCTAAGCCAGGATAAACTTCACCTACAGTATACTCATAACCATCACCAAACTCTGCTTCAACTTTAACTGCTGCGTAATACCATCCGCCCATAATTTATTTCACCGTATATTCTATCAGATGAGGCGTACTAGATATACATCTATACAATTCTTTGATTATCCTTGCCTCAGGATGATAACCAAAGTTAGACATTGCTTCGAAGATTGCTTCTTCAAGCGTTTCTGCTTCAATGTAGATACCGTTGGATTCTATATCTTGTTTGTATAAAAACATTGTTTGTTCTTTCATTTACAGTCTCCTACTAGATTGCGTCGTAGTC
>Ga0209771_1000098_pt1 | contig 52198 bp, 48 predicted proteins | sample SaaInl59LU_5_DNA_FD_184639 | JGI IMG/M metagenome (GOLD analysis project Ga0209771, IMG submission 184639) | Marine microbial communities from expanding oxygen minimum zones in the Saanich Inlet - ESP_59LU_5_DNA (SPAdes) (version 2) | ecosystem: Environmental > Aquatic > Marine > Intertidal zone... | reverse complement strand
TACTAAGGATAAAGACAATACATTATCTGTAAATTACCAAGGACTGATACCTGTATTAATTAACGCCATTAAGGAACAACAAAAACAAATTATAGAACTTAAAAAATTAATAGGTAAATAATTAATCTTCCAGAAAATAACTTTTATAAAAATTACAACTAATTAAGAATTATAATGAAATTAATTACCTTTCTTATAGTAATTAATTTTATGAATTCACAAGCGATTGAAGTTCATAAAAGTATTTACAAAGACACACCAGTATCTTATTCAAAATCTGTACTACATAAACCAACAGATCAAAAAACAGAAATAGACCTACTCATTTCAATAATTTTACATTCTAAATGGAGTGATTTTAATTCAATTATCGAAATGTCCAAAAATGAATTAAAGCAGCTATTAGTTACAGAGCTGAGCAAACGAACTAACGAAACTAGTTATGATCTGTATCGCAAAACTAACCTTGAGTTATCTTCTTTTTGCTTACTATATACCTTTTTAGAAACAGCAGCTATTAGAACTGAAAGTAAATTAAAAGACATGTCTTTTGCAGACCTAAGAAACAGCTTGATTATTGAAAATACAAAGAATTTAGAACTAAATACACCTACCCTTCAAACTCTAACCACAAAAAAACTTGTTCAGTTAGGCTACAGCTGGTACCTCCCAAAAAAATACAACTCTTTAATTAATTTTGATGATATAGAAAATTCCTCATCTCTTGTACGTTCTAAGTTTAAACTAAAAGATAATTTAGAAAGACCAATGAACGTAATAAAAATTGTTGAAACAAATGAGGACATTCTTAATAGCTTCCTCTATTTAGGGGTTTATCATGTTACAATTTCTGAAGATAATTTCAATTTACAATTGGCTGGATCTAACGATTTATTTAATTGGCGCTTCATTACTGAAATTGATAAGGATGCTCACCAAGGAGATATCGTTAAATGGAATGACGGATATCTTATAGCATATGAAGAAGATAAAATTCAAGGGGCTAATAATATTGCTTTAAAATATTATGCAAATTATGACCACTTAATATCTAATCATAGTACTTTTGAAAAACACTTACATACATCGATACATAATTTTAGAGTTGAAGGAACGCCTGATATTAGACATTTTACTGGAAAAACTCCTACCAATGGAAGCATCTTAATTGGATTTCATTATCATGACGGTACTGTTGATAAATTAGCCATGGGCGTCTTAAAAAATGGCAATAACTGGACAACATGGAAAGATTCGTTAGCTGAAAGTAATTTAAGAGATATGAGTTTTAAAGGAAATATTGGAAGTCGAAAAGGATTTAAATATCGTGGTGAATTGCTAACCTTACAAGAAGCCAGATTTGTTAAAAATGATTGGAGTTCTTGGAAAATAATGTTAGGTCTTAATGGATATTATACTGAAGTTTTAATTTCTACTCCAAAAAAATCTACATCTTTTGCGAATCCATCCATAACCAAAATTAACAATAACAAATACGTAATTTCGTTATTTGTTCCAACTGAGGGAAACCATTACAATGAAAATAATGGTGGAGTCATATTTTTAAAAAATAAATAAATTACATGAACAAACAAAAACTATTATACATGTTTTGTATGGCATTTACAATAAACTATGCTATAGCACAAAAATCCTGTTCGGAGGGGCGGTACACTAACACTGACTATTTTTTAAAATCCCAAATAGATTCACTTAAAAATATTAGTTATGCTAAAGCTCAGGATTACATGGGGAATTTACAAAATTTAAAAATGGATGTATATTTTCCAAATACTGATATTGACACTCAAGAGAAGCGTCCTTTAATACTTCTAATTCACGGCGGTGGCTTTACAGGGGGTGCCAGAGAAAGTATGTCCTATCACTCTATGGAATTGTCTAAGAGAGGATTTGTAGTGGCTACAATTAGCTATCGTCTTGGCTATAATCGTGAAGTTTTTGGGGATATTCAAAAAGCAGTTTATAGGGCCCAACAAGATACCAATTCAGCACTTAGGTATATGGCTAGTCAAAAAGAAAAACTTAAAGTTGATACGTCATGGGTCTTTATTGGGGGCTCTAGTGCTGGGGCAATAACTTCACTATCCACAAGTTATGCAAGTCAACAAGAATGGAATAAAATAGCTCCTCAATTTGAGTTTGATCTAGGCCCTTTAGAATCTTCAGATAATAGTCTAAATGAAATATTTACCATTAAAGGAATTTATAATTTCATGGGAGCTATTCTGCCTGTTGTTTTTAATTCCGGAGACTTAATTCCAACCATTTCATTTCATGGTGATCTTGATACTACAGTTCCTATCGGAAAAAGTATGATAACTGGTTTTGGATCTAGACCAATTCATGAAATGCTTATTGAAGCTGGAGTATGTAACGACTTAACCGTTGTCCCTAATGGCGGTCACGGAATTTACAGGACTAAAAAAGACGTAGACTTTAGAATTAACCGTGTGGCTTGTTTTTTCAAAAGTTTAATTTGTAATACTTGTGTGGATTTTATGGCTGAAGAAAGTGTCGTATCGAATTGTACAAATTAGCTTAGTACAAATATTTAAAACTAAAAAAACCAAGCATAACTATTAAATTCGGTCATGTATTCATCGCCAATAAAGTAAAGGGAACAAGAAGTGGTTATTTGTTTGTGTAATGCGTCCTATTGTACTGTTATCGGATATATTCACATAGCTATAGCCATATACCTCTTTTAGAATGTTTAGGGTTTAGGACAGTTGTAACTGTACAAATAATTTACACTAAGAATTAATTTCAAATAAATCCTCACCAAAATAGTTCGATTTCACTCCCTTTGCCTCCACGATGAAGCGACCTGGCGCAACCAGGCATTAAAACAAAAAAATCTGCCAAGCTTACTTGAGTAGATTTTTTAGTTTAAGACGGCTGGACTGCAAGGACAGTGCTAGGGCATTTCCTAAGCGGGAGGTTAGAGAAAAACCTTCGGTTATTCTCGGCGTCTCCACAATAAAAAACCCCTACATTTCTGTAGAGGTTGTATTTTAAGGTATGTCTTATTTACTTCTTTATAATTCTTTGTGTGTATGGGCAACACTTTAAGTCTCATATGGCTACCAATACAATCTAAACATAAGATTTGGAGTAATACCGGTTGAATACCGCTCGATAAGCTCAATGGGGTCATTAAGCGTATTATTTCCTCTATACTCCCTGCTTATCGGAGTGGCTCGGTTGTAAACATTTCTTATTGACAATCCGACTTTACCTCCAAAATCACTGACATCACTAAATTTAAAATCGTAAGTAGAAGAGAAATCTAATCTATGATAAATAGGTAATTCTCCAGTATTTACCCCGTCAGTAAATGTCAATACATCATCAACTTCTTGAGTAATGGTAAAGGGCTTTCCTGTTTGCCATTTCCACCCTAAAGATAACTGAAGTCCTCTTATCTTGTAGCTTAAGGCTGTAGAAACCGCATGCGAAATATTAGATTTAGATCTAAATTCTTGATTATTATTTAAGCCGTTAAACATACTTCTTGAGTTGTTGTAAGAGTAACTAAACCAAGAATTAAAGCGGTTCAATTGTTTTTTAAAAAACACATCCACACCAAATACGTTTTGCTCTCCAATATTAAAATTACTATTCTCAGGGTTTAAAAAACCAAGAGATAAAGCGGTTATATTTTTTAGTTTTTTATAGTAACTGTCAATATCTACATTGAACCCATTAAAGGAATATAAAAATCCAGCAGACACTTGTTGACTGTTCATTATAGGAAAGTCATCACCATCCGAAAGCCTCCAAACTCTATTTTCTAATGATAAGTTACTAAGTAACGTTTCGTCTATTTCACTTATGACCTGGTTTTTTATTTCTCCACTAATTTGAAGGCTTAAATGGGGAGAAATTGATTTTTGTAGCAAAAGTCTTGGTTCAAAACGCACAGCATCTAATTCTTTAAAATGAGAACCACGTAAACCTATATCAATAGAAAACAAGTTTGAATTGGAGTAGTTGTATTGACCATATATACTGTGGTTTTGTACGATACGTTTTTCTGAATCTAAAATAAAATTAAGGTCTGAAGAACTTAAAAATGCATAAGCCACGTCCTTAAGTGCATACTGGTAACCTACATTATAACTATTATTGTCCTCTGTCAAAAAAGTCAGTTCTGTTGAAACCCCGGAATCAATTATAATATTTCGTTTTTCAAATTCAGAGATTACTTCTCCGAATTCTTGGGTTATAAAATTGTAGTCTAAGCTATAATTAGAAAAATAGAATCTTGTGTTTTGCACTAGATTGTCATTCCAGATAAAATCCCAACCAGCTCCGTAGCCTATATTATTTGTTATTAATTGATCTGTAAAAATTTTATCCTCATCTCTTTCAGAAACATCATGATCTAATTGATTGTCAATAGAAATAATACTTGCAAAAAGCGTGTTTTTAGAATCCGGTTTGTAATTTATTTTAAAATTATAATCAAGGAAAGAAAACTCATTAGTACCATTTTTAAAACTATTAATCTTAGTGCTTTCAAATACTTTATCTGAAAATTGATTAAATGTTAGGGTCTCAAAAGCATCCACATAGCTTCGTCTCACAGAAGATTGCAGGCTTAATTTATCTTTTATAAGTGGTAAAAACAAAACTGCATCAGCATTTATACCATTAACTCCAACTTGGGCTTTTAATTCATTTTCTATTGATGAACTAGAGACAACATCTATAACGCTAGATAGGCGTTCGCCATATTTAGCATGTGTTCCTTTATTTATAAAGGAGATTGACGATACTACATTTGGATTGATCGGAGAAATCATCCCAAACAAATGTCCCTTGTGATATAAATTAATACCATCCCAAATTACTCTGTTTTGATCTGAAGCCCCACCCCTAATAAAAAATCCAGTGGCTGTTTCATTTGGACTCAATACCCCTGGCAACAATTGTATACTTTCTAAAACATCTGGCTCGGTTAACCCTGGAAGAATACCAAGTTTAGATGGATATAACTTAAACGAACCATCATTGTTTTTTACAATGCCCTTAGTTAAATAACTTTTTAGTGTAATTTTTTCTAAAGTTTGAATACTGGTTGTTGTTGCTACTGTGTTGGCATTTATTATTACATACCGATTTTTTATAATGGAATAATTTAGTTCAAGACGCTTGGAAATTTCATCTAAAACTTCTGTTAATGTCCTGTATTTTCCGCTTAGTGATATATGCTTCCCAGAAATAAAATCATCGTTGTAAGAAAACAAAACACTGCGTGTAGATTCAATCTTCTCAAAAGCATCTGCCAGAGTTTCATCATTCAGTTCTATGTAAAAAGCCTCTTCTTGAGAAAAGGCTATAAATGGAAATGTCATTAAAACAAAGACATAGATTAACCTCATTCTTAATATCTAAGTTTTATATTACGATTTTCTTTTTCAGTATAGCTAATGTCTAAAGCATCAAAAACTGTTGTTAAAGCTATATCGAGATTTCCATGAGGAAAACCACCAGAAAAAATAGTAGTCTCATCGATCTCTTGAGTATTAAATTTGATGTCATATTTATCCTCTAAAGCAGTAATAACATATTTTATTGGGACGCTCTTAAAGGTACTTTCACCGTCTAACCAAGTTGGATTCACTCCCTTAAACGTATTGGGTTCTAACTTATATCCAGTAATTTTTCTTATGGACTGTGTTGGTAGGAGTATATGTTCGGTATCAGCTATTTTAACCGACACTTTTCCATGATAGCAAACCACCTCAAAAAAGTCATCGGTAGATTTCACATTAAACTGTGTTCCTAAAACAGTAACTGAACCATTAGCTGTACGAACAGTAAAGGTTTTTCCCTTAGCAACTTTAAAATAAGCTTCACCATTTAAATCTACAGTCTTATTTTCTATCCATTGCTTTGGAGTGTAAGCGATAGTAGATTTAGAGTTTAATGTAACTTCAGAGCCATCTATGAGTTCATGTGGTGTGGCAGTTCCGTATCCCGATTCAACAACTAATTGGTCGCTATCTAAAAACATAAACATACCAAACAACGTTAAAATTGATGCAGCAACTCCAACAAACCAAGTTGTATTTAGAGTTCTTATTTTTGGTTGTAAACCTGCAATTCTATGATTTAATTTTTCAAAACATTGGTCAGTAGGACCGTTAAGTTTTTCATTAATTTCTATCCCTCTCCTCAATTTTAAATAAGCATTAAAATCTTTTTGACTAACCAACTCCTCTAACTGAGAATCCGTGAGTTCACCTTCTAGCCAATGGGCCAAGTATCTTTCTGAGGTAATATGTGCTTCTTGATTTTCCATATACTTATTGTTATGACAACTCAATTTAAAAAAACCCTACTTTTTTTTAAATTAATTTTTAAATGATTAAATGTTACCTATTTCTTGACGCATAGTTACTAAAGCCTGATGCATGCGCTTCTCTACAGCTTTTACAGAAATATTCAGTTGTACTGCAATTTCTTTATACTTTTTCTTTTCTATGCGACTTAATAAAAAAACTTCTCGTTGTTTTTCAGGAAGTCTAGCAATAGTAATTTCTAATTTTTCTAAAAACTCTTTCTCTAATAAAATAAATTCTGGAGATTCGTTCGTCGATTCTTTTTTATGGTGTTGTTTATAGTTTTGTACTACCTTAAGATGTTTCACCTGATTTAAAAATACATTATTTGCGATACTGTATAGGTAGCTCTTTACCTTATCAAAGCTTACATTTGAGCAATTATTCCATAGTTTTACAAATACATCTTGTAGGATATCTTCAGCTGCTTGAATGTCTTGTGTTTTAAAAAATAAAAAACTTCTAATGTCCTTAGCATAAGTTTTGAATATAACTTCAAAAGTTTTTGAATCACATATATTTTGTTTTCTTCCAGACATCATACCATTCTATTTATGCAACAAAACTATAAAAAAAATAATTTTAAAAAAAAGTAGGGTTTATTGTAAGTCAATTGTCTTACTAATAATTAATCGAGATTTAACGAGTTAAATTAAACAATTGAAACAATGAAAAATTTAAAAATTACTTTATTTAGCATCCTATCGACGCTTATTTTATTTACTTCATGTACTAGTAACGAACCAGTAGATGTCATTCAACCAAATACAGAAGAAAGTCAGTCTATTACTACAGTGTTAGATCAACTTAGCCGTCAGTTTGACAATGATGGAAATTTAAACCCCAGTTTAAACCCCTCTGGAAATGTTGTCTTTGACTTCTGCTTTAACTTTATATATCCTTTAGACTTATCCTATAACAACGGCGCAACAGTTAACGTGAATGGATTAAACGAATTAATACAAATATTAGTGAATTCAACCCCTGAATTATACATCAGTGGTATTGCTCTTCCACTTGATGTAGAGGTCTACAACGAAAACACTAATGCCATAGAAATTGTGACTATTAGTAACGAACAAGATTTTGAGAGTTTACTAGAAGATTGTGAATTTAATGATGAAGATACTTGCGAGTGTTATGAAATTTATGAACCAGTATGTGTAGAAATAAACCATCCTAATGGAGAGTCCTTCATGGTTACTTATCCTAATGATTGTTATGCCCAGTGTGATGGTTTTGATAGTGATGATATAATTGAAGATTGTGGTGATGATTATAGCTCTGATGATTTCTATTGTTTTGAACTTAATTTTCCTTTTTCTATTATCACTGATAACGGTGAGGTTATAGAAGTAAGCTCTGAAGAGGAATTAAATACAGTACTTTATGATGTTTATTTTTATGATCTGGTATACCCTTTTTCAATAACATTATTAGAAAATGATCAAGACGAAACCATAACTATAAATAATGATGCAGAATTTGAAATTATTTTAGAAAACTGTTATGATGATGACAATGGTAACGATGATGACGATAATGACAATGATGACGATAATGAATTCGACTGTACAACAGATGAAATTTCTACTCTTTTAGTAAATTGTTTGTGGAAAATTGATTTCATTGATTTTAATGAATACATCTACAACTTTAACGCTGACAGTACATTCACATTACATTCTGAAGGCAATCTTCTTACTATTGGAGCATGGACTTTAAATGCTATCGACAACGCGTATATTATTACTTTAAATGCTCAATTACCAATGTATAATGATCAATGGATAATTACTGATTGTGATGATGAAAACTTAACGATTGACAGTTTAGAATATCCACAAGCCATTATTTACTCCATATTTTGTAATGACAATGACAATGGCAACAACACCCTGGACTGTACAACAGATGAAGGTATTGGAAACATTTTAACTCAATGCCCATGGATCATCGAATTCTTAGGTTCTGATCAATATATCTATACCTTTAATACTAATGGATCATATGAATTATCAACTGCAAATAATATTGTTACAACTGGAACATGGAGTATTACCACGAATGAAAATACTTTTTATATTGTTATAAACGCAGCATCTAGTGAGTTGAGTGATGAATGGATCATGACTAATTGTAATGAAGGTAGTATAGAATTTGAAAGCCTGGAGTTCCCTCAAGCTGATATATATGTAATTGATTGTGATTAATTAATAACTAAAATAGTATAAAGACCCTTTTTTAAAGGGTCTTTTTTTTTATCAAGATTCAGTCAACACTAAAGCCTATAAACGGAAACAAATTCCTATAATCTAAAAACAACTTACCACTCTTCAAGACTTCAAAAAATGTATTCAAAATAAATTGATTTCAATATAAAACTAATTACATTTGAGTTATAAACCAATTTAACCAATGAAAAAGCTACTTCTAATTTCTATTTTTTTAGCCTTCACTTGTTATTTTGAAATGAACGCGCAAAACCAAAAACATACATCAAATACAGTTTTATCAACTATTTCTAAAGACAGACCTGCAGACTTCATGTATTTATCTGCGCCAGATTCAACTGGGTACAGAAGGCCCTTAAAAACCCCTAAAATATCTGATGTACAGAGAAGAACAAATGGTATTTCTGAGCTTCCCTATCCAATAATTTTCATACATGGTTTGAATTCTAATTTCGAAACGTGGTTGGAAATGTCAGAATGGATGGATTCCCAATTTGATCTAAGTTATGGAGGGCGTTTAGATTATTGTTTAGACTATGACAATAGTTTGTATACTGCAAATACAAAAATTTATAATTCTGATGGAGATGGATCAGACATTGTTAGATTTGAATATTCTTTAAATCCATATGGTGATTATTATTTTTTAAATTTTGATATCGGTAACGATGGTTCCTATGCACCTATAATCGGAAGTAATGAAAATGTTTACAGCAATCAAGCTGCCATAGTAAAACAAGGAGTTGCAGTCAGAGATGCAATTGAGGTAATTCTGAACGAAACCGGAAAATCAAAAGTAATTTTGTTTGGTCATAGTATGGGCGGTCTAGCAGCCAGAGAATACTTACAAAACTCCGTAAATTGGCAAAATGACGGAGAACATCACGTAGCCAAACTTATTACAACCGGGAGCCCTCACGGAGGTAGTAATTTTTCATTTGGTACCTTAAGCCTTCTTGCTGGAGCAAATGAATCTTCAGATGCTGTACGTGACTTACGTTCATCTTATTTTTGGAGTGGACAAGACGGTGTTTTCCTTAAGGGAGGGTTGGAAAGTTCATCGGTAATGTGGGACAGTTTAATTTTTTCTTTTTTCAATCTAGATGTAAATTGTGACGGAACAATTTCACAAAATATCATTGGTTTAAATGAAAAAGAAAACCCTACAGATTTAGACTATTCATGCATAATTGGAGAATCTGATATAGTCGTTTCTGAGCAAGACGCTAATTTGTTTAATTTCATTCAACTGAATTCTAACTTACCTCAAAATCTTTTTTATTCAACAGCTGGCCATTTAGGTTTGACAAATCAAACTTTTCAAAACATGCAAGGTTTAGATGAACCTAACGAATACAGTCTGAGTTATGAAATTGATTTAAATAAAAATTATATAGGATTTGTAACCCCACAACCCGACGGTGGATATGATTCTGATTATGATGATTTCAAATTCACAATAACAGAAAATGGTATTTATGAACTCAAAGCTACTAATACTACATTTAACAACCTAAATTATTATATTTTAGATAGTGAGTTTAATATTTTATTCAGTGACATGATCAGCGAAGAATTTAATTCAGATTATAGCACTCAAATTTCGTTAAATAGCGGTCAATACTTTATAGAATTTGAAAGTAATTCACCATCATCTTTAAGCACTTACAACTTTTCTATCGAAACCACTTTATCTAATGATGATAACGTTCTTGAGAACATAGTTTCAGTATACCCAAATCCAACGAATTCAATCACAAATATTGATTCCATAGAAATATTTAATCAAGCTGAGGTATACAGTGTACTTGGTCAGAAAATAGTTTCAAAACAATTAGATTTAAATCAAAGATTAGATTTGAGTGAATTAAACCCAGGGTTTTACAATGTGGTATTGAAAAATAATCAGCAAATTAAAACTATAAAAATCATCAAAAAATAAAAAACACAAAAAAGTAACATAAGAATCAAAAAAAGATATTTTATTTGAACCAGAAAAACAGGTTTAAGATCATTACACTATGAAAGAACGTATTAAACACTGTAACCTATGTAATATAGATTTTTCTACCATGTATAGAGTGCAATACAAAAACCCTAAAGAATGGGTGTTTGTATGTGAACAATGTTTACTTCAGCTCAAAAAAAAGTACAGTGAATACAAGTACGGAGGTACTTGGAAGAAATAAAAAGAAGAAATAAAAAGAAGAAATAAAAAATTGAATTTATGCCAATTCAATAAAACCTTACGTAAACAGTTGGATATCACCCCCTATCTTCTGCATTAAGACCACAAATCAAGGTAGTGAATTTCTTATTTAAATTTATTTATTTTTCCAAAACGATTTGACAAACAAACTCTTAATACTAAACCAGAAAGCCAAAATACCCGGCAGGTTTATTTTTGGAGACTTCCCTTTACCTATGCGCTGAATTTGAAGCTCATACCAAGGCAATTCTACTCCGCCAAGTTGATCTAAAAACTTAATACCAATTTTAGGAATTGGAACTTCAAAGCGTTTTACAGACCCCTCAAAAATTTGATTCGCTAAATTAGGATACAAACAAAATGGTCTTGCCAAACCAACAACATCCAAATGACCATCTTTCAAAGCGTTTTCCATGACTGATACAGATCGAAAACCTCCTGTAAGTAATAAAGGCGTTTTAATCAACTTTCGGGCTTTTTCAATGTAATCTAAAAAATAAGCTTCACGCGCTATGGTACTTTTTTTACGATCTCCTTGAATCATTGCGGGCTTTTCATAAGTTCCACCAGAAATTTCAATCAAATCAACCCCTTCATTTCCTAGAAGACGAATCACCTCCATAGACGCTTCTTCTGTAAAACCACCTCGCTGAAAATCTGCTGAATTTATTTTAATTCCTATTGGATACTCCGCCCCTACTTGACGGCGAATTTCACGATAAACTTCTAAAACAAAACGAGCTCTATTTGAAAGAGAGCCCCCCCATTGATCCGTTCGAACGTTGCTATTAGGGGATAAAAACTGACTGACTAAATAGCCGTGAGCGCCATGAATCTGACAACCTGTAAACCCCGCTTCTTTCAAAATTCTCGCGGTATTCCCGTAGCGTTTTATAATGTCCCAAATAGCGGCTTCAGTCAATGCCGTTGGCACTTTAAACATTTTAGAGGCGCTACCCATTTTTAGTGGTATTGCAGAAGGTGCTACAGTTTCTCTATTAATAGCTGCAAAAGCCTGTCTCCCTGGATGGTTTATTTGTGGCCAAAGATGGACTCCTGTACCTTCAACTGATTTTGCCCATTCTTTTAACAACTCAAAATCTTTATAGTCTTCAACAACTACATTTCGTGCTTCACCCAATGCCCTTGCATCTACCATCACATTTCCTGTAATAAGCAATCCTGGATTTCCTTTCGCCCAAACCCGATATGCATGTATCAAGCCTTGACTAGGAGCGTGATGTCGTGTTCCAAAATTTTCACTCATAGCAGACTTTGCTATTCTATTTTTCAAAACAGACCCGTTTGGTAATGTAAAGGGAGAAGCGATTTTATTCATTGCTGATTTTTTTTCAAATATATTTAAAACATCAAAAAAATGATTAAAAAAACATTTCTTTTTACAATCTATCTTAGCTCTTTGATATGACACAGTTAATGTCGGTGATTTTAGTTTTTAATTGAATTTTGGTTAATATTAATTTACTTTTAAATTCACATCTCTACTTAAATAAAAAATTATTCATTAATTTAGCGAATTCTATTTGATAGAAAATGTATCTAAAAAATCAACTTGGTAAAAATATTGCAGCAGTATTGCTTTTATTAGCTTTAATACTTCCGACTGCAATTCAGTTTAGCCACATGGTTGAAGGGCACGAAGACGTTTCATGTAACGACCAAAGCACTCATATACATAAATCTTCGAAAACTTGCGAAGTATGTGCGTTTCATCTCACATCTATCAGTTATGATCTTGCTACATATCCTGATTTATCGTTACTACAAATTTCTGTAAAGGTGAGTACAAACTACACACCACTACAGCTATATTTCTCTACACTAACCAGCAAACAACTACGGGGTCCTCCAATTTTTTCTTAATATTCGAACACATACGTTTAATATTAATTAAGAATTTATATGCGCAACCTTGCATTTTTGGTACTGCTATTTAGCAGCATTACATCGTTGTCACAAAACTGTAACAACTCACTTTCAGGCACAGTAACAGATATTCACGATGGGCAATTGCTTACCGGAGTAACTCTTATTGTGGCAGAAACTGATCAAGCTGTTCAGACTGATTTTGATGGAACATATTCGTTTTCAAACCTATGTAATGCTACATATTACATACAGGTTTCACATCCATATTGTTTGACAAAGGGCTTTACAGTTAGAGTTTCTGGAGATACCAAAAAGTCCTTTAAATTGGAACACCACATAGAAGAGCTCAATCAAATTACGATTGAAGGCAAAGCTTACAACGATAAATCCAAAACACTTTTTGAAAATAGTATAGATAAAAATGAGTTGGAACGTTTTAGCAGTGCTTCTTTGGGAGATGCCTTAAAAAGTTTGAGCGGTGTCTCTTCATTAAACACAGGGAATACTGTTGTAAAACCTATGATTAATGGACTTCATAGCAGTCGCGTAGTGATTGTTAACAACGGAGTCCGTATGGAAGACCAAGAATGGGGTGCGGAACATGCTCCTAACATCGATATAAATTCCGTTAACAACCTTACTGTCCTAAAAGGAGCTGGTGCACTTCAATACAGTGGTGATGCTGTAGGAGGCGTCATTATTGCAGAAACCTCCAAAGTTCCAGTAAAAGATAGTTTGTATGGTAAGAGTTTAATGACTGCAACAAGTAATGGACGCGGGGCAGCTTTGAGTTCAAAATTGACTAAAAGTTATAAAAATGGAATGTATGCAACACTGCAAGGAACATTGAAACACTTTGGTGACTTTGAAGCACCTGACTATATCCTTAGTAATACAGGGATTTTTGAAAGAAGTGCTTCTTTACAAGTTGGTTTTAACCGTTTTGACTATGGAATTGAGGGGTATTATTCTATTTTTAAAAATGAGATTGGCATTTTAGCTGCTTCACATTTGGGCGGAGCGAGGGATCAAATTAGAGCCATAAGCAGCGATGTACCATTAATTATAAACGATTTTACATATACCATCAATGCACCAAGGCAAGATGTATCGCATCATTTGGCAACTGTAAAAGGATTTAAAAGGTTTGAAAACTTTGGAAAACTGAGTATCCAATATGATTTTCAAAGAAACAACCGGCTTGAGTTTGATATCAGACGAGGGGATGACAAAAACAAAGCTGCATCTGATTTGCAATTAGACACACACACCGTTTTACTGGACTTAGAATCTCATTTAACAGATGCTATTACTCTGAAATCTGGAATTATGACCAGGTATCAAAAAAACGTTGCCAACCCCAACACAGGTGTTAGAAGGTTGATTCCTGATTATCAAATGTATGACTTTGGAATGTATTTCGTAGTTGATTACCAATGGAATGAGCAACTGCTTCTGGAAGCTGGAGCTCGCTATGATCTTTCTTACATGAATGTTTTTAAATTTTATAGAACCTCCTTTTGGAAATCCCGTGATTATGATCAATATTTTTCTGGAATTGTAGTTGAGGAATTAGAAAATCAGATTTTAACCAATCCGCAACTAAACTTCAATAACGGTTCGGCAACACTAGGAGCCAACTACACTTTTGGTGAAGATTATAAATTATTTTTCAACTACTCCATTGCATCTCGAGCACCAAATTCCTCAGAACTTTTCAGTGAGGGCTTACACCATTCTGCTTCTCGAATCGAACTAGGAGATTTGAGTTTTAACTCTGAAATAGCACACAAAGTTGCATTGACATTTCAAAGGAAAAACGATCTATTTAGTTTTAATGTAAATCCTTATATTAATACCATTACTGACTTTATAGTAAATGAACCCGTAGATGTCCAGCAGACACTAAGAGGCAACTTTCAAGTATGGGAATACCGCCAAACAAATGCTCAATTATTGGGTGTAGATATAGATGCTAGCTTTGCTTTTGCTGAAAATTGTCGTTTAAACAGTCAATTCTCTTTGGTTAAAGGCTACGATCGAACTCTTAACCAACCATTAATTAGCATACCCCCTGCAAACATAAGCAATGAAATTGTCTATCAAAATTCTGAATTCAATAACATTCGCCTGTCTTTACAAAGTGCCTATAATTTTAAACAAAATGACTATCCCGATACTAATTTTGAAGTGTTCACACCAGAAACTCAAACGTGGCAAATGGTGGATGTAAGCTCTACTCCGGAAGCTTACCACTTACTTAATTTTAATTCGAGTATAGACATTAATCTCAACCAAAACTCAAAATTAACAGTAGGACTTGGAATTACAAACCTATTAAATACGTCCTATCGAAACAACCTGAACCGTTTGCGCTATTATGCAGATGATTTGGGCAGAAACTTTTTATTTAATCTTAAAATCAATTACTAATTTAACAATTCAAAAACAAAAACAATGAAAACAATGAAAACAATGAAGTTTTTAACTGCAACAGTATTCGTAAGCTTATTATTTATCGGTTGTTCAGATGATGACGCACCTGAAGCTGTAAACGAAGAAGAAGTAATCACTACACTAACCGTAACTCTTGTACCAGAAGACGGGGGAACCGAGGTGATTTTACAGACTCGTGACTTGGATGGAGACGGTCCTGATGCACCAGTTATTACTACTGGTAATTTAGCCGCTGGTGTTACATACGTCGGAAGCATTGTTCTGCTTAATGAAACTGAGGAAGAACCTGAAAACATCACGGAAGAAGTAGAAGAGGAAAACTTAGAACACCAATTCTTTTATACAGTAGGAGATGGTTTGGATGTCACAACTAGCGGAGAAAATGAGGATGACGAAGGCAATATATTGGGAACGACGTTTACACTAACAGCAGGTGCTGTGAGCTCTGGAACATTAACGTTTACATTACGTCACGAGCCTACAAAACCGAATGAAGGTCTTGATGATGCTGGTGGAGAAACGGACATTAGTGCTGAGTTTGAAGTATCAGTAGAGTAGATATGAATTAGTCACAATTCACTACACATTGAAAAACCTACCAAGCTTGCTTGCGTAGGTTTTTTTTAGTTCAAAATTATCTGCTATCATATTCTTATAAATAAAATTTTATTCTTGCAGATTTTTTTGTTTATTGTTTCAGGACTTATTCCATCAAAATAGCAGTCCTTAACAACAAAAATAACCAAACATTTAAATACCAAAATGAAGATCATATCAATTTTACTTGGAATCCTGCTCATCGCTTTTATCGTTGTTCAACTTTTTGCTTTAAAGAGCCAGAAAAATATTGAAACATATGCTTATAATGTTACTAAAACATATGACAACTTTGAAATACGCACCTATGAATCCACTTTATTTACGTCCGTTAAACTCTCCACCAAAAATTACAAAGAGTCCTCAAGTAAGGGGTTTTCTATTTTAGCAGGTTATATTTTTGGAGATAATGATCGGAATGAAAAAATTGCGATGACCTCTCCTGTAGCCATGTCATTAGAAGATTCTATGACCATGCTCTTTATGGTTCCAAAGAAATTTGATAAAGAAACACTTCCACAACCCAACCAGTCACAAATAGTATTTACGGAAGAACCTGCAAAAACAGTTGCTGCCATAACCTTTAAAGGTTGGGCAAATGATGAAAAAATTGAAACGTACAAACAACAATTAAAGCTGGCTTTAGACAAACAAGGAATAACGTATACAAACCGTTTTTACTTTTTGGGATACAATGCTCCTTACGAATTTTTTAACCGAAAAAATGAAGTGATTGTGGAGTTGCCAAAGAAAATTGTTGATCTCCAAATAAATTAGATTACAAATTATATTTGTAAGTTTTGAATCTCGTATTTAAAACTCAACATCTGGGATAGGGCTTCCGTGCGGATCTAGCTCACGTTGACCTAACATTTGTTTTACTTTTCTGAAAAATGGAGGGCTGTCTATATGCTCGATTTCTTCAGCAATTTCATGAACATTTTCAGGATCAAAACCCATAACCTCTACCAAAAATAATTCAATCAGGCGGTGTTTTGCTACAATACTGCGAGCCAGCTCACGCCCTTCCAAAGTCAGCTCTATAGCTTTGTAAGGCGCCGAATTCAATAACTCCATAGCCACCAGTTTTTTAACCATATTTGAAACCGAAGATTTAGAAATGCCAAATACCTCCGAAAGACCTGATACTGAGACTATTTGACCGTTGGCTTCCAATCGATAAATTTCCTTTAAATAATGTTCTTTTTCCTTAGTTTTTTTCATTAGTTTTGCAGTGGTGAACAATTGTTTTTAATTCCTATAAATTTACAACTTTGATCGTAAAACATAATATTTTTTGTGTCCTATTTTTTCTTTTTTCAAAAATGACTTTGGCACAAACCATCAGCGGTGTTGTTAAAGACCAAGACGATAACCTGCTTTTTGGAGCAACTGTTTATAACAACACAAATAATAAAAGTACAATTTCTAACGAAGAAGGCGCGTTTACAATTGCATCGAAAAAAGGCGAAAATAAGCTCATCATTTCTTATGTTGGCTATACACCCATAGCAATCAATATCGATGGAGACACTCTTAATGTAGGAATACTAAAACTAGAAAATGACAGTTTAGAAGAGGTTGTTATTTCTGGGACGCTAAGCCAAGTCTCAAAACTTAAAAGCGCTGTACAAATTGAACTCTATTCTGCCGATTTTTTTAGAGCGACTCCAAAAGCGAGTTTCTTTGAAGCCATTGAAGGTATCAATGGGATAAGACCTCAGCTCAATTGTAATGTGTGTAATACGGGAGATATTCATATCAACGGACAAGAAGGCGCCAATACCATGGTGTTAATTGATGGCTTGCCTTTAGTAAGTGGTCTCTCTACAGTGTATGGATTGTCTGGAATTCCTCAATCACTCATCAAACAAGTGGAAGTAATAAAAGGCCCTGCCTCTACCCTATACGGTTCGGAAGCCATTGGAGGAGTCATAAATTTAATTACAAAACTTCCTGAAAATGTACATCGCTTTAACATCGATACCTACACAACATCGTGGGGTGAATTAAATGTAGACCTCGGAGCTAAATATCAATTAAAAACTATTCAAGGTTTGATTGGCGTTAATTACTTTAACTATTCCAATCCAATTGATACTAATGAAGATGGGTTTACCGATTTGACTTTACAACACCGAATTTCAATTTTCAATAAGATTAAAATGAAAAGAAATAGTATTGCTTTTCGTTATTTTTATGAAGACAGATGGGGTGGTGAAATGAACTGGAATTCAGATTATAGAGGCGGCAATCAAGTCTATGGAGAAAGCATCTATACAAGTAGAATTGAAATGTTTGGAAAGTATGATGTTTCCAAACATTTGTTTTTACAATACAGCCTCAATAATCACGATCAAAACTCGGTCTATGGCACTACTTCCTACAACGCATTGCAAACAATTGGGTTTGTTCAAGGTCTATATTCCAAGGCATTAAAAAACCACAACCTCTTAGTCGGAGCCACCTATAGATATACCAGTTATGATGATAATACTCCTGCAACGGAAATAAAAGAGATCACATCCCTTCCAGGTTTATTTATTCAGGACGAATGGAAGCTTGGAAATTCTCAAACTCTACTTTCTGGAATACGATATGATAAAAATTCTGTTTATGGAGATATTTGGACGCCAAGACTCAATTACAAATGGGCCAGTAAAAATGAAAGCTCTGTTGTGCGTCTTGGATTTGGAACAGGATACAGAGTGGTCAATGTATTTACAGAAGACCATGCAGCTCTTACAGGGGCAAGAGATGTTGTATTTACCGAGGATATTCTCCCAGAAAAATCATGGAATGTGAATATAAATTGGAATCAAAAACTGTATTCTAAGTTTGGAACTATTTTTGATTTAGACCTAAGTGTGTTTAAAACAGAATTCTCAAATAGAATTCTTCCAGATTATGAAACCAATCCGAACCAAATTATATATAGTAATTTAGATGGAAAATCGGTTACTCAAGGAATCACCTTAAACATCAATAGCTTGTCTGCTAACGGACTAAAAGTAAATTTAGGAGCGACTTTTATAGATTCAAAAATCATTCAAAATAACGAAACCGAATATCCCTTCTTAACCGAAAAATTTTCAGGAAATTATAGAATAAGTTATACGATCTACAACCCTAAAATCACATTTGATTTATCTGGAACAGTCATTGGCCCTATGAAACTTCCCTTACTTGGTGCGCTAGACACAAGAGACCCTGAAAGCCCTGTTATCAATATAATGAACCTTCAAACAACCTATAGTTTTAAGGAATTTGAATTGTATGCTGGCATCAAAAACATCTTCAACTTTAAACCCGCTTCCAATAGTATTGCTCGTGTTTTTGACCCTTTTGATACAGGAGTTGAATTTGGAAATAATGGCCAAGTTATTGCCACTCCAAATAATCCTAATGCCTTGTCATTTGACCCTAGTTATGTCTATTACTCCAACCAGGGATCCAACGGGTTTCTAGGACTCAGATATCATATAAAATAATTATCTAATTCTTGATTATTTTCTTGACAAACGATTCTGTATCGGTTTGAATTTGTAAAAGGTAAAGTCCATTTTCAAAATTACTCATATCCAATTCAAATTGTTGATTATTTAGATTGTAGGTATCGAATAACTTACCATTGACACTCCACAGTTGTATCGTTGAAATTTTCCCTTTGGCACTATTGATTTTTAATTTATCTGATACTGGATTTGGAGCTACGCTTATAAAACTTCCATATTGAAAAGCGTTTACAGATAAATTTTCCGCAGTATCATTTTGAGCAATCCAACTACTTGCCAAACTATTGTCTGAATCCAAACTAACAAGCTTCAGAAAGGAACCATTTCCATCGGCATCTTCTGGCCATGGCAACACATCCTTGTACTTAACTTCATCAATAATATTCCCATAGGCATCTCTTAGGACTAAGTCTTCACTGTCGTTAGACAGGTTTCTAGAAAACTCTCCAAAAGAATTAAATCCGTAGCGCAACAAAAAGGACTCACTCTTATTAGATAAAAAGATAGACTCCCCACCAGAAATAGTGGCACCATTTTCAAACTGATAGGTAAGACCTAAACCTCCAAAATAAATACCTGTCAAATCAATTGTTAATGTACTGTTGTTTTTTATTTCAATAAACTCATAATCGTCTGAATCCAACGCTGCATCTACCAAAGGATTGTAGTTGATTTTAGAAATCACTAAAGGCGGTGTTGTGATATTATCACATTGAAATGCATTATTGGACTCGCTTATTTCTGTTAACTTCATTGAAATCCAGGCAATCCTAGCAGAAATAAAGGTCTTTATATCACTTATCTGTTGATTAAATTCTCCTGTAGTCCCCCAAAGTGTTTCTTGACGTTGAGCAGCTTCTGAGATGAGCGCCGTAGTTTCATCAATAAATGCAAAAATTTCGGTTGAATTTAAAGGCATGCCAGCTGCAGTGAGCGCTTGCCATCGTTTCCTAAAATAACAATTAAATACTGGATCATTAAATAGATCGGTCCAAAAGTATGAACCCATATTTTCATATAAAAATTGCCATACATCGGTTTGACTTCGGTCAAAGCCCATTGAGAATAAATCATTACCGTAGGTTAAATTAAAATCCCAAATAGGACCTGCCCTAAGTTTGCCATTGCGGTCTTTATGAAAAAAAGTGCTGAACTGATACGAATCTGCATTAGATGCAAATTCATTGAGTATCATAAAATCCACAAAGGATGGGATGTCTATCACTGATGGGTATCCACTAGTTATAGAGCTATCACTTGGAGGGGTTACCTTATTTTGAAGTGATTCAAATTGCCCTTTGATATACTCGTTCTGTTCTGGCTGTACCGTTGTTGGCTTAGGATGCTCGTGGATATAATTAACGGCACCCCATCCATAAGACCCCATATACCATGCTGGAGTATCAAATCCTTCATTCTTATCTGCTTTTGTAATGTAACCGCCTGTAAGTTTAGGAAGGGTCAATTGAGATTCCTTAATTTTGTTAATGTCAATTCGACTGTCATCCGCTTTAAGTTTTTCTTGTAGTACATAAATACCTCTAAACTCTCCATTTAAGACCACTTCACAAAAACGTCCTCTGGACGCATAATTTCCAATTAAGTTTGAAAGTTTATAACTTAGAAAGTCTCTTATGAATGAAGCATCATATGCCAATCCATTCAAAATCCAATCATTTTCTTTGGGCATGTCTAGAAGTGATACATTTATTTTTTCCCCTAAATCATCATAGGGAGTAAACGCATATTGTTTCTTATCCAATAGACTCGATGAGGATCCACGAACTTCAATTTTAATAGCACCATCATAGTCTAAAATTGAGGGATTGCTCACATCTGTCAATAAATTTCGCTCTCCTTCACCTCTATAAATAATTTTCATAGTGGCATCAATTTTAGGTTCGTTGGGAATGTCTTGTCCTTGGTTTGTCTCAATCACAATAATAGGTAAATTAGAAGATGTAAAATTCACATCCACTGGAACGTTCGGAGCCACAAACCACGAAGGTGGAGTACTGTAATCATAACTTGTATTATTAATTCCTAAAGACAACACAGGAAGTGCACTCAAATCAGACGAATCAGACGATTGGTTATGCACTTGCACCGCAAGAATATTTGTTCCTGAGTTCAGCAATGATGTATCTACTTCAAAACGTTCGGGTGCATAGCCTTGATAAAACATAGCTTCATGGGAACCTTCACTTGCTTGATTAAACTCGGGATTCTCTCCAAAAATAAGGTTTCTAGCAATCTCATGCCCATTCAAATAAGCTACAAAACCATCATCATAATCAATATCTAAAACCATGAATCCTACTGCTGAAGCATCGGTAATCTCAAAAGTTTTTCGGATGTAAACAGACATGGCAGAGGATATAACTGTGGCATCATCACCATCTCCATAACCAAAACCTGAAGGTCCTGAATTCCAACTTGAAGCGTTAAATCCCAACTGATTCCAATTGGAATTGGGTTGTGATGTAGGTACAAGATAGTCCCAGTAATCCCCAGGAAGTACCACACTTTCCCAATGGTCAATCTGCGAAAAAGTTAACAATGGAAAAAGAAGGTATAGTAAATACGAAGTACGCATAATAAAAATAATTGGTTAATTTATACTGGTAAAAATAAAGAAAAAATTAACATAAAAATCATCAAATCACATTTAACTATTTCAGCAGAAACAGGCAGTGTTTTAGTCGTTCGCTTTTAAATTTTTGCTACATTTATACCAAACTTAAACCTGATGAACTCTAACTCCCTCACTAAAAGTATTTTAAAAACCATCGCCATCTTAGTCGGAGTTTTTTTGTTGCTATTTTTCCTGTATAAAATTCAATCGGTTCTTATCTATATTGCCATCGCTTCTGTGATAGCCTTGGTAGGAAGACCTCTCAATCTGTTTTTAAAGCAAAAATTAAAATTCCCAAACGGCTTGGCAGTCGTATCAACCATAACCTTTTTCTTTTTAATATTTATGGGGCTTATCAGTCTTTTCATCCCTTTGATTAAAAAACAGGGCGAAAATCTTTCACTCCTAAACTTAGAACAATTTCAAGAAACCGTTCAGGATTTGATAAATCAAATGAATACGTTTTTTATAACTCATGGCATTGATGTACTAGACGAAATGAAACATTACGATCTATTTGAAAATATCAACGTGATCCCTAACTTTTTGAATAATATTGTGGGTACGATTGGAACTTTAAGTATCGGGTTGTTTTCAGTAGCGTTTATTACCTTTTTCTTGATGAAAGACACCAAAATCATGGAGAACTCAATTTTTGTATTCACCAACAAAAAAAGTGAAACCAAGTTGAGAAAATCCATAGAAACGATCAAACATTTACTCTCAAGGTATTTTATTGGATTGGTACTTCAAATTACCATTCTTTTTATTCTGTATTCAATAATACTAATGATTTTCGGAATTGAAAACAGTATTGTGATTGCTTTTTTATGTGCGCTCTTGAATCTAATTCCCTACATCGGCCCCATGATCGGCTGTTTTTTAATGCTCTTTTTAACCATGAGTAGCAACCTCGGATTGGATTTTCAAAGTGAAATTCTTCCAAAAGCAACCTATGTGTTCATTGGCTATGTGTTTGCACAACTCATTGATAATTTTGTGAGTCAACCCATGATTTTCTCAAAAAGCGTAAAGTCCCACCCCTTAGAAATATTTTTGACCATCATCATTGGAGGCATTCTCTTTGGTGTGACCGGTATGATTTTGGCAGTACCCACTTACACCGCCCTAAAAGTGATATTAAAAGCATTTTTAGCAGAAAACAAGATTGTCAAGTCGCTGACTCAGGAGTTGTGAAGTAATAAAAACTACCCCCTACAAAGGGTATTTAGCCCTAATTTCATCCAATCCCAAATTATGAATACTCCCTAAATGTGTGTGAGGAATGCTTGTATCTGATTTGTAGGTTCCCTGTTGCACTTGTGCCCCAATAGTTTGATACGCCTCTCGAAACGACGCCCCTTGCAGGACTAAAGAGTTGATGCTGTCCACCGTAAATAGATAGAGGTATTTTGGATCCTTCAAATCAATTGTTTTCACTTGAATTTCTTGAATGGCATAATTAAAAATATCCAAAATAGCTTCCAATTCTTCAAAGCCTTGAATCATATTTTCTTTTAACAACTGAAAATCGCGGTGGTAACCACTTGGTAAATTATTAGTAATCAAAAGCATTTCCGTTTCCAAACTTTGAAGTTTGTTACACTTCCCACGGATCAATTCAAAAACATCGGGGTTTTTTTTGTGAGGCATGATGCTACTTCCTGTTGTTAGTGCTTCTGGAAACCCTATAAAATCAAAATTCTGACTCATATACAAACATACATCCATCGCCATTTTTCCAAGTGTATGGGCTAAATTCCCTAAACCAGACGCAATAATGCGTTCGTTTTTACCACGGCTCATTTGTGCTGCGACTACATTGTATTTTAAGGTCTTAAAACCAAGGACTTGAGTCGTAAACTCTCTATCAATTGGAAACGAACTTCCATAGCCAGCAGCCGACCCCAAAGGATTTTGATCCACCACTTTCTGAGCCGCTTGTAATACATACACATCGTCAATAAGTGATTCTGCATACGCAGAAAACCACAACCCAAAAGAGGAAGGCATAGCGACTTGTAAATGCGTATATCCAGGGAGCAATGCTGATTTGTGGGTATCTGCTAAAGCTATTAAGGTTTCAAAAAAGGTTTTAGTTTTATGTTGTATGCTTCCTAAACTAGCCTTGTAGTACAGTTGAAGCGCCACCAAAACTTGGTCATTTCTTGAGCGCGCCGTATGAATTTTTTTACCCGTATCGCCTAGAGCTTTTGTCAATTCATATTCGAGTTTGGAGTGAATATCTTCAAACTGTGCATCAATAACAAAAGTACCTTCACTGATCTGTGACTGAAGACTGTCAAACACCACTTTAATGGCGATGAGTTCTTCGGAGTTTAGAAGTCCTATTTTAACCAACATTTGTGCATGCGCTAGAGAAGCTTGAATGTCATAGGTCGCAATTTTAAGATCGATTTCTCGGTCGTTTCCAACGGTAAATTTTTCAATAAATGTATCAATAGAAATGCCTTTATCCCAAAGTTTCATAGCTATAGTATTTTAGTTAATAATTGAATATATAATGTGATGCCTTCTTCAATTTCTTGGACATAAATAAATTCATCGGCAGTATGTGAACGCGTGCTATCTCCGGGCCCTAATTTTAGAGATGGACAACTCAACACCGATTGGTCTGAAAGTGTTGGCGACCCATAGGTCTCTCGTCCTAAGGCTATTCCAGCTTGAACCAAGGGATGTCCCACGGGTATGGAGGACGAATTTAATTTTAAACCTCTAGGTTCAATCGAATCACAAGGCGCTTGTTTTTGAAGAATCTCAACAATTTCTTTGTTTGTATATTGATCATTGACACGCACATCCACTACCAATTCAACGGCTGCTGGAATGGCATTGTGTTGCTTTCCAGCATTGATTTGCGTCACTGTCATTTTTACTGGCCCTAAAGATTTTGAGTCTTTTTCGAAACGGAAATCTTTAAACCATTGTAATACCTCTATGGAGTTATAAATCGCATTATCCGCGTTAGGGTGTGCAGCATGCCCAGGAGTTCCTTTGACAAACGCATCAAAAACCACCAGCCCTTTTTCGGCCACAGCGAGTTGCATTAAAGTAGGTTCTCCTACAATGGCAACATCAATTTTTGGTATAATGGATAGCATACTATTTAAACCAGCAGCTCCACTACTCTCTTCTTCTGCTGAAGCCACAAGAACTAGATTATAATTTAGATTTTTCTGAGCATAAAAATGTGTAAAAGTCGCTATCAACGATACCAAGCAACCACCAGCATCATTACTCCCGAGTCCATAGAGCTTACCGTGTTCTAGCTGAGCTTTAAACGGGTCTTTTGTATAGCCATTATTTGGTTTTACGGTATCGTGATGCGAATTTAAAAGCAGTGTGGGTTTGGACGCATCAAAGTGTTTATTCACAGCCCAAATATTATTTTGAGATCGCTCAAATGGCATCTTATAGTCCGTAAACCATTGCTCTATCCGCGCAGCAGTCAAATGTTCTTCAGATGAAAATGAAGGAATTTCAATTAAATCTTTTAATAATTGAATGGCGGATGTTGTTAAATTTTCTTTGGTCATTGGATAGTGAGTGTTGTGAAAATCGCTTTGGCATCAAGCAACATTTCTGGTGTACCGATACATACTTTAGAAACCTTGTGGTCTAAAGCATAAAAACAGTTATTTAATTTTGGGAGCATCCCAGCGTAAATCACTTGGGAGCTAAGTAGTTGTTTGTAAGAAGCTTTTGTAATGGTTTGAATAACAGAAGCGTCATCATTTACATCTTTTAAAACGCCTTTTTTCTCAAAACAATAATACAACTCCACTTCAAACTGAGACGCAAAGGCTATGGCCAATTTTGAAGCAATCGTATCGGCATTGGTATTTAAAAGTTGTCCATTTTGATCGTGTGTGATGGCACAAAACACAGGAGAAATCCCTTGTTCTAACAACAATTCTAAAGTGGATGTTTCTACCTTTTTAACATCGCCAACAAAACCATAATCTATAGTTGATACGGCTCGTTTTTCTGAACTGATGGTATTGCCATCAGCACCCGTAAATCCAACTGCATTACAACCCAAGGCTTGTAATTGAGCCACAATCGTTTTATTAATTTTACCCGCATAGACCATCGTTATAAGTTCTAAAGTTGCAGCGTTAGTAATGCGTCTGCCATCTATCATTTGTACTTCCAACCCTGTTTGATGTGCTAAGGCGGTGGCAGATTTCCCACCACCATGTACCAAAATCTTAGGCCCTTTGAGAGATGAAAATGTTGTTAAAAAAGAAGCAAGTGCTTGAGAATCGTCAATCACATTTCCTCCTATTTTAATGACCTTTAGTGGTTTCTTTTTATCCATTTTCAAGAATTTTTTTCAGGACGATTTGCGCAGCATAAGTTCTATTATTCGATTGTGCAATCACAATGGATTGCTCACTATCCAATACCGCATCTTCCACTACGACATTTCGTCGGACTGGTAAACAATGCATAAATTTAGCCGTTCCCAGTTTTTCTTGAGTCATCATCCAATGGAGATCTTGGGAAGTGATTTTGCCATAATCCTTATAACTACTCCAATTTTTAACGTATACAAAATCAGCATTTTTCAAGGCCTCATCTTGATCATAAATAACAGGGGTTTCTTTTACAACATCTGGATTTAACTCGTAACCTTTAGGATGGGTCATACTAAAATCTACGTTAATCGTTTGCATCATTTCTATAAATGAATTGGCAACCGCATGAGGCAGTGCCTTAGGGTGTGGTGCCCATGACAATACCACTTTGGGCTTTTGTTTCGTTTTTAATTCTTCTATCGTAATGGCGTCGGCCAAGGCTTGAAGCGGATGCCCTGTAGCACTTTCCATATTTACGATCGGCACAGTTGCATAATTCACAAAACTATTAATAATCCATTCCGACAAATCCTTGTCTTTATTTTTTAGAGACGGAAAAGCACGTACCGCTAAAATATCTGCATATTGTGAAATGACTTGCGCCGCTTCTTTGACATGTTCAGATGTATCAATGTTCATGATCACTCCAGATTCAAATTCTAATTGCCATGCATCCGTCACATTCAAAACAATCACGTCCATTCCTAAGTGTTTAGCCGCTTTTTCGGTGCTCAGTCGTGTACGAAGGCTTGCATTGAAAAACAACATCACTAGGGTTTTGTGAGTCCCTAATTTTTTATACTTGTAAGGATCCGATTTTAAAGCAATGGCCTCTTGAACTGCCAATACAACCGACGGAAGGTCCTTGATTTTTATATATTTATTCATAACTTTTGTGCTAAGGCTTTAAAAAATAAATCAATATGTTCTTTTTTAATTGTTAAGGGAGGTAATATTCGAATTAGATTGGGGTTCTTAGAACTTCCGGTAAATAAAAAATGATCAAAAAGTAATTTTTTTCGAAGGGAGGCCACAGGAAAATTAAATTCTAACCCTAACATTAAACCTCGACCTTTGAGCTGTTTTAGTTGAGGGATCGACTTTGCTTTCTCCGTGAAATAAGTCGACATCTTTTTGGCGTTTTGCATTAAGTTTTCAGATTCTAAGACTTCCAAAACAGCTAGAGTGGCTGTGCTTGCCAAATGATTGCCACCAAAAGTGGTACCTAACAATCCATAGGATGCTTTTATAGACGGATGAATTAAAATACCACCAACGGGAAATCCGTTGCCCATCCCCTTCGCCATTGAAATAATATGAGGTGTAATCCCGTGTTTTTGGAATGCGAAAAAATCACCTGTACGTCCAAAACCCGATTGCACTTCATCGGCTATTAATACAGTATTGTATTTTTGACATAGTAATTCCAGACCTTTATAAAATTCTGTACAGCTTTCATCAAGCCCACCAACGCCTTGAATACACTCAATAATAATGGCACAAACGGGTTCGGATTTTAAAGTAATTTCTACTAAATTTAAATCTCCAAGTGGTAAAAAACGGACTTGTTGTTGGGCATTAATTGGCGCTACAATTTTAGGGTTATCGGTAGCAGCCACACAAGCCGAAGTACGTCCATGAAAGGAATTTTCAAACGCAATCACAGTAGCTTTATTCGTATGAAACGATGCCAATTTTAGAGCGTTTTCGTTGGCTTCTGCTCCAGAACTACACATAAATAAATCATAATTTTTACAGCCAGAAACTGCTTCGAGTCGCTCAGCCAACTTGGTTTGAATTGGGTTCTGTACAGCATTGCTGTAGAATCCAATTTTTTGAAGCTGGTGGGTCAATGCATCTACATAAACAGGATGGGAATGTCCTATTGAAATGACGGCATGTCCTCCGTAAAGATCCAAATACTGGGTTCCTTTATCGTCATACAAATAGATGTCATTTGCCGTTACTGGAGTTACATCAAAAAGTGGATATACATCAAATAGGCTCATAATTAGTGGGCTTTAATACTGTTAATTTTATCAAATGAGGCGACCATTCCTTGGATTAGTGATGAACTCAATCCTTTGTGTTCCATTTCATTCAATCCTTCAATAGTACATCCATTAGGCGTGGTCACTCTATCTATTTCTTGTTCAGGATGATTTCCAGAAGTAATTAATAAATTGGCAGCACCTTCACAAGTAAACATAGCAAGGTTTTGAGCTTCTTCTGCATCAAATCCTAATTGTATAGCGGCTTGTGTTGTGGCACGAATCAAACGCATCCAAAAAGCAATTCCACTGGCACAAACCACGGTAGCAGCTTGCATTTGCTGTTCAGGAATTGAGATGGTAGTCCCCAAACGATTGAAAATAGCTTCAGCAATTGCTAAGCGTTGGTTTCCCTTTTCGTTGCTACAAATACAGGTCATGGATTTTCCAACGGCGATCGCCGTATTGGGCATGGCACGAATGATAAATTGATCTGTTCCCACAAGTCCTTCAATTCTTGAAATTGAAAACCCTGTAATAGTAGAAATTAAAACGTGTTTCTCTGTTAAAAAGGGCTGAACATCTGTTAGAATTTTTTCTAAATGGGCAGGTTGAACGGCTAAAATAATAATATCCGATTGCTGAATGGCTTCTTTGTTATCAGACGTTAGAAACACATTCTTATAACCTTCAAAATCTGCTAAACCACTAACATTTCGCTTGGTAAGATATAAAGTTGTAATCGCGTTGTTTGTAATAAGTCCTTTGGCAATAGAGCTCCCTAAATTTCCTGTGCCGATGATTGCTAGTTTCATGTGTATATATTTAAAAATAATTAGCTTTAAGTTGTAATCCTAAATGGGCTTCATAGCCAAACATTAAGTTCATGTTATGAACTGCTTGACCTGATGCTCCTTTGAGTAAATTGTCAATGATACTTGTAATAAGTAGTTTCCCATCATGCACTTCTAAATGAAGCAAACATTTATTGGTATTGACTACCTGTTTTAAATGCAAAGGTTCATCAGAAACAGTAGTAAATTCCGCGTCCTTATAATAGCTTTTAAAAAGTGTTTTTGCTGCCTCTAAGGTGCCGTTATACTTTGTGTACAGTGTCGCAAAAATCCCTCTGGAAAAATTTCCTCTATTGGGAATAAAATGAATTTCACTCTGCAAACCCTCTTGAAGCGTATCTACCGATTGATGAATCTCCCCCAAATGTTGATGGTTAAATGCTTTATAATGAGAAAAATTATCAACACGCCACGTAAAATGAGTGGTTGCTGACAAAGCAGTTCCTGCTCCTGTAGCTCCCGTTACGGCATTCACATGAATAGCGTCTTTAACCAGACCACTAGCTGCTAAAGGCAAAATTGCCAATTGAATAGCCGTTGCAAAACACCCTGGATTTGCAATAAATTGTGCCGATTTGATAGCGGTTTTATTGAGTTCAGGCAAGCCATACACAAACTGTTTACCTTGAAATACCGCATCTTGAATCAGCCTAAAATCATTTGATAAATCTATAATTTTTGTTGTATTTGAAAAGGAGTTATTTCCTAAAAAAGCCTTTGAGTTTCCATGCCCTAAACAAAGAAATAAAATGTCCACATCTGTGTTAATTTTATCTGTAAACAGCTGCTCTGTAGTCCCTACTAAATCTTGATGAATGGCGCTTAATTTCTTACCTGCACTCGATGTACTGTACACAAAATTGATTTCAACTTTTGAGTGCACGAGTAACAATCGAATCAATTCTCCTGCGGTATATCCTGCACCACCTATAATGCCTGCTTGTATCATATTCATGAGTTTACTTGTTGATGAATTTTGTTTTGGTTGCCGTTAATCTTGATAAAACCTTTGGCTTCTTCGGCAGTCCAACCCTTGTTAATTTCGCCATAACTCCCAAACTTTGCATTCATCAAATCATATTCTGATTGAATCCCATTGATTGAAAAATGATAGGGTTTTAATTCTACTTCTACAGAACCAGTTACGCTCTGTTGACTGTTAGATAAAAATGCTTCCATATCACGCATAACTGGATCTAAATACTGTCCTTCATGCAAATGCATTCCATAAAAATTAGACAAATAATCTTTGTGTTGAAGCTGCCATTTTGTTAAAGTGTGTTTCTCTAACAAATGATGTGCTTTAACTATAATTAATGCTGCAGCCGCTTCAAATCCAACACGGCCTTTGATACCAACAATGGTATCACCCACATGAATATCTCTTCCAATAGCAAATTTAGAAGCTATAACATCCAAAAGTTGGATATTAATTTCAGGTGCATTCTCTACACCATTAAGGGTTGTCAATTCCCCTTTACTAAAAGTAAGCGTTACGGTTTCAGGAGTTTCAGATTCTAATTGTGATGGATAGGCCGATTCTGGCAATGCCAAATGAGAAGTAAGTGTTTCATCCCCTCCAACACTTGTACCCCAAAGTCCTTTATTGATAGAATATTTTGCTTTTTCCCAGTCCAAATCAATGCCGTTTAATTTTAGATAGGCTATTTCTTCCTGTCGTGTGAGTTTTTGATCTCTTATTGGAGTGATGATTTCAATTTCTGGGGCGAGGGTTTGAAAAATCATATCAAAACGTACTTGGTCATTTCCTGCTCCAGTACTCCCATGGGCTATGTATTTTGCCCCTATAGATTTTGCATACTCAATAATTTCAATAGCTTGCACAATACGTTCTGCACTAACAGAAAGTGGATAGGTGTTGTTTTTTAATACATTTCCAAAAATAAGATACTTCACTACTTTTTTATAAAAGGTGGTAACAGCTTGAATATTTTTATAAGTTGAAACACCCATTTTATAAGCGTTTTGTTCGATGGTTTGAACATCACTTTCCGTAAATCCACCTGTATTGACACTAACAGCATGTACTTCGTAACCCGCTCTTGATAAAGAAACAGCACAGTATGAGGTATCTAAACCGCCACTGTAGGCGATGACTAGTTTTTTTGAGTTTTTCATTTTTTATGTTTTTTTAGAAACAAGCTTTGCTTGATACTTTTTAATCTTAGGAAGGTATTTTCTTTAACTTTCTTAGGAGTAACTTTTGGTTTAGAACTTGGGTCATATAACATACCCGTACACAAACACATGCTTTGGGTTGTGCGTTGAAGAACATCGTAATTTTTACAAGTTTGACAACCTTTCCAAAATGAAGGTTCGTCAGTGAGTTCAGAAAAAGTAACAGGTTTATACCCCAGAGCACTGTTCATTTTCATCACGGCAAGTCCAGTAGTAATACTAAATATTTTTGCGTTTGGATATGTTGTTCTTGAGTGTTCAAAAACGACTTGTTTGATTTTTTTGGCTAAGCCTTGATATCTGAAGTCAGGATGTACAATGAGACCCGAATTGGCCACAAATTTATCGTGGCTCCAAGTTTCTACATAGCAAAAACCTGCAAAAACATCTCCCTCTAAGGCAATAACAGCATTATTTGTTTCCATTTTAGAAATAATATATTCTACAGAACGCTTTGCAATTCCTGTACCTCTAACTTGAGCAGCATCTTCGATAGCATTACAAATAGTTTGAGCGTGAATTGTATGTGATTTATCTGCAATAATGATGTCCATTATTTAAGATTTAAGTTGAAAAAAAGTTTGAAAAATAATTGAAAGATGAACTGGACACACCTAAGTTCAGAAATTGTGAAACACCCTAAGGGCGGCGACGTGTGAAACGGGGACGTGTAAAACCAAGGCTATAAAGACAAGCCGAAGAGGTGAATATGGTTTTTAAATTGTAATAGTCCATTATTAATTTTATCAACGATCACAGTGTCGTATTATAAATATGGAGTAAATATAGAAATTAATTAAAGTGAAGCACAATGGGGTACAAAAATATTTTCAGTTTTTGGATATTTTAAAAATAGACTTGTATTTGTTATTGATAATTAAAAAATAAATCTAATTAATGAATAAATCGCAGATTATTTTTTTTACAACTAACGTCTCATGCGATTATTTCGAAATTCTTTCATTTTTTCGGTAATGATCGTTTGATACTCGGTTTTAGAAACTTCTTTTCCTTTAGTAGGTGCCTCGATCTCAATAATTTCATCTGGATTGAGCACGATTTTAGAGCATAGCATTGTTGTATTATCAGCGCTCACTTCTAAAATCAGTCCCGGAAGTCCCCAGTAATCTAAAGGGCCGTGACGTACTGGAATTTGAGGAGCGTACCAAGCCTCAATTTGCGTCATTTTAACTTCTTTGACTGCTGTAGAATCGGACTCGGTTGTGTTTCTTAACTTATCCCAAGAAAAAGAGTACCATGTCAATTCATCTGTAGGAATTGAGGCCGTCGCTTTGAAACAAGAATAGTTTCCTATCTTTTTTGTTTCAGAATCTAAGCTCCATTCTATGGGTTGCAACACATCATTGACCAAAAACTTTTTTCCATAAAATTCTTGCTGCTGTAACTGGGTATTGGTTTTTACATTTTTATACTGTTTGCCAGGTGCAAAGTTTTTACCCCAAGAATCCGTCGCTCCAGAAATAGCATCCAATTGATCCTCCTCAGTAAACACTGATTCTTCTTTATTAAAAGATAAAACATACCCTTTTTCGAGTCTGTTTTTCATTCGTGCCCCAACTTCTTTTTTCTGTGCCTCACTCAATCGAGCTCCCCACTTTCCGAGATCCATTTTAGATTTAGAAAAATAATAGGCTTTTGCTTGAAATTCTTGTATAAGCTGTTTTTTATTCACACTTGTTGAGATTAAAAAAACAAAGACGAGCACAAGTGCATTTAATATTTTTGATTTCATTGGAAAGCGGTTTTTTAATAGTTTTGTTGAACCAAATATAGTATTTTAATACACAAAATTGCTGTGGTTTATCATAATATTAACGCTTTAACAATGTCAAGACTTTAGCTGCTAACGGTTGTAATCTAACAATAAATAAAAGAGCTATTTAAAATTAAAACAATTATTTGCTATACAAGTCTTATATTGCAATGAGAAACTAAAAATAGATACTATGAGTACACCATCCTTTATAAAAGAACTGTCCATTCCAGCGATCGCAGCACCAATGTTTTTAATATCTGGCCCAAAACTGGTGATCGAATGTTGTAAAAACGGAATTGTTGGAACGTTCCCTGCACTGAACCAACGCACCACAGAAGGCTTTGAAGAATGGTTGATCGAAATTAAAACAGCACTTGCTGATTTTGAAAAAGAAACAGGTACAAAACCTGCTCCTTATGGGGTGAATTTAATTGTGCACCAATCCAATCCACGCGTGCAAGCGGATTTGGCTATGTGTATCAAACATCAAGTTCCAATTATTATTACTTCTTTAGGAGCCGTTCCTCAATTGGTAGATGCTATACATAGTTATGGTGGCTTGGTTTTTCATGATGTCATCAAAAAACGCCATGCAGAAAAAGCAGCGGAAGCAAATGTTGATGGATTAATTGTGGTCGCTGCTGGAGCAGGAGGCCATGCGGGTACTTTGAACCCTATGCCTTTGGTGGCTGAAATTAAAAGCTTTTTTAAGAAAACAGTGATATTGTCTGGTTGCATAAGTAACGGGCGTGACATTGCTTCTGCCATGCAAATGGGAGCAGATGTTGCCTATATGGGAACTCGATTTATTAACACAAAAGAAAGTAAAGCGCCAAAAGAATATCGAGATATGATTATTTCTAGTGGTGCAAATGATGTCGTCTATACCGCTGCAATCTCAGGAGTAGCAGCTAATTTTTTACGTCCTAGTATGGAAGCAATGGGCATTACAGAAGAAATGCTCAGTCAACAAAAGAAAATCGACTTTGGAAAAGAACTCACTGCTCATGAAAATGAAGCAAAAGCTTGGGCAACTATCTGGTCTGCCGGTCAGGGAGTCACTAGCATCCATAATTCGCCTTCTGTTGCAGAACTAGTAGCAAGTATGAAATCTGAATTTACAGAAGCCATCAAAGCGCAATATGCCCTTTTAGAAACGTACAAATAATACACTTAATTTTCTTTTACGAGCTGACCTCTAGTAGGTTTCAGTGCAGATTTAATGACTTCTAAATACTGTTTATCAATCACGGCATAAGTATAATGATGCATTTCATTAACAGTTTCTACGCCTGAGTCTAGCAAAAGCATTTTTTTAGAGGCAAAAAACTCTAACAAATGTATCTTAAAATGTGCCGCTGTATGAGGGCTTGCTGGACCTCTAAAATCCCAAATAAGTTTAATTTTTTGCATCTCTTAATTTCTGGTTGAAACTAATTTGTGATTAATATAAAAATTGCAATGCCTAGAAAAACTGTAATCTGCACCCATTTTAGTACGACTCCAAAACGGTTGTCTGATTTAAGTACTGATCCTAGCGAACTTGAGAAAAATACAAACATTGAGAAAATTAGAAAAGAAGTCGTCATAAATAAAAATCCAAGGGTGTAAAACTGAACTACTAATGAATGGGTTTCACTGAACAAGAATGCTGGAAAAAAGGCCATAAAAAATATGGAAACTTTTGGGTTGATCACATTCATAATAAACCCTTGCTTAAACAAATCTACTAACGACTTATTTTTTGTTGAGGTAGCGTTTGTCTGTATAACATCTGTTGATTTAAAAACAATGTATGCTAAATAGAGCATATAGCCCGCTCCCAATAGTTTTAAAACAAACAATAATTCTGTATTAGACTTTATAAAGGTGGACAATCCAAAGGCTACAAAAGAAGTATGAATTATACAACCCGATATCAGTCCGCACACAATAGCCATCCCTTGTTTTTTTCCATAAGTGATGCTTTGAATGAGTACAAAAATATTATCTGGACCAGGTGAAATTGCCAGAGACGCCGTGGCGATTATAAACGAAATTAGAATTTCAGTATCCAAGCCAGTTAGTGTTTAAGAGTGGACTCCAAAAGCGCTTTGTTAATCCGCTTGATAAGGGCTGGACCTTCATAAATAAAACCTGTATATATCTGAACCAAATCGGCTCCTGCAGCTATTTTTTCTAAAGCATCTTGTGCGGAGTGGACCCCTCCAACTCCAATAATTGGAAATGCTTTTTTACTTTTTTCTGATAAATATTTTATGACTTGAGTACTTTTTTCTTTTATGGGTTGACCACTGACACCACCATTTCCAATGGCTTCTAAAGTGGCTGAATCTGTTTTAAGACCCTGTCTTGAAATGGACGTGTTTGAAGCAATAACACCTTCTAATTTGGTCTCCGCTACCAACTCTATAATTTCATCTAATTGGGTTTCGTTCAAGTCGGGTGCAATTTTTAAAAGTATTGGTTTAGATACCTCAAAAGTGGCATTTGAATCTTGAACCGCTTTTATCAATTCTTCTAAATAATCTTTATCATTTAGTTTTGCATGGCTGCCAACATTAGGACAACTCACGTTCAATACAAAATAATCTACATAAGGGTGTAAGGCTTTAAAACATTCTAAGTAATCAGCTGTATATCCTTCTGAGGGTGTTTGGGTATTTTTACCAATATTACCACCTATAATAAGTTGTTTCTTATTTTTCTTTAACTGTACAATGGCAGCTTCTAAACCCGCATTATTAAACCCCATTCTATTGATAATTCCTTTGTCTGTTTGGAGTCTAAACAAGCGTATTTTTGGGTTTCCTTCTTGTGGTTTTGGAGTGACTGTTCCAATTTCAATAAAACCAAATCCAAAATTTGCTAGCTCGTTATACAACACGGCGTTTTTATCAAATCCGGCTGCAAGTCCAACAGGGTTTTTAAACTTCAATCCAAACAACTCACGTTCCAAACTTGGGTGATTTACCTGAAAAAGACATCTGATTAAAAAAGGGATTCCTGGGATTTTGGATAACAGTTTGATGACATCAAACGTAAAATAATGAACTACTTCAGGATCAAATTTAAAAAGAATTGAACGGATAATTGATTTGTACATGAAGCGTAATTTGAGTACAAAAATACATTAAATAGATACAATATAAAAGAAAGCAAGGGAAGTCTTGTGTTTCAAGTAAGGGTTAATTATTTTTGACGAAAGACAAAACTATATGTTAAATAAAAAACACATTCTGAATCGATTTATTGGCTATGTAAAAATTGATACCGAGAGCGATCCTAATTCTATATCAACACCCAGTACTGAAAAGCAATGGGACTTGGCTCATAAATTAGCTGACGAACTCAAGTCCATTGGTATGCAAGATGTTTCTATTGATGCGAATGCATATATCATGGCAACCTTGCCTTCCAATGTGACGCACACAGTACCAACCATAGGATTTGTATCTCATTTTGATACTTCTCCAGATTTTACAGCTAAAAATGTAAATCCTCAAATCATAGAGAATTATGATGGATCGGATATTGTCTTAAACGAAAAAGAAAATATTATTTTATCGCCTGATTACTTTGAAGATTTATTGCTCTATAAAGGCCAAACCCTGATCACCACAGATGGTACTACCCTTTTAGGGGCGGATGACAAAGCAGGAATCTGTGAGATTGTGAGTGCAATGGAGTACCTTATTCAGCATCCTGAAATAAAACATGGAACTATTAAAGTTGGCTTTACCCCTGACGAAGAAATTGGTCGTGGAGCTCATAAATTTGATGTCAAAAAATTTGGAGCTGACTGGGCTTATACCATGGACGGCAGTCAAATCGGAGAGCTTGAATATGAAAATTTTAATGCAGCAGGTGCAATTATTAAAGTGAAAGGTAAAATTGTACACCCCGGCTATGCCAAAGGCAAAATGATCAATTCAATGTATTATGCTTCTAAATTTATAGAAGCACTTCCCAAATCTGAAACTCCTGAACAAACTGAAGGATATGAAGGATTTTATCATTTGCACAGCATGGAAGGCAAAGTTGAAGATACTGTTTTACAGTACATTGTAAGAGATCATGATCGCGATCAATTTGAGGCTCGAAAACAACATCTTATTGATTTAGTTAAAGACCTGAACACAAAATTTGAAAGTCCTGTTTTTGAAATCGAAATCAAAGACCAGTATTACAATATGAAAGAGATGGTTGTACCTGTGATGCACATTGTTGACATTGCTGAAAACGCTATGAAAGCGTTAGACATAGATCCACTAATAAAACCGATAAGAGGTGGGACAGATGGCTCACAATTGAGTTATATGGGGCTTCCTTGTCCAAATATATTTGCTGGAGGTCATAACTTTCATGGCCGTTATGAATATGTACCTTTGGAAAGTATTTTGAGTGCAACAGAGGTCATCTGTAAAATAGCTGATCTGACTCAGAAACGTTATTTATAAAAAAAGCCGCTAAATTAGCGGCTTTTTTTTGTGTGTTATTTTTTAACTGGGGGTGCATTAAGCTTTTGACTCATTTCCATCGAAATGGCAGAACGGTCAAATTTAATTTTACCAGCTAACGTTTCAATGACACAAGAATTGTCTTTGTCGTTCAATTCTGCAATTTTACCGTGCATTCCACTTTTTGTGATTACTTTATTTCCCTTTTTTAGCTCAGCTGCAAATGCTTTTTCTTTTTTAGCGCGCTTCATTTGAGGGGCGATCATAAAGAAATAGACTATTACAGCCATTAAAATAAAAGGGGTAAACTGACTAAGACCTTCCATAATGTAATGTTGTGTTGTTAAAATTATTGTACGCTAAGTGGTTTATTTGCAGGAGTTTTAACAGGTGCATTTGGATCTGGAACGATAAATGCTGAAATTCTCACTTGTTCTTTTCCTTTTTCTGTGTTGGTAGTCAACGTAATTGTTTTAGCAATTTTATTAGCACCTTTACCATTAAATTTTACACTAAACTGAGACGATGCTCCTGGCATAAGTGGCTCTTTATTCCATCCTTGAGGTACAGTACACCCACAAGTACTTTTGATATCTGTAACTACTAGAGGTGATTTACCTGAGTTGGTATAAGAAAACACTGTTTCTACAGGAGTTCCATTCATGATTTGACCGAAATCATGTTCTGTTTTATCAAATGTGATGGTTGGAAAAACAATAGCTTGAGCATCTCTTTCAGCCGCTTTAGTTACATTTTCCTGGTCAATTTTTTCTGCAGCATTTTCTTTACAAGAAGTAAAAATAACAAGACTAGCCACAGATAAAGATAAGATTAATTTTTTCATGGTTTATTTTTAATGGTTTATAATTCTATTTGTTTTATAAAACGAGGGTATAAATGTAATTAAAAATTTACATTAATCCACGTCCAACCTTATTTAAGGTTTCATTTTCGTTGTACTCCTTAACAATTTTATCTAAAACACCGTTTATAAAAACATTACTTTTAGGAGTTGAATATTCTTTTGCAATTTCGATATATTCATTAATTGAGACTTTGGTTGGAATGGACGGAAATTCATGAAATTCACAAATAGCCATTTGAAGTAATACAAAATCAATATCGGCAATACGATCCTTATCCCAATTTTTAGTTTTTAAACTAATTTCTTCTGTATAAGGTTCTAAATTTTTAATGGTATTTTTTAATAGTTCTAAGCCAAATTCTTTATCCTCGTCGTCTTTAAATAGCTGGGGCGTAAAATAGTTTTCATAATTTTCTTCCTTGGATTTGTTAAGAAGTTTTACCAATGCTGTATTAACTACTGGCAAATCATCGATCCAAGTTAAGTTTCTATCTTCTAGGTAATTATATAATTTTTCATTAGGTGCAATTACTTCTTTGAACAGCTCTACTATGAATTGGCGATCTTTGTTATAAGAATAAGATTCTGCTGACATATACTTTGCAAAACGATCACTTTCTAGAACAGCTCTGAATATAACTTCTACGTACTCACTGTCCAATTCCCAATTGGTGACCTTATGACGTTCTAGCGCATTTTTTAGAGATTGATTTTCAGATAACTGCACCAATAATGCATTTTTAACAAACTTCATGTTAGGATTTAAATCTTCAGAAGTTAAAAGGTGCTTTTGTTGAGATTTTTCTTGTTGATCTTTTGCTTTTTCATGCACTTTAACTAGTAAAGACAGCATCAGTAAATAGAGTTCATACATGCTATCCATACTTAACTTAAGGAATTTTTCTTCAGAAGTCAAGTTCAGTTCCTCTGATCTTTTTAGGGCGTAGATAACTTGCATTACTTTGGTTCGAATATGTCTTCTGTTCAGCATTATATAAAGAACTTGTTGGTTAAAATCAAATAAATTGATCTACATTGGTTTTAATTATTACACTAAAAATTGCTTGACAAAAATAGTATTATTTTGCTTCTAAAAATCCAAAAAAACATTTTTTTACACATTGTCTTTTTTACTCAAAAAAAGTACCTTTGTAGCTCAAGCCATAGACGCGTTTTAAAAGACTCTAATCAATCCAATGAAAGAACTTCAATATTTAAATAAGTATTTTATAAAATATCGATTTCGAATTATTTTAGGTATTTTTATTACCGTTGGTTCTAAGATTTTTGCTCTATTTACCCCTCAATTTATAGGGAAATCTATCACCTTAATTTCAGATCAGATTCTAAATCCCGGTAGTACAAAAGTATTCAGAAATGAGCTAAGTTTAAATATTTTATACATTTTTGGAGCTGCTATTGCAACTGGGGTGTTTACTTTTTTAATGCGTCAAACCATCATAAATGTGTCTCGATATGTGGAGTTTGATTTGAAAAATGAAATTTACAAGCATTACCAACAACTTTCAATCGCTTTTTATAAACGCAACCGCACTGGCGATTTGATGAGCAGAATTAGTGAAGACGTGAGTAAGGTTCGAATGTATATTGGGCCTGCTCTTATGTACACTATCAATACGTTAACACTTTTTGTTGTAGCATTATTTTACATGTATAACCAATCCCCTACCCTGACACTTTACACCATATTACCACTACCGTTGTTATCTGTTTCTATATACTTTTTAAGTAAATACATTCACAAACAGAGCACCATTGTACAATCGCATTTATCTACGCTTTCATCCTCTACTCAGGAATTTTTTAGTGGAATTTGGATTACAAAGGCGTATGCTTTGGAATCACAAACCGAAAAAACATTTTCAGAATTAGCAAATTCTCAACGCAAAAAACGTCTTGGTTTATCAAAAATTCAAGCCCTCTTTTTTCCCTTAATGTTACTTCTCATAGGTGCTAGTAATTTACTAGTTATATATATCGGTGGCAAACAATACATGAATGGACAAATTGAGGAGATCGGAATCATTGCTGAATTTATTATTTATGTGAATATGCTTACTTGGCCAGTAGCATCAATTGGATGGGTCACATCATTGGTCCAAGAAGCCGAAGCATCACAAAAACGAATTAATGAATTTTTGAAGGAAACGCCCAGCATCATCAATCCTACTAAAAAAAAGACTCCTATTGATGGATCTATTGTTTTTAAGGATGTTTATTTCACATATGAAGACACCAATATAGAAGCTTTGAAAGGAGTGAGTTTTGAAGTTGAAAAAGGAAAAACACTTGCCATTATTGGAAATACAGGTTCAGGAAAATCGACCATACTTGAGTTAATTGGACGACTGTATGATGTTCAAAAAGGAAGTATTGAAATAGATGGTGAAAACATAAAAACCTTGAATTTAAATAGCCTAAGGACAGGTATCGGTTTTGTTCCTCAAGATCCCTTTTTATTTTCAGATAGTTTAAAAAATAATATCAAGTTTGGAAAAAACAAAGCTACAGATACAGAAGTAATAGAGGCCTCAAAAAAGGCGGTTGTTCACGAAAATATCATCAATTTCAAAAATGGTTATGACACTATTCTAGGAGAAAGAGGGATCACACTTTCAGGGGGTCAAAAACAACGAGTTTCTATCGCTAGAGCTTTTATCAAAAGTCCTCAAATTCTACTTTTAGACGATTGTCTTTCTGCTGTAGACACAGAGACTGAGGAGCAAATCTTAAACAATATTAAGTTGGTGACAAAAAACAAGACGACTATTATTGTCAGTCATCGCATTTCTTCTGCTAAAAATGCCGATACCATCATTGTACTAAATGATGGTGTTATATCCCAACAAGGTACACACAACATGCTAATTACTGTTGAAGGATATTACAAAGAACTTTATCAAAAACAGTTGAGAGAAACTTCTAATTAATTCCTAACAAACAGAAAACTACCATTTCTCGTAAAGAAAATCAAAAAATAGTTGGTGACTTAATTTATTTTTTAGACTTTTGATTGCGATAGAAAGCTAATATTAGCCTACTATCATTGATACTAAAGACATGGAACAAGAAGAAATTTATTCAAAAGTTTTAAGAGCTGGAAGACGTACTTACTTTTTTGATGTAAGAGCCACTAAAGCAGGTGACTATTATTTGACTGTGACCGAGAGTAAAAAATTCACAAATGATGATGGATCTTTTCATTATAAGAAACATAAAATTTACTTATACAAAGAAGATTTTACAGAGTTCAATGCGATATTAGCTGAAATGACAGATTATATTATCAACGAAAAAGGTCAAGAAGTTATTAGTGAGCGTCACCAAAAAGATTATGTTAAAGAAGAATTTTCTTCTTCAGACTCAAAAGATGAATCATCTGCTGATAGCTTTACAGATGTTAGTTTTGATGATATTTAACAATTAGTATTCTTAAAAAACGACATAAGAAACAGTCCCTCTTATAGTCAATATATGAATTCTTTGATTATCGTCTAACGTACTGGCGTCCCATTAGGCACCTTTTCTTCAGAAGACAATAAGATTACCTTTTCAGAATCAACGGCTCCAACGACCAAACACTGACTCATGAAATTAGCGATTTGTTTTTCCGAAAAATTAACATTCGCCACGATTTGTTTGCCCAATAAATCATCTTTTGAATACAAGACTGTAATCTGTGCTGATGTTTTTTTAATTCCTAAATCTCCAAAATCTATGCTCAACTTGTAGGCTGGTTTACGGGCTTCTGGAAAGTCATTTACTTCAGTTATTGTACCCACTCGAAGGTCTACCTTAGAAAAATCTTCAAATGTAATCGTATCACTCATATCAATTCTATTTTATCAAGCATTGAAGATATAAATTTTAAAGTAATTGAAGATACAATGGTTCAAATCTTTATATATTTGAAAAAAAACACGGACTAATGTCATTAACTCCTTCCAACATGCTTTCTTTAGGAACTAAAGCACCTGATTTTGAATTGTGGGACACTGTTTCAAATTCTACAAAAACATTAAACAAAATAAAAGGTGTTAAGGGCACTTTAGTTATGTTTATCTGTAATCATTGTCCGTTTGTAGTTCATATTAATGAAGCCTTAGTTAGCATCGCGATTAAGCTTCAGAACAAAGGGATTGGTGTGGTTGCTATTTCTAGTAATGATATTGAGAATTACCCTCAAGATGGTCCAGAACAAATGCAAACACATGCTAAAAACTCAAACTATCCTTTTCCCTATCTATACGATGAGACACAATCTATAGCTAAAGCCTATGATGCGGCTTGTACCCCAGATTTTTTTCTTTTTGATTCGGAACTAAAACTCGTATATAGGGGTCAGCTAGATGACTCAAGACCAGGAAATACATTATCCATTAATGGAACTGATGTATTGCATGCTGTCCAATGCATGGCAGAAAACAAAGTGAATATGCGCCCTCAAAAACCGAGTATCGGCTGTAACATCAAATGGAAAACCAACTGATTTATTTGTTTTAAAGCTAAATTCTATTACTTTTGAGTTAGAACCCCAAATTCTAATTCTTATGAAAACGACCCTTTTTATGGTCCTTTGTACCTTTTTTTCCTTCACCAGTTCCTATTCCCAAGAAGTTAATTTTTATAAAAATGCAAAAGGTGATTCCCACATTTGTGGAGAATTTCCTCTAAATTATTTAGAAATCGATAGCATTTATAGTGAATGGTTTAACAAGTATTATTCTGAATTTAAACTCCCCAAAAAACGACTGCGTTTAAAATCTAAACTTAAAAAAACTACAGTAGATATTTATCTCGGAACATGGTGTGGGGACAGCAAAAAATGGGTGCCTCAATTTGTTAAGTTATGGGACGAGCTGGGGCTTAAAAGAAGTCAGTTGCGTTTGATTGGTCTTTACAATGACGATAAACGTTATAAAACATCTCCAAATGGCGAGGAGCAAGGGCAACAAATTCACCGTGTACCTGCGTTTGTTTTTAAATCAAATGGAGTTGAATATGCACGCATTGTGGAGTCTCCAAAAAATGATCTAGTAACTGATGTAGCGCAAATAGCACTTGGGTTTCCTTCAGCCCCAAACTACGAAGGCGCTAACTATTTATTTAAAGTGTTTGATACGGAGACCATTGAAACGATAAACGAGAGCTTTAACCCACTTTATAAAATTCTCAGAAACAAAACACGTAACAGTAGAGAATTAAATACTTTGGGCTATGTACTACTTAAGAACGACCGCATCAAAGAGGCTTTGATGTGTTTTGAATTAAACACCTATCTGTTCCGATACAACCCTAATGTATACGACAGTTATGGCGAAGCTTTATCGATAAATGGAGAGCATGTTAAGGCGCTTAAAATGTACAAAAAAGTATTGGAGATAGATCCAAAAAACAAAAATGCGATAGCTCAAATCAAACAATTAGAAATATTGATCGAATTTTAATCTTGAACCTTTACAATATGTAAATTTTCATACTTAAGAATGTATCCAGCTTCATTTTTATAGCCTCCATAAGTTTGAAGGAAGTACTGAAATTTATTTTCTAAGTATGCCGTTTGAAAGCTGGAAGTTTCAGTGTCTAATGTTCCATATCTAGAAAGACGTAATAAAACATCCATCGTTATATCAAACCCTCTAATTGCATATTTATTTGGGAACGTCCCAAACTCTTGCATATAACGCTGCTCAAATGATTCTGAAAATCGCGAAGTAAAATTAACAGATGGGAACTGAAAATGTAAATTAGACAAGTCATAATTAGAAATATTTGCTCCCTCAAAAGCTTTATTTTTAGAAGTAGTCATCAAATATATATCACGTTCAATCTCCGTTTCATTATCATCTTCGTCTATTAAAATAGTGATGCCATTCATCGCATTGAGCATACTAGTAACATTAGACACAAACCCTTCGTTATTAGACTCTAAAAAAACAGTTGTACGACCAGATAAAAGTACCTGCTGAACATCTTCTAACATTAAAAAAAACTGTTCGAAACCTTCAAGATTCTTTTTAGAAGTCAATAGAGAGGCATCTGGAAATGCTGATTTTAAATAATTTGCTGTTGCCAAATTTTTGGCATCATATATAATCAATGTCTGATGTGGAATGGTGTCAGACTTCACATAGTTAACCATTTTAGTTCGCATCCATTTTTCATCTGGAATTGTTTGAAATAGATTGGGATAACTATTTTTAGTTTTTACAAAAGGTGAAACCACAGGAACATTCTCTTTTTGAACATACTGAGCGGTCAACTCTAAATTTTGAGCTGTAATAGGTCCAATAATAGCATCATAGTTGGAGAAATTGGTTTGTAGTAAAACTGTTTTCAAATCAAGCATTTTTGCATTGGTATCAAACACCTCCAGTTTTGTAGAGATTCCTAGACGCTTAGCAGAATCAATCGCCATGACTACACCTGCATAAAAGTCTGTTGAAATATTGATATACCCATCTCTTTTAAGTTGACTCTTAGCTAAATTAAGAGAATCAAAATCAATGCTTTTTGTTTTAAACGGTAGCAAAAGAGCGATTTTTTTAGTTGACAAATTAACCAAGGTATCTGACAAATTAACAACTGGAAACAACTCTGAAGCAATGTTTTGAATACTCGATTTAGGAATCTTTAAAACCATTCCTAATTTTAGACCTTGTGCAATCAGCTCAGGATTAAGCGTTGTCAATTGCTCTTTTGTCAATCCTAATTTTTTCTCAAGTCTATAATACCCCTCTTTAGCTTTTACAGTATAATAACCAAACTCATTCTCTTCAATTACTTTTTCATCTGAATTAGAAATGTTAGGGACATTGAGCTGTTGTCCTTCTTTGAGGTAAGACCCCATAGTAGGATTGAGTAGTTCTAGTTCTGGTACCGAAATTCCGAATTTATAAGCGATACGCCATTTACCTTCTTTTGGCAATACAGTATACTTTTGGATGATCTGTGTAGAGACCTGACTTGGTATCGTCTTAAATTGAGGAATGTAAATCTTGTTGCCTTTCTTTAAATTCTTAGAATACAATTGTTTGTTATGAGCTTTTATATCCTCTACTGTTACCTTGAATTTTTGAGAAATACTAAACAACGTTTCTTTACGCCTAACCTTATATACTTTATAAGAAACCAACTCTTTTGTTACTTCTAAAGAACTAGAAGGAGGTAAAAAAGATTCTGGAATAATTAAAACTGTTTGACTTGAAAAATCAGCTTTAGCATCTGGGTTTAAGGCATAAATATCTGATGGAGTAATTTTATAAAAATTAGCAATACTCTCAATAGATTCTCCAGGTTTTACACTGTGAGTTTTTAAATTTTGAGCATAGCCAAAACAACTAAAAACAATAATTCCAAAAAGGATTAAAAACTCTTTCATACTATAAAAATTCTAAGACACTACAAGACAAAACTTATGACTACTCCCATTCAATGGTCGCAGGGGGTTTTGAACTGATATCATACACAACTCTATTCACACCTTTGACTTTATTAATGATATCATTTGAGGTTTTTTGTAGAAATTCATAAGGTAAATTTACCCAATCAGCAGTCATTCCATCTGTACTTTCAACAGCTCTCAGAGCAACACATTTTTCATAAGTACGCTCATCACCCATTACTCCAACGCTATTGACTGGAAGGAGCATTGCTCCAGCTTGCCAAACTTTGTCATATAACTCCCACTCTCTTAAACCATTAATAAAAATAGCGTCAACTTCTTGTAAAATACGAACTTTTTCGGCTGTAATATCGCCTAAAATTCGAATGGCCAATCCTGGCCCTGGAAATGGATGACGTCCTAATAATTTAGGATCTATACCCATTGAAGCCCCTACACGTCTGACTTCATCTTTAAACAGAGCTCGTAAAGGCTCCACAATATCTAACTTCATATAATCAGGTAATCCCCCAACATTATGATGGCTTTTTATGGTGGCACTAGGACCGCCAGTTGCAGAAACACTCTCTATCACATCTGGATAGATAGTTCCTTGTGCTAGCCATTTTACATCCTGTATCATATTTGCCTCATCATCAAAGACTTCAATAAACACACGCCCAATTGCTTTACGTTTGAGTTCTGGATCTTCGAGACCTGCCAAAGAATCCAAAAAGCGTGCCGAAGCATCCACTCCTTTAACATTAAGCCCCATGCCTTCATACTGAGTTAAAACACTTGAAAATTCATCTTTACGTAACAAACCGTTATTTACAAAAATACAGTAGAGGTTTTTACCAATCGCTTTGTGTAGTAAAATGGCTGCGACTGTTGAATCAACGCCACCAGATAATCCTAAAACAACTTTATCATCTTGAATTTTAGCTTTTAAATCAGCAACCGTTTCATCTACAAAAGAATCTGGTGTCCAATCTTGTTGAAGTCCAGCAATATTGACTAAAAAGTTTTGTAAAAGTGTTTTCCCATCAGTGGAATGATATACTTCTGGGTGAAATTGGATAGCATAAGTCGTTTCGCCCTCAATTTTGTAAGCCGCATTAGCTACATCATGAGTACTCGCCAATAAAACACCATTGGTAGGCATCTCTTTGATCGTATCACTGTGACTCATCCAAACCTGACTACCAGAGCTGATGCCTTCAAAAAAGACTTCATTTTCTTTTACGAAAGATAAATTAGCCCTTCCGTACTCTCTTGTACTTGAAGGTGCTACTATACCACCAGAAAAATGAGCTAAATATTGGGCCCCATAACAAACTGCTAACATTGGTTTGTATCCTCGAATTTCTGATAAATCTGGATGTAAAGCATCCTCCCCTCTAACAGATTGAGGACTCCCTGAAAGCACTACGGCTTTGAATTCGTCTAAATTGGTTGGAATTTTATTGAAGGGGTGAATTTCACAATATATATTTAACTCCCGGACTCGGCGAGCTATAAGTTGTGTATATTGAGATCCAAAGTCGAGAATTAATACCTTATCGTGTTGCATGGTCAAAAGTAATATTTATAAATAAAATGAGCCCTAAATTTTTTAATTTTTAAAGGGCTAAAACATGAAATTTTTGATTTAGTGGTGCAAGTTCTGATTTTAAGTGGTCTATGAACGCATCTCCGTGTTCTAAATAAAATTCTGTGAAATTAACTGTACGCTCTTGCAAACTTCCATTTGGAAACAGTTTTAAGTGAAGGGCTTCTAATCGATCAACATAATCTGTATGAGCTTTCTTTTCTGCTTTTAATAACCGTTTCTCTAAAGACTCTAAACCTTTAATTTGTTTTTTTTCTTGTGCAGACACAGCTCCTTTAAAGGATTTATCTGTCTGACTAGCGACAAGATATAAGTGTTTAAACTGTTGTTTTAATTGTTCCTTTTGGGATGATAAATCAATGGGTAATTTAGATGTTTTTTTTATTTGAGATTGAATAAATAATTGTTTATTTTGGAACAAATCAGAAAGAGAGACCCTTAATTTATATAATTTTTGATGTTGTTTTTTGCTGATTAAAAGAACTGAGTTTCGATGCAACAAAATCGGAAATTGGATGTGCTCCGCTTCAAAATAGGATTTAAGTTGAAGCCAATATGACAATTCGCCACCACCACCAATATAACAAAGGTTAGGCAAAATAGATTCTTGATACAAAGGACGCATGATAACATTTGGAGAAAAACGTTCTGGATGTAAATTTACTTCTTCCAAAATACCCGCCAAATCCCAAGTTATATCGGTATTTATGACTGAATAAGTACTCTCCTTTTTTACGATACGCTCGCGTAAGTTTTCTTTGAGGTAAAACAAATTCAGCTCCCGAGGGTTGACCTGAACTTTATAAGCAGCATCTATTTTCAGTAACTCTTTGTTGGTTTTAGAAACACTTCTAAACGCCAATTGGCTTGTGAGTTCTAAAGCCATTTGTGGAACAAATAACCGCTTCAGAGTTGAATCATTTCCATCTATTACAAGCAACCCTTCAGACCCAAAAAGTGTATGCACTAAATAACGTGTAGCGGAAGCTAAATCTGAATGGCCTGTATAAGCATTCTTAACTAATTTTTTAAGAGCAATGGCATGGGTTGAATTACCCAATACATTGGTAAACACCTGTATAAACTCTGTTAGACCTGAAGTAGATAATTCTCCTACAGCTCCCGAACTTTGTTGCGTCCATTGGAAACGTTTGTTTTGGAAATGAAAGTGATTAATTTCATCGAAATCATGATCTTCAGAAGCCATCCAAAATACAGGTACAAACTTATTTTTAGGGTACTTCTGTTGTAATTCTTTTGCTAAATTAATGGTTGTTATAATCTTATACAAAAAATACAACGGTCCACCCATCAGGTTCAATTGATGTCCAGTTGTGACTGTAAAAGTGTTGTTGTCTGCTAAAGACTGAATGGCATTACTAGCCATTTTAGACGGAGAAAGTTCTCTATATTGATGAGACAGTGCAGCCGCTAATACAATTCTTTTTTCAGTATTGAATTCAGATTGTTTTGCTTCTAATTGGGCTTTAAAATTTTCTAAAGTTGGAAACCGATGATATAGAGGTTGTAATTCCGAGCGGTTTTCTACATAATCGCAAATCAGCTTGGATACATAGGCAGTGTCTCGAAAAGAAATACAATCAGTTGGCATAACATTTACTTAATGGATGTAAAGATACTTTATTTCTTTTGTAGTTTGAAGTTTGCTATACCACTTCTGCATACAGATCAAAATCAGCAGCTTCTATGACTTTAACGGTTGCAAACTCTCCTGTTTTAAGGTAGGTTTTGGATGCTTCTATAAGAACTTCATTATCTACATCAGGAGAATCAAATTCTGTACGACCTACAAAGTACTCGCCTTCTTTACGGTCAATAACTACTTTAAAGGTTTTACCTATTTTTACTTGGTTCAGCTCCCATGAAATTTGAGATTGAATTTCCATGATTTCGTTGGCACGAGCCATTTTTACATCCTCTGGCACATCATCCTCTAAATTAAAGGCGTGAGTATTTTCTTCATGTGAATACGTAAAACAACCTAAACGTTCAAAACGCATGGCTTCTACCCAAGCTTTTAGAGTTTGGTAATCTTCTTCCGTTTCGCCAGGATAGCCAACAATCAGAGTTGTTCTAATGGTCATTTCAGGTACAGCTGCTCTAAATTCTTTGAGAAGTTTGGTTGTTTTTTCTTGAGTGGTTCCACGGCGCATACTTTTCAGAATTTTATCTGAAATATGTTGTAGTGGAATATCGAGGTAATTACAAATCTTTGGCTCACGTTTCATCACATCCAAGACGTCCATAGGAAATCCTGTTGGAAAGGCATAATGCAAACGAATCCATTCAATACCCTCTACCTTGACCAGCGCCTCTAAAAGCTCTGCTAGGTTTCGTTTCTTATATAAATCTAATCCGTAATAGGTCAAATCCTGAGCAATCAACACTAGTTCTTTAACACCGTTAGCAGCTAATTTCTCAGCTTCAATGACCAAATTCTCAATAGGTGTTGACTTGTGTTTTCCTCGCATCAACGGAATGGCACAAAAACTACATGGGCGGTCACAGCCTTCCGCAATTTTTAAATAAGCATAATTTTTTGGTGTCGTTGTCAAACGTTCGCCTATCAATTCGTGCTTATAATCAGCTCCTAATGCTTTGAGTAATTGTGGTAATTCAGTGGTTCCAAAATACTGATCGACATTAGAAATTTCTTTCTGCAAATCTGGCTTGTAACGCTCACTCAAACAACCTGTTACAAAGACTTTATCAACATCGCCGTCTTCTTTTTTCTGCATGTAATCTAAGATCGTATTGACACTTTCTTCTTTTGCATTATTGATAAATCCACAGGTATTAATCACCACAATATTACCTTCTTCTTCGTGGACAACTTCTTTTCCACTAGCTTTGAGTTGCCCCATTAAGACCTCACTATCATAGACGTTTTTACTACACCCTAAGGTGATGACATTAATTTTATTTTTTTTTAGTGTTTTAGTTCTCATGAAGCAATATAAAATAGTGTGATTTATTTGAAAAAGGAATCCACAAATTCAAATTTATTAAAAACTTGAAGGTCTTCAACACCTTCTCCAACGCCAATATATCTAACAGGAATCTGAAACTCGTCGCTAATTCCAATAACTACGCCTCCTTTAGCAGTTCCATCTAATTTGGTAATCGCTAAGGCTGTTACTTCAGTAGCAGCGGTAAACTGTTTGGCTTGTTCAAAGGCATTTTGACCTGTAGAACCATCGAGTACCAACAAGACCTCGTGAGGGGAATGGTCTACTACTTTTTGCATAACGCGTTTGACTTTCGTTAATTCATTCATCAAATTGACTTTATTATGTAAGCGACCAGCTGTATCAATAATAACCACATCGGCATTAGAAGTTACTGCACTTTGTAAAGTATCAAATGCCACAGAAGCGGGATCGCTTCCCATAGATTGTTTAATGATTGGAACACCCACACGATCGGCCCAAACTTGTAGTTGATCAATGGCAGCGGCTCTAAAAGTGTCGGCAGCTCCTAAAACAACATTTAAGCCTTGTTTTTTAAGTTGATAGGCAAGTTTGCCAATGGTAGTTGTTTTACCAGCACCATTCACTCCTACCACCATAATCACATATGGTTTTTGAGTTTGTGGAACAGAGAATTCAGTTTCTTCTCCAGAATTTGTTTCTGATAATAAACCAGCGATTTCTTCTCTTAAAATAAGGTTTAAGGCATCGGTCCCAACATATTTATCTTTAGAAACACGAGCCTCAATACGATCAATTATTTTTAAAGTTGTATTCACCCCTACATCACTAGTAACAAGAATCTCTTCTAAGTTGTCTAATACATCTGCATCAACTTTGGATTTTCCAACTACGACTTTACTTAGCTTATCAAAGAAAGTGGTTTTAGATTTCTCTAACCCCTTATCAAGCGTGGCTTTTTTATCGGAAGAAAATATGTTTTTAAAAAAACTCATAAGTCAACTATTTATCTATTTACAAAAATAGCATTAAATGTGAGGAAACTAAAAAATAAAAGCCGCTTTATGGAAAAGCAGCTTTTAAAGGGGTATTGTAGAAATACTTTTATTTCTTACTTAAGAACTCATTTACTTTATCAGGAGCCATGATAGACTCAACAAATGTGTAAGCTCCAGATTTTGGTGACTTAACCATTTTGATCGCTTTCGTTAGACGTTTAGATCCTGTTTGTAATGATGCTACTGATTTCTTTGCCATGATTCAAATGTGTTACATTTGAAATTTTACTTTTGTAAAATTTCTAAAATTATTTAATTTCTTTGTGAACCGTCATTTTTTTAAGGATAGGATTAAATTTCTTAATCTCCATACGATCCGGTGTATTCTTTTTGTTCTTGGTTGTAATATACCTAGAAGTTCCTGGTTTTCCAGACTCCTTGTGCTCTGTGCACTCTAATATTACTTGAACTCTATTTCCTCTTTTTGCCATTTTACAGTGCTTTTAACGTTGGTTTATTTTAAAAAACCTTTAGACTTTGCTTCTTTGATTGCTGCATGAATACCAATTTTATTGATAGTTTTCAAGGCTGCAGTAGAAACCTTTAGTGTTACCCAGCTATCTTCTTCTGGGATGTAAAAACGCTTTTTGATTAAATTTACATTAAATCTACGTCTAGTTCTATTCAAGGCATGAGAAACGTTGTTTCCAAACATTGCTCTTTTACCTGTAAGTTCACAAATTCTTGACATTTTTTCTTAACTTTAGTTGTTCTGTTGTTTCAAAACGAGGTGCAA
>Ga0209771_1000097_pt1 | contig 52641 bp, 79 predicted proteins | sample SaaInl59LU_5_DNA_FD_184639 | JGI IMG/M metagenome (GOLD analysis project Ga0209771, IMG submission 184639) | Marine microbial communities from expanding oxygen minimum zones in the Saanich Inlet - ESP_59LU_5_DNA (SPAdes) (version 2) | ecosystem: Environmental > Aquatic > Marine > Intertidal zone... | reverse complement strand
GTTCCTTCTTTACCTGCTTTTCTTAAAATAAGATCGGCGTTATGCCCAACATCTTTCAACCAGTTGTCGAAAAACTTATTCTTGGGCATATACTGGAGTATTGTAGTTACGGACGGGTAAAATACTCCTTCGCCTCTCTTATAGACTCTTCGGTCTAAAAAATTAATTTGTTTTAAATCCGGGTTGTAGTCTAATCTTTCTTTTGCACTCTCTTTGAGAATGTTTGTACCTTGTCTTATCATAGGTCTAGTTTGTGCATCATTAGACTACTTAAGTCTAACTCTTCTGCAGTTTGTACTAATTCGGTAAAAGCTTTAAAGCCCATCTCACTTGGATCTTTTTCTTTAAGGTTAATCAAGTAAACTCTTTTACCGAGATTTAAAAATCGTTCTGCTATTTTAATTGCAGCTGTTCTTGCATCTGTATCTAAAGCGATATAAATGTCTTTTGTTGAGCTAGTTAATATCTTTTTATATAATGAGTCTGAAATTGCTTTACCTAGAATCGGTATAGCATTTCGTCTTATTGCAATTGCATCAAATACACCTTCACATAAAATTATAGGTGCATTCCAGTTGATTAAGTTCTCGTAGAATATTATGTCTTTGGAGGCTTCTGGGTTTTTGTACTTATAGTAGTTACCGTCAAAGCTTCTTGCAACATAAAAATTGAGTTGTCCCGATCCAGTATAACTTGGAAAAATAATTCGTCCTCCAAAGAGTCCATTTGTTGCGTATCCAATACCATATTTAATAAAATCATTATCGGTAAGTCCTCTATCATATAAATACTTTCTTACTTGGTTGGCTATTATTGATGTAGTTGAAGCATTGTAAAGTGTCTGAAATTCTTTGGGTAGTTCTACCGCTTTGATTTTATTATACTCAACATAGGTACCTTTTGGTAGGTACTTTAATACTTCTTGAGCTTGTTCTCTTGGTGTTTTGAGTTGTTTGAGTAGAGATCGGATAGTAGTTCCTCGAGTTTGACATACCCAACATTCCCAGAAGTTCTTACCTTCTTCGTTGGTTGCCATATTGATCTCTAATTTAGGTTTGCGGTGATTGCAAAAAGGACAATGGAAAGCGTAGTTCTCTCTAGCTCTCTTATGACTCTTACCTAATAAATTTTCAATGGATCCTAATAAAAATGTATAGTCCATAACTCGTCCGTATCTTTATATAAGATAAGAACTTTTATTTAAACTACCAACTAAACGTCAATCATTTTTAACTTACCGGACTTTGGGTGTATCATTATATTATCACCAATAAAGTCTAATTCGTCCGGGTCTATACCGAATCTTTCGGCTTCGGCTTTTGCAGCATCTACAAATTCTTCAGGAATGTCTCCTTTGAATTCTCCTAAAACTTCCATCTCTATGATTCCAAGTTTAGGTTCTAAAACTTTAACATCGTATATGTAAACGAAATTATTTGTTTTTTTACCTTTAAGTATTTCGGCATGTTCTAATTCTACTTCGTCTGTGGTAACTTTAATTGCTTTTCCTCCTAAAAGGTATGCTGAACCATAATCACCTGCTCCTAAATGTTTACCTCCTTGGTCAGCAATCTTATCAATCTCTCTATCAAATTCTGGAGTAGATTGTAATATTTCGGATAACAGTATTCTAGCTAGTTTCATAATGTTTTAGTCAACATCCATTTCAGATGTACTTGCTTCTATTCCTTGAGCTTTTAGTGCATCTGTAAATTTATTTAAAGCTTTAGAGTCATAACCATTATTAGGTAGTTTCATGTTAGCAGTATTCTCTAAATACTCTATTGCTTTTTGTTCGTCCTCTCCTCTTTGTTTTTCGCCGTTAAATTTTATAGAGTAAAGGTCGCCGTAGTTAGTGTAGCTAATCTCTACTTTTAGATTGTCATTTACTCCTTCTTTTACTTCAGCTAAACCTAACTGTGAATGTAATTCTTTCATGAAAGGCTCGATGTTGTGAGTACCGTATTCATTTTTAATTACAGTCGCAACGGCAGAAGCAAAATCTCTATAGTTAAGGTTAGGATCTACAGCATCAATAGCTTTATAGATACCCATAGCGAGTTTATCTCCTGATTCGCTTTCTTGTAATAATACTTTTGCTAATTTCATGATTCTTTTATCTTTAAAGTAAGGTTACCTGTACCTTTAATTAACCGGTGATAGGTTCCTGCTTTTATAAATATACGATTTAATTCAATTGGTACCTCATTATCTAATTGAAATTTCCAATCAGTTTTATGAAGAGGTTCTATAACTCTATCATTTCGATCTCTATGCCAAACGAATTCCATAGAAGAAGTCTTATCAGAGAACTCTCTAATAATATAACCATCTTTTAATTCTTCTATGTAAGGTTTATTCATTTATAGTCCTAAAGTTTAACAGGTACCTGTTGAGGTAACTTGTTGAAGTTCGTGATCCCAATATGCCCAGTTTCCGTTGGTTCCAACAAAGTACCTAGAAGCTGGGAATGGACTAAATGAGTTATCGCTATTTCGTATCAAGAAGTTTTCTACTGAATGTACATTATTAGGATTATTAGTTCCAGTTATATACGTGTTGGCATAAGTACTTGTGCTTCCACAGGGATCTGTCCAACTTCCATTTGTTGTAAAAGGTCCATATACAAGTCCGTAGCTAACTGGAGGAGTTGGAGTAGGAGTTGGTGTACCTGTTGGAGTAGGAGTTGGAGTAGGGCAAGGATATAAAGGAGTTGTAGTTATTACTCCGTTAGCGTCTGTTTCTACTAGTATCCAATCTTTTAATCCGGTATCTGCTGGATCGATCAAGTCTGATGGTGCATATACCCTTCTTGCGTTATCTACTACACTTCCGTCGAATTCATGGTATAGAATACTTCCATCTACCGGTTCAGAGTCTCTGTTTGAGGTATAGTAATTAAAAGCATTTCCGGCGAGTTGCCCTGGATCATCTCTTCTAAAGCACATATAGGACTGTATTTCTTCGAAAGTACTGAAAGATACGTTAAGTCCGTCGAAGTTGGAACCTCCTTGGATAGCATACCAGAGTGGAAATACCAGTACATTTGTAGGTGTTGGAGTAGGTGTATTAGGTGGTGTTCCTGTTGGTGTAGGAGTTAATGTAGTAGTTGTTGTCGGTGTTATAGGTGGTGTTCCTGTTGGTGTAGGAGTTAATGTAGTAGTTGTTGTCGGTGTTATAGGTGGTGTTCCTGTTGGAGTTGGTGTAGTAGGTATTGATGTACTAGTTGGTGTTGGTGTAGGAGGTATTGATGTTGATGTAGGGGTTGGTGTAGGTTCAGGTACTGGTTGTGATGTACTTGAAGGTGTTGGTGTAGGGGGTATTGATGTTGATGTAGGAGTTGGTGTAGGTTCAGGTAAAGACTCTAAAGTGCTTGAAGGAGTTGGTGTAGGTGTACTTGTAGGAGCTGGTGCAGGAGTACTGGCTGGAGTTGATGCAGGAGTACTAGCAGGGGTGCTAGCAGGTGTTCCTGTAGGGGTACTTGAAGGAGCTGGTGCAGGAGTACTAGCAGGTGTTGATGCTGGTGTTGATGCAGGAGTACTGGCTGGAGTTGATGCTGGTGTTGATGCAGGAGTTCCAGTTGGAGTATTTGAAGGAGCTGGTGCTGGAGTTCCTGTAGGGGTACTTGAAGGAGCGGGGGCAGAGGTTTTAGTAGGAGTAGGGCTAGGTGCTGGTTGTGCAGGAGTACAATCTCTAACTTTTAATAATGTCCCGTTATCCGGTGTCATTGTTATAGAACCATCTACTGCACATACATCAGGTGCTGCATCTCCGTTGGGAATAATTAAACTTTTATATGTCCTACCTCCACAAGGTTTATATGTATACGTTACCGTACTACCGCCATCTGAGGCAAATATATATTCAGAACAAGTATTTTGTTCAGATGTCTGTTTAACTTTACCTTTTGACGTAGGTTTATCTAGTGACTTTATTTCAGAAGCTTTTTTAATACCTGAGGTTAAAGTGCTAGGTGGGGTGTTTCCTTTATTTTTATTAAGTAAAGAACCTCCTTTTTTAAACTTGTCTAATAATCCCATAATTATCTAAATCTATTCTCTACCAATATCCTGAGAAGTTTGATCCACCTCCTAATGATTTCCAGTAACGTCCTATATTACAGGACCAGTATCCTGCTTTTGTTTTATCTTTTTTACTAGCACATTTATGTCTAGCCGCAAATGAAGCTCTAGCTCCTTTTTGTTTTAGTTTAACTGAAAGTCCTGTATCTCCAAAAGAAACTTTCTTAACATTTCCTGTTTTTGGATTCTTAACATAAACATAGAACTTTTTAGATCCTCCACGTTTAGGTTTATTTAATTGTACTTTCTTTCCTTTATATTCGGCTTCTGGTATATAGTCTACTGAAGCTTTAATCATATCAAATCCATTATAGTCTAGATTCTCACTATTCATTTTAACAGCTTTTCTAAACTGCTCCATATTGATTGGAACATTGATAGAATCACAAAGTTCTTTTATTTCATCGAAGTTGATCATACCTTCTAGGGTAGCTCCTTCATCTAAAAGATCTTCATCCTCCATCATCTCATCGATATAAGCTCCGATTTCAAATAAGGGATTATATTTTGTAGAAACCATCGGCAAGTCTAACGGTACTTTCATTCCGTTATAGTCTCCATATTCTCCAATGTCGGTAGTTTCTAATAATTCTCTATCTTCTTCAGATAACTCTATTTCCTCGTCTTTAAGAGCTTCTCTCGCTTCGGCAAATAGTTGTATAAAGGCATCGCTAGAATAACGGTAGACATGTTCATGTAAAGAGAGACCATTGTCTATATGGTATTGAAGTGATGGGTATCCTATTACGTCTTTTAGTTTGATCATAAGTTAAAGTCTTTTCTGTAGAATTTACCGAGTATGTTATCGTTTATGTAATTGTCTCGGTTTTCTAATACCTCTTTTATAAATAGGTATTTACATTCATAATACGTTAGAAGCTTCTTATTAGGTACATACTCAAGTATCGTTCTTTTGAAACTTTCTGGTCCTTCCTCTTTTAAGATCTTTTTGATTTCTTCATGAGAACCATAATATGTCTTCCAATCTGATTCGGTGATTACTTTTTGTTTGAGAGGAGTTCTTCCTCCTATACCTTTTTCTTTTCTCTCTACTTTTAATTGTTCGAGAGCTTTTTTACCGAGTCTTTTATTTCGTTCAAAGTAAAGTACCTTCTTTCCAATATATTTTTTACCGGTAGGTATATGAACCACTTCGTATATAAACCCGTAAGTGTTTACAGGCATATCAGATATCTCTGTTACTATATTTGTATTATATAACCACATTTTGTTTTAGTTTAGTTTATACTAATTCTCCGTATGTATCACAAGAACCATTTGTTGAGAATGTACTACCAGTCCAGTATCTCCATACGCCTCCGTCAGAATAGTATCCAGCAGGTGCTGTTCCGGTTCCGTCTGAAGATCTATAGATTACTGAAGCGAATGGGAATGGCCCGTCTAAGTACCTTACTGTTCCTCCTATATTAAAATCATTACATGCGTCTGTAGAAGTGTTTCCATCTCCTAATGTTTCACTTGGTACTGAGGAGGAAGGGGATGAAGTAGGTGTTGGTGTTACAGGTACCGGGGTAGGTGTTGGTGTTGGTGTTACCGGTACTTGTGTTGGTGTTGGTGTTGGGTTTATTTTATCATTACATGTCACACAATCTGTATAGTGAGCTGTAATATCGTTTGTGTTAGGAGATCCTCCTCCTTGTATTTCGTAACATTCTCCGTTATACAGTACACTTATACCTGCTGATAGATTTTGTGTTGATCTAACGCTTATTATATTTTGAGTAATACAGTTTTCTACTATGTAATAGAAATATGGATCAATATTAGTAGAAGTAGGTGTAGGGGTTACTGGAGCAGGTGTTGATGGTGGTGTAGAAGTAGGGGTTGGTTCTATACAGGTTGTTGCTTCAGTTGTTAATACCCAACTAAATGTCCCACTTTGTCTAGTTACACTTCCTTCTTCTGCACAGAAGTCTGGTGTTCCGCTATCTGCAAGAACTACTTGATCTTGTATTAAGTTTCCATCACAATCTCTATATTGGAATGTTAAGTTTTGAGACAAGTCATTATTTTGGATTGAATATGTGTAACATCCTAATGCTGTCGGGGTAGGTGTAGGGGTTGGCGGTATCGGGGTAGATGTTGGTGTCGGAGTTATTGGTGTCGGACAGCCAGTATCTGGGTATGATGTGTTTCCTAAGTCGTAGCTACTTTCATCTCCTGCATTTGTATCGTACTCTGTTTTGGTAGCACCTGATGTTGTAAAGTACCCTTGACCGAATATAGATACGTATGTTCCTGTTGAACTATTTCCTACAGTGAATGTCTGTGTTGTTCTAACAACTCTATCTAATGGTTCTCCTTCACAGTGCTGTATAAAGTAGTAGTTGTAAGGGTCAACATAGGTAGAAGTAGGTGTAGGAGATACAGGGACAGGTGTTGTTGTCGGTGTTGGTGTTATAGGAGTAGGAGGTGGTGTATTAGTAGGTGTTGGAGTTACGGTACAACTTAAATATGCCCCTAAACTGCTTCCATTCCAGTACCTATATCCAAAGTCATCAGCGTAGTATCCTGCTGTTGCTATAGTAGTACAGTTGTTATTGCTGTATAACGCAGTAGATGTAGATAAGTTACTTCCATTTCCGTATACTGTATTCTTAGGTTCACTACAAGCTTGGTATCCATCATTTAAATCATACCCTAAACTTAACTCAAAACAACTTGTTGTTGGAGATGGAGTTGGTGTTACGGGTGTAGGAGGTGGTGTTCCTGGTGGTGTACTTGGTGGTGTACTGGTAGGTGTTGGTGTTATAGGAGTAGGAGGTGGTGTTCCCGATGGTGTACTTGGTGGTGTTTGAGTAGGTGTTGGTGTTATAGTGGTACCTGTTGGTGTTGGTGTAGGAGTTAATGTTAAGGTACTAGTAGGTGTTGGTGTTATAGTAGTCCCTGTTGGTGTTGGTGTAGGAGTTAATGTTAAGGTACTAGTAGGTGTTGGTGTTACCGTACTAGTTGGTGTGTTAGTAGGAGTTGGTGTATTAGTAGGAGTGTTAGTAGGTGTATAAGTAGGAGTAGGGGTTGGAGTTAATGTTACTGTACTTGTAGGAGTCGGTGTTGGTAGTGCAGGATAGTTTCTAAACTGTAGTGAAGAACTAATATCTAGGTTTGGATTAGTAATACTACCAGCATAGTTACTATCAAAATTAAATGCAACAGAAGCAGAGATTAAACCATCAAACGTAGTTATCCCGTCTACAGAATTTCCTCCTTCTATAATAGCACCTGCAATGGAAGTATTACTTCCGGTACCGAACATTTCAAAACTACCGGTTACTGGTACTGCCATTTTATCCTAATTTTTCTTCTATAGCTGCAAGTCTTGCTTCTAATTCTAATATTGCTTTATGCATATGAGCTAGAACTGGTCTATCTCTCATTGTTAGGAATCCATCTTCTCTTTCTCCGATTGAATATGGAATAGCTTCTTTAACCTCTTGTGCTAAGAAACCTGCATCTTGAATTCCATCTTTAACATATTCATAAGATACGAACTTCTTGATTGTTTCTAAACCTTCTTGTATAGGTTTAATATCTGATTTTAATCTCTTATCAGAAGTAGTTATAAAGTTAGCAGCTGTAATTGTAGTCGATGTGGTCGAACTAACGTCACAAACATTCTGTAGATCTAATTCAACTACACCATTAGCTCCGTTCACAGAAGTAACTAAGTTAGTATCGTCTAATAAGTCTGATAGGTCTAGAGTAAATGTGGTAGCATCGTCTCTTGTAAAAGTCACAATACCTGTTACTCCGTCTAATGTACCGGATGCTATCGCTCTAGCGTCTTCATCTAGATATGGTGTTAAGTCTATAACATCTGTTGTACCGTCTAGTTTAGTTAGGGTTAGATTATTAGTATCAAGTGATAGACTAACATCTGGTGTGTTAATTAGGTCGTTGTAGTCTCCGCTAAATAAAGAACCAGTAAAACTAAATTCTGTTCCTGTAAGGGTCAATCCAGTTCCGGCAGTATACTCAGTATTTACATTTGTATCAGAACCGCTAATAGTAAAATTAGGATAGGTACCTGTAATAGCAATACTCCCTTGACCGGTTAAACTTACGGTTTGGTCTGGAGAAGTATTAGTTATTACTTCACCTGTTATACCTATACCCGTACCGGCAGTATACTCGGTGTTATCATTAGTATCTGATGAACTAATAATAAATGTAGGGTATGTTCCTGTTACTGTTGTTGAACCTTGTCCAGTTAAACTTACTATTTGATCAGGAGAGGTATTAGTGATTACTTCGTTTGTAATATCAATATGGTCTCCTGCTGTATACGTTGTATCGGAACCTGTTAAATCAGTAAAGGTATGGGAAGTTGAGATTAAACTTCCATCTACTGAACTTGATTGGAAGAAAGTGATTGTACTCCCAGAAACAGAACTAGATAGGTAATACGAACCTAAGTTTGTATCCATCTGCCTGTGTGTTAGAGCCGATCCGGTTAGTAGTCTAAATGTTACTGCCATTATATATCTAGTTTAACTTGTATTGTCATTTCTGTATTTGCAGATTTTGGAAGTGGTTGTGCCAGCTTCGCTACTGCTATTAATTCATTTGAATCATTATATAATCCAACTGTTGTAATATAAGGTTGAAAATAACTTCCTGTTACGTTATCGGCCAGTTGTCCATCTGAACCTGTTCTAGCTGTTGGATTAAACGTATAGTTATATTCGTAATCACTTATTTTAACATTGTAGTTATATGTATAAATAGGTTGATTAGATTTCCAACTTAACGGCTGTAGTGGGTTCTTAATGTAATAGTCAGCCAGTTCTTCGTCAGTAATAATAACCTGTCCATGAGAGTATATTATATTACCTACTGCGGAACCATTTATATTATCTTTTCTTAATACTCCTTCACCATCATCTACTATTATATCAGATTCAAGTAGGTAATCTACAACTACATAGTCATCTTGATTAAAAATATATTCGACATCAGACCCCATTTTAAATGTTAGCGGTTCAATATGTGTACCTACCATTTTAGTTGGAAGAGTAAATACTGAGGCTGTATTTAGTAAATGTCTAGAACCTGATGTAAAAGAACTTTCAATATAATTGTCAAAAGAACCTGTCAGGTTTGAATCTGTTAGTCCTATGGAACCAGAAGTAAAGTTGGAGTAATATAATTGTTGAATACTTTTATAGGTCAATGTACCGTAACTCCCTTCGTCTAGTGAAAGGGAGCCGGTATATAATGTATCTTGTGATATGTAGTATTCTGTACTCATTAGTTTTACCTAATTTTAGTTAGTTCCGCCGCCTCCGTTATCTTCACTTAAAGTAATGTCATCGTCGTTTGAACCGCCACCGCCGTTATTATCGGGGTTAGTTTCTGCATCCGGATCTGTGGTTGTAGTGCCTCCACCGTCTTCGCCTCCGGGATCTGATCCATTAGATTGACCTCCACCTGGTGTAGTAGGAGTTGGTGTTGGAGATGGGTCCGGTGTACTAACAGATGTTGCTGCTCCGAAAGTACCGCAGGTACCAACTTGTGTAATAGTTCCTGAGTTAGGATTCATTGTTATTTCCCCTATGTTTTGATCTCTTGCACATACTCCTACACTATCTCCATTAGGTACTGTTACATTACGTAAGTTTCCGTCATTACAGTCGGTGTATACAAAGGTAACTGTCTCTCCTCCGTCTGCTGCTAATTCATATTCATAACAATTCTGTGCCACTTTAGATGCGGTTGGTGTTGGGTCAGGTACTGGTTGGTTAGCATTATTACAATCTGTACAATCGTTATATATAGTATACCCTGTTAAATCAAAATCACCGAAGTTAGGTCCTGTTGTTTCTGTTGTTATTCTAAAACACTCATTAAAGTAGAATGCGTTTCCATTACTTAGTGTAGTTCCTGAAGGCCATTTCGCTACTCCTGTTATTCCTCCTCCATCACATTCTTCGTAGTTATAGTACCTTTCTGTTGCTGGACATCCTTGTAAACCTGTATCTGTTACAGTATGAGCAGGTAACCCAGTATCATTAGTTGAACCTACTACTATGTAAGTAACACCTCCGGATTCTACTCTATCTGAGTTACCTAGTGTGATATCTTCTATTGTTTGAGATGTTCTATGTTGGGTAGATAGTGTACTACAATCTTGTAGTTGGTAGTATCCTATTAAGTTAGTATCTACCGATCTACTATCTCCATATGTTGTACCAACTGTATTAGTAGCAAAAGCTCTGTAAGTGTAACGTGAACCTGGTGTTAGTCCGGTTACGTTACTACTGAAGTCACCTGTGGAGGTTCCAGATACGTTTATTACTGTATCAGCTAAGGTTGGATCTCCAGTCCCTGTTTTCCAAACAAATCCTTTTTGTGTATAGTTAGGGTTTCCTACATTTGTTACTGTACCGTTAAATGTAGCAGTAGAAGTGCCAACTGGATCTGCCGCATATGAAGTTACGCTAGGTTGAAATTCTGTTGGTGCAGATGGGCACTCAGATAATGCTGTAGAGGTTACTGTACCTACATTTCCTGTAATCCTATTAGTTATCCCAACTACAGTATAGTATGCTCCACTACTATCTACTACTATATCCCCGTTAGTAAATGCTCCACTATCTGTTGTATTTGCTGTTCTAGCCTCAGAACTATCTGTACATTTTTCTAGATCGTAAAATTCTTCAACCGGTTGTTGCTTAGTAGGTGTTGGTGTTGGTGATACCGGTGCTGGTGTTGATGTTGGTGTTACCGGTATTGGTGTTGATGTTGGTGTTACCGGTATTGGTGTGTTAGTAGGTGTAGCTCCTGGGGTTGTAGCTGTCGGTGTTGGTGTTACCGGTACTGGGCTATTAGTAGGTGTTGGAGTTACAGTTCCGGTAGGTGTTGGAGTTGGTGTTGCAGCAGCCAAAGATATAGTGGAGGTAGTACCTGCACATAATCCACTTTGACAGGTAGCTGTTAACTCTGTCACTCCTATTGGAATCACTACTACTGCCTTACCGGTTTTGATTTGACCGGCAGTTATAAATCCAGGTTGAGTTTTTACTTCTTCACCTCCTTGATTATAAGTCAATGCAAATACGTTAGTGTCTTTAATGTCACTACCTATAAGTATTTGAGTTATTCTTATTGTTTGAGTCATTTTTTATATCTTTTACTTCTACTGTATTCTTCTTTTATCCTGGGCACCCTATTGTTGGAGTTCCAGAGTAATCAACTCCGTTATTTGTTTCCCATACTGTTTTTGTAACTCCTGTATATGCATACCTACTTTGACCATTTACTGATATTACACTTGCAGTGTTCGGGTTATCTGTTACTTGTGGAAGTGTATCTTCCATTCGTATATATAGTATATCGGCAGGATCGGTACATTTCTTCATTGCGTAGTAATTGTAAACCGGAGGACAGTACGTCTCTCCAGATATTGCTTCTATTCCTACTCCTCCAATACCTGTTTCAAACCCGTCTACAAAGTATGTATAATTATTTGGCGATACATTATCTCTTACTCTATCTCCTACTACTAGTCCCGGTAGCTCTGATGTGTTTTGAACTGATTTGAATCCTGGTGACTGGTCTCCATTATCCTCACATTTTGTCAATGTATAATATAAAGGTAAGGTAGGAGTCGGTGTTGGTGTATTAGGAACTCCAGAAGGTGTGTTTGTAGGGGTAACCGTTGGTGTAACATCTACCGGAACATTTGTTGGTGTCGGTGTCGGAGTAAGTTCCACACCTTCATTAGTTGGAGTAGGTGTAGGTGTAGGAGGTATTGGACTTGGAGTAGGAGTTGGTGTTTCTTCTACTTCTAAAACCGTAGCTTCTAAAATAGTAGCACATGTTGATAAGACTTCTCCTTCGGCAAGTAGAATACATGTCTGTCCTAAATTAATATAATCAAATTCAAAACTACAATTTAGCTCTGCAGAATCCTCCGGGTCTACTACTTTAACATTTGAGTATGCTGGAAGAAGTTTTACTCCGGCAGAATCCAATTGATTCCCGGATAAGTTCCATTGTTTTTTAGCTACATAAGTAGTAACAAAAGAATCTTGTTTGTTTAACTTCTTCCAAACGCTCATTTTTTAGTAATCTAGTTTTATACGAACAAGAGCTTCTTTAGTAAAGTCTTTGAGTAGTGGTGTTGATAGTTTACTAACCGCTAATAAGTCGTTATTGTCGTTGTATAGTCCAACAGCTGTAATATAGGCTTGTGGAGTATCAATCATACTATCATGTTGAAGTTCTCCTGAACCAGAGATGTTAGAAGGGTTAGTAGAGTAGTTAAATTCACTATTTCTTGCTCTAACGAATACATAGTTAGAAGACAGAGTTTCTTCAGCTCTTAATGTAAAATTCTGTCCTGCTGCTAGTGCATTATACAGTACTGCTGGATTTCCGTTAGGTTGTCCTTCTGAAAGATCTGTAGATAGGTCAATAGACTCTATAAACTGACTACTTGATAATATGTCACCATTTAATACTACTACTCCAACGTCTGGGTACAGTTTCCCGTAAACTGTATCTGTATTTTCTAATTCTCCTGCTGCACCAGAATAAATTAAATACTCTCTACCGCTATCCTTATATGTATCTATTGATGCTGTTAAGCTGTTATCTGTTAATACTATACTATTTCCGTTATAAGCAAGTTTTAATGTTAATGATCCGGGAAGGACTTTTTCTTTAAACCTAGCTCTTTCTACAGAAATAAAGAATACGTTGTCTGGTGTTGAAGTACCAAATTGAAAATCTGTATTTTCATCTCCGTTGATTAGAGTTCTAAATTGTCCGTAAACTGTAGATGAAGGAGATTTTCCACTTACTGAAGCGTTGTACGGTACAGCACCTACCCCGTTTTTGTTTCCGTATGCAATAGAAAATTGTATAGCTGCTGAGGAATCATTAGACCCTGTTTGGTATATATTCCAATAGTATTGCCCTCCTGTAGAACCAGTTCCTATTTGATCTGAGTTGTACGCAAAGTTGTTAAGTGTAACTTGATTATTACTCCAAGCTGGTGATGAGATAGAGTCTGAACTTACTACTATATCTTCTGTATCGAATCTTTTAAATGACATATCTCTTAGCTATTTACTTTTTGAATTGTTAATGGAATAGTTATTCTAGCACCAGAATCTCTACCTACTAATGTAATTGTAGTCTGTAATTGTGTTCTTGTACCGAATAATGTATTTACAGTAGTACCGGTAAGGTTAATAGAAGTTCCAATAACTGTCTTAGACACATTAGTTCCTATTGTAGTAGTACTGTTTAGTCTTTCTGCTTCCTCAGTATTAATACCAACACCAGTAAAGTTAGAAAGTACTCTTGTATCGGCAATTTGTGCTGTATAACCTCCTGTTTCAAAAGTAGATGTAGCACCTAGATAGTTTAAAGTTTGAGGAGTGATTGCAAGAGAGGCTCCTTGTTTTAAAGTAATTGCAGAATATCCAGCTTGTAAGATTGGTAGCTTAGAAGTACCTCTTGGTAAAGTCGCAAGCTTATATTTCATAATCTGATTCTCATCAGGAAATGCTTCTAGTAGTGGCATATTTTCAATTGCCTCTCCATAAAATGCTGATCCAGATGGGTGAGAAGGATTATATAATGTATAATCGATTTCATCATCAGATAGAGCAAATTGTGTAATCTTAAAGGAACCATCTCCTCTTGCGAGTAGTTCTCTACCTTTTTTAGTTAAAATTGCGTCGACTGTTACGACTGAGTTATTTAAATATCCCATTTTAAATGTTGTTTAATATAAATATATGATTTTATTATTTTATAGGCTACAATTATTTTCCATAATAACCGTAAAACCAGTTTTATCTACTATTATAATATCTTCTGTTTCTTGTATCCAGATTTTTTTATCTACAACTTTAAACAGTTTACTTGAATCTGTATTGTAAATTGTACTTCCTATTACTTTAGTAAAGCCAAATTGTCCCGCTTGTCCACTTGTAAATTCACCGGAGTTGGGATCGTAATCTGTTAGGTAGTTTCTTATAAATTCTAAAGAAGTAGTAGAGCTAGTTAACGTTACCTTAGTAACTTTTAGGTATTCGTAGAGAACTATATTGTCTTCATTAATCCTTCTATCTTGATCTTCTACAATTAGTATATCTCCTACAGCTATATCTAACCTTCTTTGAACTGTTATTGTAGTTTGATATTTACTAAATATAGGTGGATTTAAATCTATCCAGTATAAATGATCTAAGGTTACACTTGGAGTAGTGCTATTGGTTTGTTGACTTTTACCTGTAGGTTGAGTAAATATATAGCTTTGTATTTTTCTATCCGTAGAAGATATGTTACATATACTCCCACTAGCTATAGAGGTTGGGTACTCTGCTGCTTCAAAAGCTGTTCCATTAATTAAAGAAGGTACTCCATAATCTGCTACTGAGGTTTTGCTCCCTAGGTACCTACCTGTTATGTTAGATAGTGATGAATAGTTAGATTCAGGAAATTCAGCTAGGTTGGCTGTATCCTCAAGTATGTTTGTAATATTAGTAGGTACGATTGCATCGTTCTTTCTATCTACATCATATATATTTTTACCTCTTCTTACCTCTACTTTACCTTTAAATATATTATTAAATGTAGCTTGAGTTAATGTTTCCGGTACGTTGTTAAACAACGGATAAAATTCAGTGTTCCTAAATTCTAATGATGTATTTTCATCAAAAGGTTCTAATAGAACGCTAACACATAAATCCTCGTTCACTGTTTCTGTAAACTCAAACGGTACTACTTCTAGGTAGTAATATCCTCCGTATTTATTTACATTTTCAACGGTAACAAGTATATCTTCCCCTACTTGAATTGTTAATCCTGTAAGTTGGTTCAAACTTGAATCATAGGCACTAAGTGAGCAATCAATCCTATTTACAGTGATAGCTATGACTTCTTCAAGTTCATTTTTCAACATTGAAAGTTGACCTTGCTCTGGTGCTGTATTTATAAATTCTTGTAATGTCATATTTACTTACTTGTTATCCTTCTGATACTTCTACTGATAATACATCTTCTGGTTCTACGTCTCTAAATGTCCAGTACAGGGTAAACATAGGTTGGGTAGGGTCGAGTGGTTCTCTATGTTCCATTACTCCGTTCCTAATAAAGTCTACTACGGTAAAGTCCGCTGGTGAATTATCGGGAGATGTCCTATTAACTACTACGGTAGAATCAAAGAGGGTTGAAGGTGCGGTCCTTAATTTAACTCCATTTGATGAACAAGGAATTCCTGGGCTGTATGATCTTATAACACCTGAGGTTCCGTTATCATCTGTGTAGGTTACACTGTACTCAGGGCATTCTCCATCTTCTAAAACTGCGTTTAGTATTTCAAGCCCAATCTGATAAGTTAATATTTCAGTTGACGGTGTAGGGGTAGGTGTCAATGTAGCTGTGGTTGTAGGTGTGGGAGTAGGAGTTAGTCCAATAGTTGGAGTTGGAGTAGGGGTAACCGGTGTTTGAGTAGGAGTCGGTGATGGGTCTGGTTCATATTCTACTACCTTAAGTTTATATTTAACCCCTGTACTATAAGCGTATTTAAATGGATTAATTGGGTAGAAATCTGTCTGCGAAACAGTTATTTGACTTCCAGATAACTCTCCATTGTATTTGGCTTGTTCTAGTAAGTGGTCATTCTTAGAGGCTATTCCTCCTGATGTCATATACCTAGAGGTGTAGTTAGTAGTTTTTTCTTGACTACTTCCAAATGACTTTCCATGACTTCCACTATATGTTCCAACATCTATTGAAGCTGTAACTATATCGGTACTAAACGTTCCCTGTACTTGTTTTATCTTATTTCTTTCAAGTAAGTGCGGTTTAACTACGATACCGGTAGCTGTATTTGATCTAGCCGGTACAAAGTCTTTGACCATTTTAAATACTACGTTATCGTAGAACTTTAATAGTCTAGTAAACTCTTGTAGGTTGTAAGTATTACCTTTTAGTATAGATGTAGCTTGACTATTTAGAGCGTCATAACTACTTGAAAAAGATAATCCCGGATCACCTATTATATCGTCAATGTTAAATCCACTAGCTGTTAACGCTGTATATATTTGGTCATTTTGATATTCAGCTACTGAGTATCCTATCTCTACGGAATGTATTTGGTCTGTAAATTCGGTAGGTCTTTTATTAATAGACGTATCTATAGAAAGGGTACTACCGGAAACTAAACTCCCTGTTTTATCTATTTTAATATTAGATAAAGAACTAGTTGACTGCTGCTGTGGTCCTAAGTTAACGTTCCCGTCTGTTCTATCTCCACCTTGAGTTCTAATGTAAAGTCCTTTGTGGGCTCCATCACTATTGAGAGTTGGTATACCAAAACTATTAAGAAGGACTCTAGCCGCTCTTTCAGTACCTTTGGATTTTAAAAGTAACGGTAAGTTATGGTATAGTCTTTTATAAACCTCTCTTCTATAATTCTCTTCAGAGGTTGGGTTATTAGAAGCGGTTACAAAAGTATTAACAACTTCCTCACCTGGTTGGTAAAACTCTCCTGTAAATGTTTTGAATAGGTCTTCAGTAGATTTATTACTCGTATATAACTTTAAACCAAAGTTTTTAAGAGCGTCTTGTATTAAGTCTTTAGAAATACCTTTATCTAATCTGTTATCGGCGTCGTACTTGTCTGTTACAGCTTTTGAATAGATCCATAAATTATCAAAATGTTGTCCTAACATATTTAGGAATACATTATATGGTTCGTTATTTGGATCTTCTCTAAGATAGGCAGGTACTGTATTTAGTAACTGGTTAGGGTTTTGTTGATCAAATAAAACTGCTGTTCCTGTTTGAGTATCCCACCATGAACCTGTAGCTGGACCGGTAGTGTTTATAAAAGGTTTAGTACTATTGGTTTTTGGCCAAGAACTAGAACCGCTTTCATAATACAGATGTCTATCGTAATGGTCAAAGTTCTCTAATATATTATTAATTAGACCTTGGTAATAATCTCTACTCCCGCTTATACCGGCTTGGTTATTAGGAGAAGCTTCTATAGTGTCTATGTTAGATTGGTAAGTTTCAACTAAATCTAACTTATATTTAAAGTTTCTTAATCTTTCGTCTGCAGATGAGAATTGAATAAAGTTTTCGTAATTAGTATAATCTATACTAATATTAATACTTTTTTCCTCAAATAGAGATCTTAATTCTCTATAGGTATTATTTGTAGGAAAACTAAATAACTCTTCATAATTGAGGTACTGAGAAGGTATTGTTGTTTCTTCGGCTAAATCTAAACTAAAGTTAGGTCCTTTTAGAAAAGGTACTTGAACTTCGTCAGTTGATGTCTCAGCTTCCATTTCAAAAGTAACCTTATCGGATACTAATTCCTCTAATGTTAGGGTGTTTTTTAAGGTAAACTCTTGAGGTAAAGGTTCGTATAATTTTACAATAACAGATGTACTGTCTTTGTAACTTTGTACATTTATATTAGTACCTATTAAGAGATTATCTTTTTTAAAGTTTAATCTAAAATCAGAAAAATACGAAGAAGACTGTAGCTTTTCTCTTATTATCTGTACAGAAGAAGTTAGTTGTTCATCAGTTAATTTAGTAGTTAGTAGCCTAACTTCTGTCCTATCTGGTGATATCTCTTCAATAAAGAAGTCTATATTAGACTTAAGTTCAGAGAATAGGTTATCAGTAAAATTATAAGACATTCTAATCCCTCCATACTCGTAACCTAGATTGAGAGCGTCTTTTTCTGGGTTGAGGGTTAGTTTAGATGCCCCATCGGTACCAGCTGTTTCAGCTCCTTGAAGATAGGCTTGGTCTGTGAAGTTATGGTTAGATTGTAGTAGTTCTCCATCTATAGAGTATACATGTAGTTCTATATGATGTTTCTCAGGTACAAACAGAGAGTTAATATCGTATCCGGATATTAGTTCAGTATCTTGATCTTGATACTTCTTTCCATTACTGTCTACTTGGTAGGTTTTATACGTGGTTTGCTGCATCTTCTATAGACTCTGTCTGTATTTCGATCATTTGTTGATTTACAACTAATAATCTTTCTCTTAGTTCACTAATCTCATCTAACAATGGTTGAACATCTGTTAGGTCTTTTTCTATATCTACTAACTTTGAACTCTCTTTTACAAGATAAGTATGTGAATTAGTATCTCCTTCAATTGGAATCTCGTAATAGAGTTTATTGTAGAGTCTAAATAATTCTTCTACAGTATCAGTGTTAACCTCGGTTTCGGGATCAACAAATGTAGAGAAAGAAGTATCTACTACTTTATCAAATTCATCCTTTTTTAGGACTGATTTATGTATTTTAATTTCATTAGCCATTTCTAACTACTTTAAATACGTTATCTTTATTTATTACAGCTGTTGTTCCGTCTATTACGGACTTAACTAATACCCTATAGTACCTTTCTGGTTGTAAACCATCCATATATATGTCAAAATAAGAACCTTTACTATCACAGCTTATTTTTGTAAACTCGTCATCAAATGGTATAACCATCTCTTCAGTAAACTCATCTCTCAATCCCCAATAAGATTCTTGAGGTAAACCATAATTAGTTTTATATACTGAACTGGTTGTGAAAGTTCTAACTGGGTATTTAGGTCTAGCGTGTAATCTAAATCTTTGTTTACCTACATCAGGATACTCTCCTTTATTGTTTGTAAGATCTATTTCAGCGATATCTGTTCCTAATATATTTAAAGATCCAGTAACGTATTCACTATCATCCCACTTTATGTCTAATGTAGGAGGGTATATAGTATTTGTATCGGCGCTATAAAATTTATGTCTAACAGAAGAGGTAACGTTGAATTCTAAATCCTCAGAAAATTTTAAAATAAATCCATTATTTGTTATACTTCCAGTATTAAATAATTCTACCGCTTTGGTAACATTAATGTCTATATCTACATCACTATTAAGTTCAAAAGCTTGTTCTGATTCTAAACTAACTCCGTCATATTCACTGTACCAATTTCCTCCTCCGGGGTATCCTTCAAGGTAGGAACCGGTAACATTAGCTGGCATATTCACAGTATTGTGAGGTAGGGTCCAAGAACCTTGTCTTCTATCTAAAGCGTATCGCCAGGAGGCTCCTGATTCATCCCATGGGTAATCTCCGTATTTACCTACTCCTCCATCCCAGTATTCATATACCGGGTAAGAAAGGACTGAATGTGAAACTGGTGTTTCATACGCAGAGGCTATTTTTACATTTATACTAGCGCTGTAAGGTCTATCTCCAACTTTACTACTAATGACAGAATTAACTTCGTTATCAGGAAATTGAATTAATATTCTAGACATTTGTGGTATCTCAGAAATATTATACCCTCCTAGTTCTAACATCTCATCATACCCTGCGTTGGCTAGAGGTACTTCTGTAAAGATAAATGTATCCTTGTTAGGAAATATTTTATATACTGCCATATTATAAAGTTGTTATTCTTCCTTTGATATCCTGCTCTGGGTATTTCACTTCGAATATACATGGATCAAAGGAAGGATATACTGTATTGTTTCTTGTTGCCCCTTTTACATCGTAACCAAATTGGCTATAGTTACCTCCAGCCTTATTTACTATTTCTACTTTCTGTACTGTTTGTACTCCTTTTACCTTATCTAAAGTTGAATAGATTTGAGATAGATTGATAGGCTGGTTTATTGTCCATTTAGATGAATCAAAGAACTCTTGTAATTTTAGATTACAGTTAAGTAAAACGTCTCTACCACTATAATCAGGTCGTAGTATTACATCGTAATTAACTCCAATATTAACTACGTAAGCGTCTTTTATATTAATGGAGTCAGTTAATAACATATACTCTGACAGATATGTTTTTAGGTTTTCTTTTAGTTTTGTAGAACCTTGAACTAGTTTTTTATCTACGTCATATGAAAGTACGTATAAGGATATAGCTAGTGGGTTATTATCTACTAAAACAGAATCTACACTATTGGTATTAGTTAATTGATCTTGTGTTGCGTACGCTTTAGCGATACTTCCAAACTTACCAGGTAGTGATAACGCTCTAACAGTATAATCTTGAAGTGTAACCGCTCTACTCTGTTCATTAAACGCTCTTAATGAATTCTCTCTTAACTCTTCTACCGTATCACCATCTCTACCTCCTGCTGCTGGTTTTGGGTTATTAAATACTATGTTAGCGTCTGTCGGTGTCACCTGTACGTTAGTAACTGTTGTTATAGTGTTGGCTGGTACGTTTGAGGTTACTCCTCCTCCAGTTAAGTATCTAATAGTTAAGGTAGTATTATTTGGTGCGATTCCATAAGTTTTACTGTATAAAAAGTTAGATGGATCGTACGCTTTACCTATTGTATTTTCACCGTTATTATTACCGATATTTAGATTAGATGGGTCAGGTATAATTACTGAATCGTCACTATCGTTTGTACCAGCTCCAAATTGTAGTTGAAGGTATCCGCTAGATAAGAATCTGGTTACGTATCTCCTTGGAACTTTCTTTAAAGATAGAGTATGAGGTAATCTATTAGAAGATGTTGATGTAGCGTCTTCATCTACATATATAGTATCTTGACCTAGGAAAGGTACTTCGTACCAGTTATTTCCATCTGAATCTACTATATCCAGTATTCTAATAATATTTGTATCTTGAATAGTTAGAGTTTTAAACTTTTCAGCTGAACTTAGAGTTTGAGATGTTGTTTTTATTTCACCGGATATAGCTTTTACCTTCTTAGTAAGTTTATAACTAACAGGATTGTCACTTTCGTCTAAATCATAGATTACAACATCTGTAGGATCATATGAACTAGAGAAAGAAAAATCTACTCTCTGGTCAATTAAAAAAGGAGTTTGAGAATTATCTGTAGATTTTAGTATAGCGTTAGGTTGAATTATAGCGGCTTGACTCCAGTCAGGATTATAATTCCCTCCTGTAGCGTCTATAATTTGATTAACTTCAATATCAACTTCCGATACTCCTGTTGTTTTAGGTTTATATCCCATCATATACGCTAACGCATATAAGTTTTTAGGATCTTTAGCGTATGTTAAATACGTCTCTTGTAGCTGGGTATCTTGATAAAATGATAGAACATCCCCAACATATGATGCCATTTCGATAAACATCATACCTGGTGAGGTAGGAGAGAAATCGTTATAACTATCCGGGAAGTAGTTTTTAGCGTGTTCTACTAATTGATTTCTAAAATCAGAAAAATCTTTATTGATATATTTTATATCTCTTTCTTCTGCCATTACTGTTCTATATTAATTAGAAGTTCATCTTCTATATTTGTATCTTGAATTGAATATTTCATATAAAACCTTACTGTGTTAGAATCCGGTGCAGCATTTAATTCAAACACTATTGGATTAACTCTAGGAAAATAATTAGATATATCATCAGACACCATATCTTTTATGTCGTCTAAAGAATCTTGGTTTATATTTTCAAATAGTAATTTTCGTATATTGGAACCAAAAGAAGGGTTTAAGTACCTCTCTCCTTTATTAGTCAAAAAATAATTGATTAGGTTGTTTCTAATCGCATCCTTAGTTAGGTAGTTAGAATTAAATACAGCTTTACCGGAGAAAGGTAAATCTACTCCGATAGCTTTTCTAGGTTCTAAATCTAGAGGATATATTTTTTGAATTTGAAATGCCATTATAGTTTATTACTACTTTTTTCGTTAGCTAAGTCTAAAACTTTTTTAGCTTTTTTTACAAAACTAAGTTGAGAAATATCTAGACCGGGCATATTACCTGGTTCTGTCATTCCCATTTGGTTTGCCATAGAAGAAGCAAAGTTTGGTTTTTGAACCATAGATGAATCAAAATTCATTACATTTTTTGCGTCTTCTCCTGACATATTATTCTTGGTTTGATTTAACATCTCTTGAATTGGATCATCAAACTTTAAATTTGTTGTCTTTGGTTTCATGTCCGGTAAACCCATCATCTCAGCTAATTCTTGCTTAGAAGGTTTTTTGGGTGTTGACCATGAAGTTTCTCCAGCAACTGGTGCTGGCTGTAATCCTGAGGGTGTGCTAGCTACTTTTACTGCTTCGTTCATTACTTCTTGTAACTCTTCCTTAACAGCGGCTCTCACTTCTTCTCTGATTATCTTTCTAAGTTGATCGAGTTTCATATATATAAATAGTTAGTTTATGGAAGTTGATTGTCTATTCTAAATTTTAATTCGTCTATAAGTACTTGTTCTGAGCTAGCGAAGGATAGAGGTCCTTTTAGAACTACTATTCCTCTAAAATCTTTAGCTACTGCCTGTCTTTGAGGAACTGCTATTCCAGTCTCAGTATTAGTCACAATAGAAATAGTATACGTGTTCCCATTTCCATTAGATGTATACTCTACGCCTGTTCCTATTCCTCCTGCAGTTGTTGTAGAGTTGTTCTTATCCTGTAACCCGTCTAATATCTTTTTTCTATCTTCATCCGACAGGTTTGGGTTATTTAAACACCTACTCAATAGCATTTCTATTCTACTTATTTTTGTACGAATAGGAGTAAATATTCCTGAAGCAGATGATAATATACCTAGTATAGCTTTTTGGTCATCTTCTAAAGCGTTAATCATACTAGAAGTAAAAGATAGTAATTGGGATTGTGATTGAATAACTCCAGTTGGTATTGAAACTATAACACCTCCTGCTGGTCCTGGTGGAAGTCCAATTGTTGAAGGTATAGGCATATGAGCTAATATTTCAACTAATACCTTCCCTACTTTAATAGGTTTATCAAGTTTCTTAGGAATTTTATTTAATTGATCAACCTGTCTGTCTACTTTATTCATTAAACTGTTTACGTTGTTAACAGTCTTTGACATTTGTTCTAAAACTTCTGGTGGTGGACATTGGTTTAGAAGTTCTTTAATTATCTCATTTACTTTAGGTTCAGCATATTGAATAGCCATAGCAAGTAGGTCTCCAACTTTTACTGCGGAGAACTGTGCTAATAAACTTTTAAAATCTTTTAAATATCCGTGTGGCATTATTCAGTGTATACTTTTCTTGACTTAAGTTGAGACTTCCCTCCAGGGTTGATTTGGTTTTGTAGACCTTTTATAGAAGCCTCCATCACCTTTCCTCTTGTTATTAATAACGGTATTGGTTTACCGTCTATAGTTGTAGCAGCTTGTAAATCAGTAGCAAGCATTTGAAGGTTAAAAAGAAGTACGTATAGAAATCCTTCCATTGACTCTCCTAATATAACTGGTTCAAATTCCTCTCTTAATGCTTTTTCTCCTAAGTAGATTTTATCAGCATCTAATGCTATATAGTCTTTAGCGTCTAAATTAATAGTTTTAGATGTTACACCAAAAGCTTCTTTAGATGAAAACAAAGTACTTTCCTCTTTTGAGTTAAAATACAATCGGCCTCCATTAATCATAACTTGAGAACCTTCATACCTATCAGCTTTTGTAGGTGCTTTTTTCCAAGCTTTTGTTTTATCTCTAGCTTGAGTTAACGGAACAGTCTGGTTAGACATAATGTATATTGAAGAGTCATCTTCATTAACATCTTCTACTATATGTTGAGTACCATTTCCAACAGATTTTTGACCGTTACTTATAATTGTAAAAGGATCCCCTTCATTGGATTGGTTGGTATATATATTCTCAAAATGTTTTGCACCAGACATTCTTATCGACTGTCCCTGTCTACCTTCTAGTAAAATATCTCCAGGAAAAGGTTGAAGAGGGTTAATATCAGTCTGTTCTTTAAAGTCTTTCCCTACTCCATCTATTCTCCCAATTTCACTAGGGGTAGCGTTATGGTGTGGGTGATTCCAAATTGAAACTATATCTGTATAGTAAACCTGTCCACCAGTTGATTTAACTTCTCCTACAGTGAGTTTCTGATCTGGAGCTGTTATGATAAGAACTATTTCGTTTACTAGTGGGAATGTTTTTATATTACCGTTCATAGGAACAGCAAGTGGAAGTGTTTGTGGGTTATCTGTTTTTACGTTTCTATCTAGAGGTGCATATTTTATTCCGCCGACACATCTTGTACCATCGTACTTTTCATATTCAGGATGTGTTTCATCTAATATAACATCAATTACCCTAACAGGAGTAAACTGATTAAAGTTACTATTATTAGAATCTATCTCCGATTGCCGGTATGTGTTAGTTGTTAGGCTCGCCATCCTCTTTACTTTCTCCTACTTCTTTTACTTCTGCTTCTAATTGATTAGATTCTTCTAATAAATCTTGCAAATCAGAAAAATCAAATTCACTTGCAGCCTCACCTTTAGCTTCTGCGCTTACTATCCTTTGAACGATTGTGGCCATCTTAATCAAAGCGTCGTCATTCTTAACACCTATCTCCATATATTCTTTAATCATAGGAACGATTAAAGTCGCATCTCCAATGTTCTCTATTAGGGGTTTTAATTCTCTAATTAAACCTTGAACTTGTCCTCTAGTGTCTTTTGAATTGTCGTATATTTCTCCGAAGAGGTCAGATAGAGTCTTTCCTTTAAATATTTCTTTATCTAAACTCATAGTTTATAGTTTTATTATAAATAGAGTTACAATGGTTTTCGGGAAAGTAGACCTAGATCATAATACTTCTGATACTTATCGTAGAAGTTTCTTTTCAAGACGTTTAATACTTTAGTTAACTGAGGTGTTTCACAATCAGTCATTTCTCTAATATAAATGTATAACGCTTTTTTCTTAAATATATCTAGATCATTTCTAGTCTTAAATATGGTTAAGACGGCGTCAGCTATCTTAAGTTCGTTTGGTTTTGTAAACATATAATCAATCTCGTTATACATTTCATCTACCCATTCATCTACAAAATTACTTAACGTTTTAATTCCAGGTGCATCAGGATCATTTGTGTTTTCGTACGATTCTTCTATATCAGAGAAAGATCCAATTTGTTTTAATCTTTTATAGTTAACATTGTTGTAGTTAATTAACCACCTCTTTACTATAGTTCCGAAATAAGAATAAGCTTTGGCTCCATTCGTTGGATCAAACTTATCTATCTTCTGTTCTAATAAAACAGAAACGACCTCGTGTTTGAGGTCTTCTATCTGTTCTACGTCTGTATAGTAGAATTTAAATGTATGTATAATATTTTCCGCTAATTTATAAAACGGTAAATATATATGATCTGTGAATATTTTTCCTCTGTATTCGTGATCGGTAGATTCGTTATATTTTACAATATATTCTTCTGTCTCTGAGGTAAAGTAGTTAGCTTTGGATTTCTTCCTTGCCATAATTTTCGGGCAGCATATATTTATCCAGTTCTGCCTGCACTGCTTTCATTTGGTTAAAGAACTCTCCAACCTCATCATCAGATTGAAATACCCCATTTTCATCTAATGTTGAAAGGTGGTTGTGAGATTCTGTTATTATGTTCGCTATATTCTGTAAGTATGAGGTTTGATCTAAAGTGATATCCTCGTACTTCTCTACTTTTCTTAATAGGTTAAATATAATATAAGATAATATTCCGGAGAATACAACTAATACTCCAATTATTATGTACTGTGTCATAGTTATAAGTTTTTTAACATGTTAGTTAACCCTTCTGAAGCTTTAACTGGCTTACCTGTTGTAGAGGTTACTTTTTCACTTTTAGGTTTAGATGTACCTCCATTAGACTTCCACATATCATACTCTACTTTAGAAGCTAAGAAGTCTGCTGAATGTAAAATAGACACTAATCCTGTCTTTTGTCTAGATGACTCTTGATAACTAAAGAAATAAGCTTTGTTAGCTTCATCAAATACCCCATCATGTAGTCTTATACCTAAGAATTCTTTCTGATTAACCTGTATACCAAACTTCTGAAGTACAAATAGAGATCTGTCCGGTATCAACATAAAGTCAAGGTCCGGGTTAGGTGTGTATTGCTCGGATAATTTATCTTGTCTCCATTTATCAGTTTGAGGTAAGTAATTTGGCTTCTCTCCATCACCTATTTTACCTAAATCATGGAATAAAGCAGCAAATACCAACTCTTCATCGGTAAAATCAACAGTTCCTCCCATTTGTTGGTATAAATCCTTCTGTTTAACAGCATATTGAACAACTCTATTAACATGGTCTACATATCCACCGGCAAATGCATTGTGGTACCAAGATTTACCACTAGCAGGAGCCATAACATAGATATCGGAAAGTTTTTCCAACATTGCTAATACCTTTTCTTTACGTTCTCCGGTAATATAATGGTTGACAATCTTGATATGCTTGTCCCAATTTGATTGAATTTGTTCTGCTTGTAACATAGATAACCTTTTTTAGTATTTAATTAATATTATATTATTTATATATTATTTTCTTGTAATTATATTATTATTTTTATATATTTATATACTTATATATATTTTATTATTATATAATATGAAGTTATGAAGAATAATTTAAAGAATCAACTATTCTACGATAAATTTTTGTTTGTAGTGGTTTTTAACTAGAGATTCCATACCTGCATCCCAAAATACCTCCATATAAACCGTGACTGTATCACCTATAGACTCTGGAGGAAAAGGTCCAAGTATTCTTTTTGTGTGTAATCTACCTTTTTTCTGGTCTGAGAAGTATATTTCGGTATTTTGTGCAATATTTACCTTAGTTCCTGCAAATTGACTCAATAAAACCTCAATATGTTCACTAGGAAGTATGGTTCCCGACGAAGTTCTATTAGAACCGAAAGGGTTATAGTAGTAATCCGGCATGACCAATGAATCTCCAATCGTCCAGACTAAATTAGAATCAAACCTAGCTGTTACGAAAGGTGAATTATTATAATGATATTCCGGAGAAGTAGGATCTGCATAAGCATCTACCGAAAAGTAAGGTAAGTACTCACGAGTCCAATCTAATTTTACATGATAATACCCATTTTCATCAGATTCTACAGGAAATTCTATAAAAGCTGTACAATCTCCAGTTGGACAAGTAGTCGAAAGTGTAGTATCCGGTGTGCAAGCAGTTGTTAATAGTAAAAATAATAACGGCTTCGCCGCCGCGACGAACGCGCAAAGTTGACCCGAGTTTTTCTTCATAACCTTTATTTAAATTTATAAATATACTTCAGATAATTCGTTAAGAATACCTTGCAAATCCCTTCCTACCCGTTCAGCATCCTCCTTATCTATAATACTACGTATATGTTCTATAGTAACTACGTCAGTAGACCCATCTATATGGTAATCTCCTATATGTGGTATAGAAATATGTAGTCTTCTGGTTTCACTATCGTAAGATACGGTAACATCATTACGGTAACTGTAGATAGCCTGGGAGAGTAACCTGCGGGTATCTGAGGAATAAATGAGTGATTTTGATTGCATGTCGATATAACCTTTATTATTATACCTTAAGATAAGAAGATTACTTTAAAGAAACAACTTTATCTATTAAAAGTTCCCTAAAATTCTTTATGACAGCACATTTTTCGTATTCTTCTATTGTCTCGTAATACACTCTTAAGTCATCTAAAGCCTTATATACATTTTCACTATCAAAAGCTTCTCCTATTGTGTATTCATCTTTAAAACTTGTACTATCTATCTTCGTTAAGTATATGTATAGTTTATTGTAGTATTTGTATTTAATAACAGTCTTTACCTTTTCATACTCTTCTGGATAGTTTCTTTTATACATCATATCCATTAACTCAAAGTTCTCAAGTCCTCTAAGTATCATTCCCATTAAAACAAAAGGATTGTCTAGAACATCTTTTACTCCATGTTCTATATATACTTCTTCATCTCCTTGTTCGAAGATTGAGAATAAAGTATGTGGGTCCATTGGTTTCACTATATTTGCTTTGGTCCATTTCCTAGTAAGTACCTTTCCTGAACAGAGGATATATCAGGAGGCAACATTAGAAAATTCCCGTGTTTATAAGATTTTAAAAACTCCTCTAAATAAGAACTAAACAAAGTATGTCCCCTTTCATCCCAGTGTCCACACTCACAACTACTAGCTACAAACTTTTTTATATATGCCCACCAGTGAGAAGTGTAAACAATGTAGTTTATATCCTTCTCTATGAAATAAGTCGAGAGGTTAGTAGCCCAATCTATGTAATAGTTAGAATAGTTTTCATACGCCCCATACCCCAAATCAACATGAACCTTTATTAGTGAGTTTAAAAAATACTTAAACCCTTTTTCTGTTCCTCCGTAGACTTCCGGAGTCAACGCTGTTTTAAGGAATTTTATAAACCAAGCAGCTCCCTCATAATCACCGGAAAGTATCTGAAGCCCCGCATTATATAACGGTACTCCGACTAAAGTTTTCCGCTTAGGCTCCCCCTCTCTTCTTCTCCTATCTACAACTGCACCTGCTGAGTTAGCATATGCATTTGCCGGGAGATTTATTCTATCAAAATGAGGTAACGCTAGTATTACTATATCTCCTTTTTTAAACTTATGAATATTAGAAGTCAATGCATTTATAGTATCCATACAAGAAGCACCTCCAAATGCCTCTTTATATACCGGTATTTTGAGAGTAGCACTTAGTAACTCCGGGAAAGCTTTCTCAATATAATAAGCTTTATCTTCTTTTTTCTCACATACTCCTGCCGGATAACTATCTCCAAATACGTATAACATTCCTATTGTTTATTAATTTACTATAAATAGACTATAACACCCCTATATACCTAAAAATTTTGCCGAAAAATTTCCTCAAGTTTCTTATAAAAACAGTTGGCATACTGAGATATAAATCGTATCTTGTATATAAGATGGCAATAGAAGAGATAGTATTAGAAGCAGAAGATAGAGGATTAAGGTTAAAACTCTTATACCAAGTAGGAGAACTACGTAAACTACCTACTAAATTGTCATTACAGGAGGTTTACGAAAGAGCCTGGGAGGAATTACAGAAACAGACCGTAGATTAATACGTACCCATAAAGGGATCCACATATAAAACACAGAGTTCATTGACATTATGAAAAATAGTTGTTGGTTTTTTGGAGACTCTTTTACAAGAGGTAATGGATGTCATCCAGATGATGACTATTTTCAATTAGATTACAATAAACCTAAACTCAGATGGACTACTAAGCTTTCATCCGAACTTAAATTAATTGAACGCAATACCGCAAACGGTGGAGAATCTAATATAGGGATCATCAACTCTCTCATTAATAACCTTGAAAGTATTAAATCTAACGATATAGTTATTATTAGCGATACTAGACCTGTACGAATACATAACTTTAACGAAGCGGGCGAGAGAGTTAATACTATTAACGACCCGTACTTTAATTATAAACAAGGCAATTCAAGGTACATACTTGATTACATATACCACGAAATACTGCCTAAAGAAGAATTTTATTTAAACTTTTATCAAAATATGGTAGAAAAACTCTTAAAAGAGTTAAATAGGAGAAAAGTACGTACATACTACTGGAAACATACTGATTTTTGGTATCCAGCTAGTAAATTCGAAACAATAACCGAGGCTACTAACGGAAAAACCCAGAATCTACACTGGTCTTGGAAAGGTCATGAAGATATGTATAAGTATATTTTAGATAAAATTACTAATAATACTTCAATCATATGAGATTTAACAATTTACTTACTCAAAAAGAGTGTAAAGACTTCATCGACTACTTTAACTCTCAAGGAAACTACAGAGATAGACAGGTAGATAACTCTCAAATACTACATAATTGGCCTAAAGCTATGGATTTATGTAGAAATTTAAAACCATTCTTACAGGAAAGGGTAGGTGTTGAGTTAACTCCGTATCAAGGGTGGATAAGAAAGTATAAGAAAGGGAATGTGTTAAGGAAACATATAGACGGCCGCGCAGATTTTGCGTTAAGTATTATGTTAGGTCAATCAGATACTTTAGAGAATCCATTACTCATATTCTATAATGAAGAACCTACAAAGATTACTTTAGGAGTAGGTGACGGATACTTCTTTGAAGGAGGAGTTGTACCTCATGAAAGAAAAACACTAGAATCGGAATACTTATATGGACTATACTTGGGGTATAAAAGGGGAACGGTAAGTAGGGCAGCTATATAACTAAAAATTTTGAAAAAATTTCCCACGCGAATAATTCAAATTTAGGTAAAAAGTACTATAGGAAACATGAAACAAGAATTTAAGGATTGGTTTATACAGAATAGAGCCATAGAAGAGGAATCCTATGATTGGCCAGATAGGAGGTATAGGTACACAAACATATATTATAAGAATGTACCCTTCCATAATGAGTTAAAAGAACATATATACTCATATGATTTAATATCTCCAGATACCGAGTATGACGTATACCATATACATACCTGGGATGAAGGAGACTTCTTTGACGAACATATGGATAGTAACTTTAGAAGGAAATGGGCTTATGTCTGCGAGTTAAAGGCCTCTGAATGTAAGACTATGCTTAAAGTTAATGGAGTAGATACCTTAGAAGGTGTATTTGACTCTTACACTCTACACAACCTTCCTAAGATACAACAAGGTACACGTATATCTTTGACAGTGTTTGGTTCATCAAAGAGTTCTATAATCTAATGATTGAGGTAGGTAAGGTATATAAGCTTTTAAATATACAGCAGCATACAGATTGCCAAGGTTGTGATATATGTACTGTACTAACATTAATGGAGAAAGGGTTTATAATTGGAGAAAATGTAAAGGTACATAGTAGACTAGGAGATAATCTAATGATAACAGTAGGTACTAGTGAGTTTGGTATAAAGGAGAGTCATTTAGACTGTTGTACATTTGAAGAAGTAAAGTAATATATAAATATATATAACCCTATATAGTGAAAAATCATCAGAAATATGAAACCACGTATGGCGAAGCCAAGCCGACTACCTACCTCTTAGGGAACATTACTGGCAGTGTTATGGCAAGGTGACCTCAAGGTGATATAAACCTACCCTACTAATTTCCGGAATTGCCATCAGGTAGTTAGATTATTCTTCTTTATTAGACTCTCCAGTACAGATGAGAACTTATCCTTTAACTCCTTTATATCCTCTAGTGTAGCTATATTGTCTGGTAGGCCTTTAGGCATCTCTTTAGGCAGGTCTTTAGACTCAAGTAATAGCCCTAGTATAGCTGACCACGATAGAGATGGATATAACTCCTTAACCTTCAGAGCTATATCTTTATCTACTTGTATCATCTTACGTTCTTTCATATAGGTCTTTAGATCTCTTTAGGCCTCTTTAGGCGTTAGTACTTCCATAAGAGACATATCCATCTTATATGTAGATCTTTGATTCATCATATCATAAGTATACAACTCAAGGCTGGTAGGTCCAAAGTTCTGTAAGCCATCCCTATGTACATTCATAGACTCATATCCACTTACCTTATTGATAGAGAATGATTTTCTACCATCATCATATACTGAGTAACATCTCAATTGGTACATCTCATTCTTATACTTGAATGTGAACTTGCCATCCTCTGATAGACCTTCCATTCTTTTAACAATCTCTTTACCTGCTTTTACTCTCTGTGAATACGTCATAACCTTTATCTTTTAATTATACCTTAATATAAGAAAAATAACAATAGGGTCCAACTTATTCCATATAAATCTTTAGGCGGTCTTTAGGCAGGCCTTTAGGCCAATTCTCCATATATAGCAAAAATAATAAGGGAGGGAGGCACATGCCTGTACTTTATATCTCTCATTCCATTCACTCCTATCCATTATTCTACACACTATCCTCTCCTATATATCCATATATAAACATATAATCTTTAGGTCTCTTTATGGTATCTTTAGGCCTTATATGTAATCTAATACGATTCTTTAACACGAGATAGCGTTCTCTCTTTAGAGTATTATCTATACACTTCATTTATGTTCTATACTTAAGTAGAAATAAGCCATTTACCCTCTATCTACCATATGTATCCCTATCTCTCTTATAGGTTCTATTAAGTTTAATATGAAGTATTCACCCTAATCACTAACTACTTCAGACACGAGGTATGTAGTACCTCCATATTGGTCATATTGTGGATGCTTATTAGGAAGGGATGGTTATTTGATGATGAACGTAGTGAAGAATTCGCGTGACAACTTCGTTGTCGAGAGGAGAAAAGCGCCCCCTCCCTCCAACTCATTTCTTTTTGTTTGCATATATTACAAACCATATACCTACTAAGAGTATGAACCCTACATTATTATCTATCATAATATAATCATTAACACAATTATCATTCCAACTAATCCTAATGCAGCGTAAGCAAATATTCTTGCAGAATCTTCTTCTTGCTTTCTGCTTCTACCTTGAGAGTTCTTTATCTTATAGTTAGATTCTATCTTACCTGTCTTCTTATTAACTGTAAATGTCTCATCTCCGTATTTGATTTCTTCGTAGCTACCTTCTTTCATATCGTTCTGGAATTACTTATTACTTCTTTTACCTCTCTTACTCTTTGATTCACTTTGAATACTATTTGGTTCTTTCTTCAATCTCATCTCTTCTGCTACCTCTCGATAGATAGGAGATTCCATTTCACATCCCCAATAAGTTCTACTCATCTTTCATAAGTTCATATGAGACAATTATATCCGAATATCTAACCTCTTCAATTAGTTTTTCTAATGCTCTATCAAGCACTATATCTTCACCCGGTTCAATCATCGCTTCGATATCAAACAAACGAGTTAGTAAATGTAAATGTGATTCTGAATCTAATGCTATTTTCTTTCTTGACATAACCTTTATTTTATTATAAGTAATCGTATCTTGAAGCTTCTAACTCATATGCGTCATCTTCAATATTATCTACTGACCAATCATATGTATCTTCTTCCTTCTCTTCAATTGTAGTTGTAGGAGTATTAGAGATAAGATCAATCATATCACAACATTCTTCATCTGTTATAATACCTTTAGCATAACCATTAAATAACTCTTCTGATAATTTACTTACATTCAACATAACCTTTATTTTTAATTTCTATACCTTAATATAAGAAATAATATAATACGAAACAACTTTAGTTTGTTATTAAGCTATCACTCCTTCAAATGTAGTTCGAGTAATACTTAAAACTCTAATAACATTACCTGCTACCTTAACTACCGAACCATCTTTCATTGTCGTGTTCCATACTCCTCCTCCATTCTCAAAATAAGAAAACAATTTTTCTTCTGCTTCTGAAACGTATTTAGCTTCTACTACGTATTTCTCTTTAACCTTAATTATACGGTTTGTAAAAGCGTTCTTTCTTTCTACTAAAACTAATGCTGTGTAATAAGTCATAACCTTTATTTTTAATTTCTATACCTTAATATAAGAAGAATATCAATACGAAACAACTTTATTTTACTGTAATTGAGTAAATTCTAATTTAGCCTCTCTATTATATCTAATATCATTTAACTGTAAATCTCCTTCTCCTACTCTCTTATAAAGTTCAATTCTATATCCTGTCCAATAAGCAACCCAACCTTCTGGAAGTATTAACGATTGTAGAGTTATTAAGTCCTCATTTTTATTATCCTTCTCTGTCGTTTGAAAAGCAACTTTATAATACTCTCCTCCTCCTGTCCATTTTTGAGCCTTAATCTTATTTGCCCATACATAACCTCCATTAATAAATTGCTTAATGTCTTTCTTTAATTGCTTTGCTTGATCTTGAATTGTCATAACCTTTATTTTTATCTTTTTAACTTACCTTAATATAAGAAGAATACTAATACGAACCAACTTTATTTAAAGAAAAGTTTCGTTAAAAATGCGCGAGGCGACTTCGTCGGGGAGAGAAAAACGCCCTCCCCTTCCGTCTTCTATTCAAATAGACTTAATTGAGATGCTATTTGTTGAGGATGAACTCTATAAGCTGCTTGAACTTTACGAGTTGGTTTGAAACCTTCTTTAGACCAATCTGCTAATTCACCATCTATTACTGCAAGAGCATGTCCGGCTACAGTAACGATATAATTTCCTACTGGATGAGATTCAATAAAGCTCTTCAAAGTCTTCTGTCTCCAGATCTCTTCTCCTTTTAGCTTATATCTGTTCTTGATATCTCTTCTACCTAATACCGCTACCTCAAGCTTCTTACTTCCTAAATACATTCCGGCAGCTTCTGCTTTTAAGAACATAGAAGAGATCATAAAGCCTTTAGTACCTTGCTTCTCCTCTCTTCCGAATACTTCTTTAGCAACTTTATGTGCTGTTTGATAATCTGTCTCACCTGCAACAGCTAACGCTCTTACAAAACAATCGTTCTTCTCTGTCTTAGCAAGTTGAGAATTGAATGATGAATACTTTTGGTTTACTGATAAATAATTTGCCATAACTCTTATTGTTTTTAATTATACCTTAATATAAGAAGAAAAATAATACGAAACAACTTCTTACTTAAAAAAGTTTGGAGATTTTACATTCACATAATAAGAAGAATAAGGCACTAAATCACCACCTTCATGAACTAAGCTTTTATTAATTTTAACTTCTGTAGTCCATCCTTCTGGTAATACTTTATTAACGAACTCTAATGTCTGGTCTGGAGAATCAAGTTGAAATTTGTATCCATATCTAGGCTGTCCGGCAATTGAACCAAAATCCTCATCATATACTCCTTCTTGACCTGTTGAAGGTATAACTTTAAACGAACCTTCATAATATCTAGACCCGTCTTCATTAGTCATCATCTCAACACGGCCAGTTAAATCGTCATTATAGAATTTAGAATCATCATTTACTAAAGCTTTAAACTCTTTCTTTAAAGTAACAGCTTGCTTTTTAACTTCCGGAAAGGATGGTAAGTTACTTTTTAACTCCATCAACCTTCTTGTAGCTGCATCTAATATTGCTTGAACATCTACTAAACTCTCTAATGATAATACGTTTTGAATTGTCATAACCTTTATTTTTAATTTCTATACCTTAATATAAGAAGAAATCTAATACGAACCAACTTTATTTAAAGTTATTTTTGTCTTTTAGTTTCTAAATAACCTCTTTCGTTCATAATTTCAATAATACCTTTATCTCTTTTAGAAGGAGGTAAAGCAATTGATTTTAAGTATTCGGATTGTGAATCTAAATACTCTAAAGCTTCTTCAAATGGAAGTGCTTCTAACTCTTCGTCTGATAATGGGGATGATGGATTGTATTTAAGCATATTACTTTAATTTCATTCTCTCTCTATACTCATCTAACGTCACCTTCTCCGAACGCTTAGTACCGAAATTCAAAAGCTTAACATTAAGAGAAGGGAAATGCTCTCTTAATAAGAAATCTTCCGGCTTCTTATCAACATCTTCTAATAATGCAGATGGATCTAACTTAGCAAATCTAACTCTAACGTGATTATCGCAATAATCCTGAACCTTCAATTCTTCTATCTTAACTGGAGCTAGTTCTGTAAATTCTCTTGCTTCTTCTGTAGTCACTGCCAATCCCTTCTCACTTCGTATGTAATTACAAAAAGAGGAGACTGTACTATTACCTGAACCATGCTGTCTTCCTACTCTATCAGAAATATCTGTAGCTGAAATGCCAACATAAACCAAACTTCCTTTATCGAATATAGAATAGATACCGGGACCTATTTCCATCTCTTTAACTTCACTAAACTTAAAAATACTTCCTGTAGTTAATACTGTAACTAATTCTTTTGAAACCATAACTTCTATTTGTTCTTAATTATACCTTAATATATGAAGAATAACTCTAACTAGCAACTATAAACTCAAAATTATTTGCTAATTGTTCCGGAAAGAAGCATATTGCCATTTTGGGATTAATAGACTTCCCTTCTATTCCTTCAAACTCCATATTGTCTGGATCGATTAGTTCAAACATCTCTCCTGCCATTATAGGAAATTCACCACCTTCTAATAATAAACCTTTAGTACACCTAATTGTAATCATAACCTTTATTTGTTTTTAATTATACCTTAATATAAGAAGAATATTTCTAACTAACAACTATTATTTAAAAAGAATTCTTTTAGGTTGCACTCCAAATTCATCCGTAAAGATAGCAGGACAAACAACAGCATTATGAGAACTAGTCTCTATAAACTGTTCAATCATCTCTCTATCATTAGATGTGAATTCAGCATAATTGCCAAATATAACTAATACTCCTGAATCTGTTAATTCGTAATCATCACAAACGTAAGCTGTAAATACCATAACCTTTATTTTTATTGTTTTTAATTATACCTTAATATAAGAAGAATATTACGGACAAGCAACTATTTACTCATTTAAATTATCTTCTCTCCATCTGATGTGTGCAATGATTTCTTCTACTGTCTGATTAACATTATTAGTTCCGTCAAGTAGTAATCTTAATTCTTCTCTGAGTAATTCTCTTGTTTCAATCATATAACCTTTATTTTTAATTTCTATACCTTAATATAAGAAGAATATTTCTAACTAGCAACTATTTTAGTAGTTATTTTCTTCATATCAGCTTCTACTTCCGACTCTAACCTTTCTGCAGCTGCTTGTTTAGCTATCTCTTCTTCTGTCCAACCATCTCCGGAAAGCTTAATGCTGTCATAAGATCCGAAATCACAATCTCTTGTTAGTTGACAAGACATAGTAAAATCTTCAAAATCTATACACATACCGAAGAATGAACCTTCATTATCGATGTTGTAAGCATTATATTTATTGATTAGTAAATCTTTAACTGCTTTAAAATTTGCCTTTTTGATCGCTGTAATTGTCATAACCTTTATTTTTAATTTCTATACCTTAATATAAGAAGAATAACAATAGGCTCCAACTTTTTCTTTAGTTATTTTCAATAAAAAAACCGGAAGGGTTATGACGTCTTCCGGCTCTTTCAAGTAATAATAATTAAAAACAAAAGGTATTAAACGATAATATCTCTATTGTAGTTTACAAAATGTAGAATGTTATCCATTCTAACTCTCTCTACAATTGTCTTGTGTAGGCTTCCTTGCCAGTCTCTTGTCGTAACTTCAACATCAGCTGACTTTTTAGAAGTAGTCATTCTTAAAACTTTTAACGCTTTAACTGATCTTAAAGTCCAATCAAACCTCACTTCTAATGATGGTAAGTATGTATCTTTATTTTTTCTCTTATTGGTATCTAACTCAATCCCTTCTGTAGTAAGTTTGGCTAGATTATTTTCTTTTTCTAATTTATCAATATCTGATTGCTGTTGACTGATAGCTTTTCTTAACTCTCCTTCTTTCTTTCCAATAACTTCAAGAAACTTATCATATCTCTCTTGAACCATATTTAGTTCAGCAACAATATCATCTTGATAATCTAATACAAATTGACTCCATTGAGCAGCTAAAAGCATGTTAGTAACAGCATCCTCGCTTATTATTGCTCCTCCAGAATATTTATTAAGTTCAAAACCAGTAAAAGTAGTTTTACCTTCCCATTCTTCTCTTAGCTTAAACCAGAAAATAACTTGATCTTCCTCTTTTTGTTTTTTCAATACCTCTACTCTATATTCAGTAAATTTAAAACTAACATCTCTATCTTCTATATTAAAAGGAATAAACCAATCTCTTAGTACATTGATAAGTTCTTTCTGTCTTCTGATATAAAGTCTTTTAGTCCTAACCTGAATGTTAGTTCTTTCTTTATCTAGCTCGTCTAATCTTAATCTTAAAATTTCTGTACGTGTCATAACCTTTATTTTTGATTTCTATACCTTAATATAAGAATTTTAATTGGAGGAGGCAACTAAACCCCCTCCTTTTTTTTATTATTTTATATTATAATGGCTGACACCATTTATTTTAATCAAAGTCGATTTATTTAATTTATTCAACCTCGATTCGGTATTAAAATAATAAAATGGTCGGAAATTTTTTAAATTCAAATTCATAAAATATGTTGTTTTTAATTATACCTTAATATAAGAAGAATAATTCTAACTAACAACTAATTCTTTAACTTTTTCTTCGATAAAATCGATAAAGTCACCTGCGTAATATTTACCTCCTACATGCCATCTCTTACCTCCAAACCATTCCTCGGCCTGTTCCATCTTCCCGGTATTAGCTTTTGACCATTCTGGAGATTCAGTTTTATAATCGTAAATACTAAATACCTTTGTGGCATTGTTTTCAGTTTCAAACTCTACAATCCATTCAAAATTAACTTTTCCATCTCCGCTATCTTCCGGAAGGAAAGTTGGTGCCCCTAAAAAATCTACTAACATATCGTAAGTTATTCCGTAACTTAAATGTCCTTTTAAACTTGAACCAGCAGTAGATGGTGCGTCCATCGAATCGTAAACAGTAATTGAATTTGTCATAACCTTTATTTTTAATTTCTATACCTTAATATAAGAAGAAAAACAATACGAACCAACTTTATTTTAAACCTTTTTACATATAAGCTTTTGTAGAAGGAACTCCTCCATAATGACACCAGTTATCTGATTTATGGATAGCATTCAACCATAAGTTATAATCGTCTTCGTTTACTTTATATCCCCAATGTAAAAGAGATTGCTGGATACGAGGGGAAACATTCCAATCATCTGTTTCAAATATCCTCTTATAGATTCTATTTCTCCATCTACCATTTGGACCGCAAAAGTCCTGCCATCTTCTAATCTGTCTATCGTCGTCAGGATGCCTTCTTCCGTTAAAGTATTTGATATACCATTCAAACCACCCGTAAGGATCATCTGCATGCATCCATTTCATATCAACCCAATACTCAAATGACATTCCGGAACGTACTTTAAACTTATTTAGTTTAGGTCTGTATTTGTTTCCTAAATATAAGTGAGGAGATATATTAGATAATGTCTCTTGAAATAGAGATTGATAATCGTAATCTCCTTCTAACTCTTCTACTCCGAAATAACTACCGCCAAATATTCCTTCCTCTAGCATTTGGGTAGGAGTTAGATTTGGTCTAAATTCTAATGCTGACATAACCTTTATTTTTTAATTTAACAAACTCCTCTTCTCTTTCTCTTATCTCTCTTCTGCTTCTTACATATTGCTTTAATAAGTTCAGCAGTTGGATTGTGAGATAGTTTTAGTCTAGTTGGTCTTTCTAGCGATTTCATTTTTCTTGATTAGAAGTTGTCTGTTAAGTTCCTCATACATTACACTAACTAATTCAGGTGTATTAAGATTACCACTATTATCAGTTTGTGAATTATTCTTAATAAATAGGCTATTCATTCTATTGGCAGCTTCTAAATGTACATCCTTATTAGAACTCTGAATAACTTTTAATGTTTTTGTGTATTGGTTTAAAATCGTATTAGCTAATCCCATAACTGTCTATTAATTATTATAACTAAATATAAGAAGAAAAAATCGTTCTAGCAACTTTTCCTTAAATTAAAGTGTTACTTTTTTTAACTTTAACTCTTAAATTTACAACATATCTTGTTCCGGAAAAGACTTTAGTTACTTCATGTTCGTAGTTGTAGTTATAATAAACTAAATCACCAGGTGTGAGTTTTATCTCTTCATCTTCTATCATCGCCTTTCCTCCTTTAAAATCTTCTTGATCAGATAGCTGTATAATGATAGATAGGCCTGATTCTGTTTGAGGAGTTTTAATGTCGTAATGTTTTTTAATATAGCATCCTGCTGTATATTTTAAAACTCTTGAATAAACTACCTCTAATTCTACTCCTTCTTTTTGTTCTATTGAAGTGAGTATTTTATTATTAAACGATTCAAATTCTTCTTTTGTGAAAGAGGATAGTAGAAAAATTCCTAAACTATTCGAAACATTATGTCTGTTTTGTAATTCTCCATCTATCAATACTTCATTTGGTAGTTCTTTATACAGATTAAAAATAGAGAGTATATCGCTACTGTCAAGAACATTTCTTATAGTACCTTTCATAAAATTGAGTTAGGGTTTGTGTTCATGAATGGATAGTCACTAGCCGGCATATTAACAGTAGTCATTGTATTAATATTATTACAAAAATAAGAAAGTCCATGTTTTGTAATCCCACTTTCTTTAAATCCAATTTTTTTGTAGAACTCTGTAGCTTTTTTATCTGAAAGTATTTTTAAGTAAGAAGAGTTGTGTGTTACCATATGTGCTTTTGTAGCTTCAACTAAACTCTTTCCAATACCCTCTCCTCTAAATTGTTCTAATGTAACTATATGTCTTATTTCGCAGTAAAGTTTATCTACTCCATTAACATCTTTTTGGAAAGTGTATAAAAGAAACACAAAGCCTTTATTGTCTGCAGTAAGTATACTTGCATCTGGATTATTCCAGTAATTTTCAATATTCCATTCAACGATAGCGGAGTTTAAATGAGTAGGAGATGACTCCCTTCCTTTAAACCCTTCTTTCTTTTGATTATTATAAACTTCTAATAAGTAGTCTTTAGTTAAGTGCATCTAACTTATACATATAGTATTTATGAGTAGTATTACCATTATCATCTGTTAGTTCGATTGGCCCTTCCGGAACACCGTACTTTGATAAGTCTTCAATTAAATGAGGATTGACTCTAGCCATATAATCGATAGTCTGCTGCATGTAGATTAAATTCATTTAACTTTATATTTCTTTTTATAACTTGCTTCAAAATTACTTCCTACTCCTATTTCTAATATCTCACTTCCAGTTGGTAGTAGATTAGAACGATTTGTTATTAATCGGTCTGGAGATCTTAAGTCTTTGAATGTTTTGATCCAAACTTTAGTTCCTGTCTTCTTTCTATAAGCGACAGTTATAGGTGTTTGTTCTGGCGGTGTGTACATAACTACTTTTTGATTAAAATTACTCTCAAAGTTCTTTTTAAATTCTCCCCTAAAACAAAAGCTTCTAATTCCCACGGACGAGCCATATAAGGAATTTCTGCTATTGACTCTACATAATATCCTTCCCAAATTACTCCTCCATTAGTCTTAACTAACCTGCCTGAATTATACTGCTGTAGATGGATTAATTCATGAGACATAACTTCTATAGATTTCTCTCTTGAGAACATCTCTGTGAAGATTATGAATTGGTTTTGTGTCCCAATTATATGAGCTTGAATTTCAAACTCTCCTGTTGTTAGTTCTTTTTCTAATGGATCTATAAGAACTGTTATTCCGGAAATATTTAACTCGCTTAACCCTACACTTACTATTGTATCTAAATAATTCTTTTCAGTTCTATTTAATACAGCATTTTTATTTCCTAACTCTACTATATTAAATGTCTTTTCTCTATATGTAACTGCAATTACTACTCCTAAAACAATAAATAATAGTATTACAATAATAACTATATTCCTACTCTTCGTCGTCATAGTATCCAAATAACCCTCTAAAAAATTCTATTATAAACTTGCCAAAAGAAAGCGGCCAGAAAAATATATGCATCAATCTTTCAGGCATATTCCACGGCCTGTTGAATGGTTCGGGTAAATTTTTAGTAGTGTAGTATTCTAAAAATCCTCCCCAAGCAATGCCCGGGATAATATACCATACAAAGTATTGAACTATTTCTCTCATAATTTTGATTTAACTTCTGTAATATGTTTACATTTTCTATGTCCTATATACCCCATACAGTCACAAGACAATTCTCCTCGCTTATTATGTTTAACAGTATATACTTTATCTGAAGAGCCTGATTTGAACTCCCATTTCTTTTCTTCAACAAATAACTCTTCAAATGGTTTTTTATCTACAATCAAATCTTCAAAACTAGCTTGGGGATGAACTTCAATCCAAGAAGGAGTATGAAATGTTCCTCTATCTGTTTTAACAAATCCTCCCATACCTACATTTGAATAAGGTACTTTATATCGATGACGAGTTACAAATACTGCGTTAGTTTTTTCCGGTGTGAGAGATAAGCTACCTTCAGCATAAACTATCTCTCCATCTACATCCCATAGTGCCATATTAATTGAAGTATTTATTTAAAATTTGTTTTCTTTCTAAACTAGCAATTCTAAATTCTCTTATACCGCTAATTTTTTCATAAAGATTAAAATCTTTAGGTCCAATTTCCTGAAGTATTTTTTCCTCTACTGCTTTGGCTTCTTGTTCAGTTTTAAATCCTTTTATTATTCCTCCACACTGAATTTTATCCCATAATTCTATCCAAATGGGGTTTTTATCTTTATCGTATTCAGCATTATCTTTTACCCTTCCGAAATTTTCTTCTCCTCTTTGGTAACCTACTTTATAGAGTATACCTTGATAAGGGTATTTAGCTTTAAGCTGCTCTGTTATAGAACTCCCTCTATATCCAGAAAATATATACCAATATACACTAAACATATTATTCAAATAACATTAACATCTTATTCTTTGAAATAGAACCTTCATTCAATTTATCTTCAACAGCTTGAATGAATTCAGTAGTCCATTTATCCTTCTTTAATCCTTTCTCTGCATTAGTGAGAATACTAATTACCTCTTTTACTCTAAATGCTATTGCATCGTTTGTCCTTTCTACTTGCTTTGCATAAGAATCTATTACTATTGAGTAATCTTTTCTAGTAATATTAGCTAAGTAAAAATCCAAAAAAGTTTTAGCTTCTTCTAATGACCATTTTTCGTAATGACGTTTTGCTTTCATATAACCTCTATTTTTAATTAGATTTAAATATACGAAGAATATTTTAAAGAAACGACTCTTTACCCAACAAAAGCTTTCTCTAAAACAAATGAACCAGCCTCTCTACTATTACCTTCAGTATAATTTCTTTCCTCTAACATTGCCATAATCTCTTTGTTAAAAGCCATATTACCGCACAACATTACTTTATCGTTGTCTGGGTTGAGGTTTGGTATCACGTTTCCGCTTTCAAGTAAAGTAGTTATTCGTCTTGTTTCACCTTCCCATCTTTTATCTCTTGTAACGATAGGAATATAGTCTATACCGATAGAATTTAACCATTCATCGAAAGCATCTAATTCTTCTTTCTCCCTTACAGACCAGACAACGTGAATGTTTTTGAACGTATCGTAAGTTTTAGGATCACATAACATACTGATGAATGGAGCTATTCCAGTTCCTGTTGCAAGTAACCATAAATCAGTTCCTTCAGTTAGATTGTCTATAATTAATGTTCCGGTAGCTTTAGGAGAAACATTCACAAAGTCTCCTACTTGGATCTTTTGAAGCTTACTTGTAAGAGGTCCATTAGGTACCTTAATACTGTAGAATTCTATAAAGTCATCTTCCGGACCGCTTGTAAAACTATAAGCTCTTTTAGGTGCCCCGTCTACGTTTATCATCGTAAACTGTCCGGCCTTAAATTTATATTCTTCTGTCTTAGAGAGTTTAAATTTAAAAAGGCTATCTGTATAGTGTTCTACTTCTTTAACACGTAAGATACCGTCTTTCTCTTTAAGAAACGCATCATACTCTACTTTGTATTCTTCTTCTGTAAGGGAGTGCCATCCTCTACATCCGTCTGGAGATCTACCGCATCCGCAAGCCATAAATTGTAGTTTAGTTAGTTAATTTATAAATATAGAATAGTCCTTTAATTAAGCAACTAATTTCCAGTTTTTCTCCTCATTAAATGCTGCTATCTCATATGGATGATCTGAATAGCAGAAGCCCATATTGTAGTAACGAGTCATCCAAGAAGGAGATTGTAAATAATGTTGATATTCGTGAACGATTGTTTGTGCTAAATCTTCTGCACTATTAATATTCTTATAATATATTACTATTGTATTGTAATCGAAGATATACTCTGCAATTGGATTATCATCTTCAGTATAAACAGAATGAACATAAGGTTGGAATTCTATGTAAGGAGTAGTTTCGTGAAACTTACTCAAGCCATATATCTTCTCACAATTCTTTAAATACTTATCAGCTAATCGTCTTGTAGTTCTTAAGTGCATATCTTTCTAATTTCTATACCTAAATATAAGAAGAATAATTCAGACTAGAAACTTTAATTTGAAATAGGTGCAGATATTTTATCATGAGAATGGTAATGTAAAATCTCATAATCAAACTCTCCATTAGGAATATCTACGTTAGTTAGTTTAAGTTTAGGAAGATGAGGTTTAGGTTCATTTTGTAACTGTCTACCTGCCTGTTCAATATGATTTAAATACAAATGAGTATCTCCTAAATTACCAATAAGTTCTTCCGGAATCATATTTACTTCAGCAGCCAATAAACTTAACAACATACCATATGAAGCTATATTAAAAGGTAACCCTAAGAATGTATCTACACTTCTTTGATTCCATGAGAGAGATATTCCTCTTGTTGGAACTCCTAATTCATCCAAATGCCCTTCTAACCAGTCTGAAGATTTATTTAGTGTGGTTTTGTTTAAGTAGTCTATTCTTTCATCAAGATTCAACTCTCTTGTATAAACTTGAAATCCATAATGACAAGGAGGTAAAGTCATCTCATGTAATTCATTTACATTCCAAGCTGATACCATTAATCTTCTACTGTCGGGATTCTTCTTTAGGGAGTTAACTAAATTTAAGATTTGGTCTATACCATTCCAATCTCTCCATTGCTTTCCATATATAGGTCCTAACTCACCCCATTTTTCAGCAAACTCGTCATTTGTTTTTATTTTTTCAACAAATACTTTTTCATCAAATAATTTTCCTTTTGCAATAGCAGGACCATTAAACTTTGTTTTAAAGTTTTTGAAAGCATCACCATTCCAAACATAACATTTATTATCAACTAAATATTTTATATTGGTATCTCCTTTTAGAAACCATTTCAATTCAGTCATAATAGATTTAATTGCCATCTTCTTTGTTGTAAGGAGAGGAAATCCATCTTGCATGTTATGTCTTATTTGTCTACCAAATACTGAGATTGTTCCGGTTCCGGTTCTATCTTCTTTATCAATTCCATTATCAAGAATGTCTTTAAGAAGATTTTGATATTGAGTATCGAGTCTATTCATTAAGAGTAGATAGTAATTTTTGTGTTAGTAGATTCGTTTAGTAATTTTCTCAACACCCTTCTTCCTAATGGTCTTTTAGATACCATTTGATAAGTTAAACCACCTACTGTAATATGGTTTCCGGCGATAACAGTATCGGCAATTCTTGCATTAATTTTGGTTGAAGGTACAAAAAATAATTTGTTCATAACATTTGTTTTTAATAGATTAATATACCTAAATATAAGAACTATATATTGTTCTCACAACTATTTTACAGTAAAGTTTTAAATAAAATCCTTCTTTATATCTAAATTACCAGCACCTAACCAACAGACCATTACAAATCTATCCCCGCTTTCAACTACCTTCAATTCATGAGTAATATTTGAATCAAATAATATTACGTTTCCTAACTGCTTAGTAAAAAGAGTGTCTTTAACGTACATATTCCCTCCTTGGTACTCATTCTCTGAGGACAGCTGTATTAACATAGTCTTCCTCCTTATAGGATTGTTCCATCCAGCATCTATATGAGGATTAAAATAACCTCCTTGTGTGTAGTGTATTACTTTATAGTAGGGAAGACTATTAACACCCAATTCTTTGACCTTACTCAGTATAAACTTTCTACTGTCTATGTTGCTGATTTCATACTCCTGCTTGTTTTTAAACTTGTCATTAACAGAATGAGACGCCCACCATTCTTTATCTTCAATAGGAGGGTATATAACTAAATTTTCAGTTTTAATCTTATGACATTCTTCAGGTGAAAATAAAACTTTTTGTTCGATCATATTACTGTTTTTCTATAACTAAAGTGTGATTCCTCTAGGAATGCTACAATGACCCATCTCTCTCCTTTAGTGATCTCAGTGACCCAATGTTTCTGATTAGGGTTAAACATAATCGCAGTACCTTGTAGATTACTTCCCTTAACTCCTTCTACATATAACTCTCCTCCGTTGTATTCATCGGGGTCAGAAAGTTGTATAGTAGTAGATCTGTAGATTACATCGGTATCGTAAGCTTGAAAATCTCTGTGTGGTTTCATTTCATTTCCTACTCCGTACTTCATTAGTTTTAAATACGGTAGTGAGATTATACCTAACTTATTTAACTTCCTTAATAAGAAACGGTCCAGCGTCTCATTTTGGATTTCATTCCAAGAAACTGCTGAACCGTCTTTTATTGCTATACCTTGTGGGTACTTGTCTGATTTTAATTTAAAACCTATTTCGTTTTTCTCAATTGCGGTATCGTAAAATGATTTTATATACTCACAATCTTGTTTGGAGAATAACGTTTTTTCGACAACCATTTAATATTTAGCTTATTATTATAAGTGTTTAGCTTTAAATAAATTTACAAAGCTAGAAACAATACTATCCATTTCTTGTTTAGTTGTACTGTCTACTGCTTCTACAGCTTTATCTCTTGCTTCTGTTTGATAATCAAACGATTTATATACTACTGGCATAATTATTTATTTTTTATTGTGAACTAATATTCCGTTAGCAAAGAAGTTATGGTTTCCTGAAACGCTAAGTAGGTTAAATACTTCATGTTTCTCTTCTAATACTTCTACAGTAGAGATTAAAGATTCTTTTCCGTCTTCTTTTAAACAAACATCTAATGGTTGTAATTCTCCAGCTTTAACCCAACCTTTTTCTACTACGTAGAAAGGATGTTCTGCTGTTGTTACAATTACATTTTCATTATCTAAAGTTAACCTAATTACAGAATCAACTTCATGTTTCTTTAAGTCACCTACTACTCCTTGTTCTGTTACTTTTTTATCTTCACTGTAAGTAAGAACTTCTTCTCCTACTGCTACATCTTCGATATTCTTAACGTCTCCGTTAGCTAAAGTAATTTCAGTTCCTGCAATGAAACATCTTTTGTAGTTGTGAACTAAAACATCTTCTGCATAGTACGTATGGTTATCTTTTACATCGATGATATGGAATACCTCAAACTCACCTTCGTGCTGTTCAATTGATTCAACTTTAACATCGTCTCCGTTTGATCTAACTAATACATCTCCAACTTGAATGTCTTGAGCTGCTAACCAAGATTTTTCTTTTACAAAATACTTATGGTGTGAAGTAGATTTAATTACTCCTCCGTCTTCTAATTTGAATTCAAATAATAATCTATCTTTCTTAACTAATACATCTCCAACTCTACCTTCAGATTGCTCTTGAGTTTCTTCGTTGATTGTTAAAAGTTTGTCACCTGCTTTAACGTCTTCAATATTCTTTACTGATCCGTCTGCCATGGTAATTTTAGTACCAGCTGGGAAGCAGTTGTGTGCAACAATTTTTATACTTAATTGTCCGTCGCCGATAAAGAATGTATCTGCAGTCTCCATATCTAGAATATGAGATGAATATGAACCGTCAAGTATTTCGCAAACTACTCCTGTAATATTTACTAGTCCACTACCTGCTGAGACTAATTTATGTTTGGTAGCATGTAAGTAGTTAACTGAAACATACTTTAGTAAATCTTCTTCTATAGAATATGCAAGAACATGAGAGTTTCCTGTTGCTCTGAAATCGCTTCCATCTTCTAAAGTTACATGGAAGATCATATTGTAAAATAAATCTACTTCAAGGTTATTAATTAAAGTAGAAGTCGTAGCGTATGAACCACTTGGTAATTCAGATCCTGGAAAAGTCCAAGCTAGGTATTCTGATTCAATATCTGTATCAGGAGAGCCAGAAATAAAATACGATTTAAAAGAATCTCCTACTGTTGCTTCTTTAATAGAAACTAATGTACCATCTGCTTTTACAATACTCTCTTCTTCAAAGATACCTCCGTAGTTTGAACCTACTCCAAATCTTGGAAGAGTTGTAGTTAATTCATGGTAGTGTTTTAAATCTACTTTAGTTAAAATTTCTCCATCGAAATTTTGTAAACTGGATGGTTTTTCTAATATAGCGGTAGATTTAAATCCTCCTAAGCTAATAATATCTAAACTGCTTCCGAAAATTATATGCATTGATCTAAATGATTCTACTTTAGAAGCGCTAGGGTCGTTATAGAAGTTCATGACAACTTTACCTTCATCTATAGAATTAAGCATTGATCCAAATCTGCTTTCATCATCCAATTGAGGTTGGCCAATTTTAAAAAATTCGATTGGTTCTCCTAAAGTTGTAGTCAAGTTTTTAGTTAGTATATCAGGAGCATTTTCTACATTGAATGTTCTGTCTAGGTTGTCGTCTACTCCATTTATACCTTTGTAGTAATATCCTACTGTGTTGGATAGTAGGTTATTATCTTTGAAAAGTCGGAGGATGTTGAATGTGTTTTTGGCATACTCACTGTCTAACAATGCTGATTCATCGTAAGCTAATCTTAAGATAAATGTATCATCTGCGTCTTCAACAGATGTTGGGTAAATAGTGTTACTATCCTCCACAATACTTTCAAAAGAAACTACTGAAGAAACATTAGCACCAATATATGCTTTTAATGCATCTACAATATCTTCTTGATATAGTTTGTGAATTGTCTTTACTTTAGTAATAGAATTACTTTCTAGTACTGATTTGAATCCTGTAAAGTCTAACTGGTTGACTGCTGAAGTAACAATAGCAGTATCTGTATTGATTTCAAGCAATCTCAGGTTTCCGTTAGAGTCTTTTACAAAATCTGTTGAAAAAAGGGTTCCTTTCATGATTATAGTTTATAAAGCTTTATTTAATATAAATATAGGTGTGTTATGTAATATAAGAAGAAGTTTTAAATTAATCCACTTTTAATATGTAAATTTTCTTGCCTAAGAAACATGACTAAGACTAATCGTTTACCAGAAGTAACTTTAGATACTGAATGGAGTTTATCAGAAGGGAAGAATATTAAAGTCCCTATCTCTTTGGACGCTATTGAATCCTCTATAATTAAATTACCTCCTTCGTAGTCCTCCTCTTCTGATAACATGATAGATATAGATCTCCCTCTCTTAACTGAACGGTAATCATCTCTATGTTCCTTTTGGGAACTACCTACAGTGTATTCTAATAAATCTATAGTAGGTGGAATTTTTACTACTCCAAATTCTCTCAACCTATCTTCTAATAGAGTTAATATTTTACTGTAATCGGGATTGTAGATATTAACATTTAAGTATTTTATATTAGCTCCTTTAAATCGGTAACTTTCTTGCAAAGATGTAGTATGGGGAGATTTTAGAGGTTGGGTATATATTTGATTTAGTATGTACCGACACTCTTCTACAGTAAAAATTTTCTTTTGAGTTATCATACTGTTTTTGCAATCATCCTTTTGAACTTAGTCGTAGACCATCCGTGATCTCTATTCAAATAATAAATAGGTATATTCAAAACGTCTCCAGTAAAAGGTTTACCTTTGTAATCATCTCCAAGAAATCTTACATTAAACTCCCCTAGTTTTAATAAGTCTAAGAGCTGTTCTTCGTACGTGTATGTAATTATGTCACATATAGATTTAAGTTCAAACAACATCTCTCTTCGTTCATCAACTGACAGGATAGGTTTAAGTTTATGAGGACGTTCAATAGAAGGGTCTGTGTGTAGTAAGACTACAAGACAGTCACAATTGGCAGCAGCTTCTTTAAACATTTTAATATAGCCTGGATGCATTACATCAAAGTTACCTGCTATTACTCCTTTTGTATATTTTTCCGAGTTCATATCACTTTTTTATTTCCTTGTTTTATCCATATATTAAGAGATGCTCTATATCCATCTCTAACTTCTGTAACTCCGTGTTCTAATTCTCCTCCAGTAAACGCTATACAGTCACCTAAATTTAACTTATATATACTACCTTCTATTAGAAAATCTCCTCCTTGGTACTTACTTGTTAACGGTATAGTAAAAGTAAAATTACTCCTTTCGTCTTTATGGAGTTCTAATGAACTTCCTTGTTTGTATTCAGTTAAATTTATCCAACTAATATGAAAAGATTCATATGGGGATATATTGGTTAGTATATTCTTAATTCTATTCTCAAACTCTAAACTTCTATTAACTCTACAGCTCCAGCCAGAATAAGTACGTCTATCAATTTCAAATTTATCTATAGCCACTTTAAGAAGGGCTGTACATTCACTCTCTGTAAGGAAGTTTTTATGTATATTTACCATTTTAGATCATCTAGTATTTGATTGTACCCATTTGTAGTGTTCATCTTAGATAAAAACTCGTTAGCAATGGCTTTCAATTGTGTAGAGTTATAGTGTACTAAGTCCCTTGCCTTTAGCGTACTTTTATCATCTCTTGTATCGGGCAGTTTATACATATGGTAATACGGTATACTGTACGTATTACATAAGCCTTGTATACTTAATGTATGTTTATAGTGATTATATACAATATAGTCATCGTTTAGTAATTCTTCTTTTATGTACTTTTTTCGCCAAGGTACGTAATCCTCTTCTCCGTTATTTAAATCTACATTCTGTACTAATACGCTTCCTATTTCTCCTTTGTAAGGAAAATTGTACCTAGCGTATATTGGCTGGAAGTGAAAGATGTTTTGAACATTGAAGTATTTTATGTACTTAGCTAGGTTTATAAATGATAACTCTATTCCTTTCCCTCCTACACCTAAATTGACTATTTCATTACCGGTATATTTTGATACATGGTAAGGCCAGGTATTTTCCCAATAGTGTCCTGTACCCATAGTGTGAGAACATCCTAAGTATATATCAACCTTTAAATCTTTATTTGGCGTGAATTCAAAGTTTGATCTAAATTTATCTCTGTTCCAAGTATAAGTTATTGGTATTGTTATATATTCTTTTAGTTCACTATATTGAGTCTTAACCTGTCTATCAAAGTTCTTTTTAGAATCTACTCCATACCAGTATTTATCTAATGTTCTATGGTGTACTTCTTTACTAAAGTACTTGTTGAGTTCTCTTTGTATATCGTACATAAATCTAATTACTTAACTGTATACCTTTATCTGTTATAGCCCAGCTTTTATCTGAGTAAAGGTCATTAAGAATTAAGGTGTTCCCGTAGACTATTAACCAAGCTATCCATTGATCTCCAGCTATATTTTTATAAGAAGTGTCTAAAAACACCTCTTTAGTAATATCTATACCTTCTATGTTAACAACCTGTATATAAGATCCTGTGTAGAAATTTGTGCTTCCCGTCCGGTTTAGTATTAACTCTGATTTTCCGTCATTGTCAAAATCGTAAAAATCTATATCAATAGTTACTTTGTAGTCTATAACTGTATCTATAAAAGTATATCGGCCGGTGAACCCAGTTGGTGAGTTATAAAGAATAACATTAGGTTCCTTAGTACCTTCAAATTCATGACCTCCTAAAATAATATCTAAGTACCCGTCATTATCTAAATCGTATAACTCTAATGTAAATTTATTTTCAAAGTACCTGTCTACACCTTCTGTAAATAATTGTGAATCTTTTAGTGAGGTACTACTAAAACCGCCTTTACCGTCATTTTCCAGTATGAAAGTATTAAACCCATCAAGTATAATATCTAAATCTCCGTCATTATCTAAATCTCCTGAGGCAGCAGTATGGAAAAAATCAACTAACTCCGTAAAGTATAAAGAAGTGAATTCATAATTTTCCGTGCTAAGAAATAATACAGGGTACTCCCCTGGGTAAGGAGGTTTATCGTAGCCATGTCCTACAAAAAATAGATCCGGCTTCCCGTCTTTGTTGAAATCTCCTACAATACCTTTTCTGGCATGTACTAAACCTTCAAACTTATTTGAATTAGTTTGGTCTTCTTTTAACGTCCCGTCTGGTTGACCGAGGTAGAATTTAAACTTAGTTCTGTAGGTTTCTCCATAATGTGAATTTGATTCTACTACATCGTCATAACCGTCTAAGTTATAATCAACCACTGTGATATCTAAAGGATTAGAATGTTTGTCTTCGTCCTTATAGTCTACAAGGTTGAGTGGTTTATCTAAATAGTAGGACGCTACATTGTAGTCAGTAATCGCTTCTGGTGTTTCAACTATGTGTGTTATCTCTTCTTCTATAGTAGTCTTTTCACATCCTACTAGTAAAACTAACCCTAATACTGATACTAAATACTTCTTCATAACCTTAATTTTATAATTATACCTTAATATAAGAAGAATACTTTAAACAAACAACTATTTTAAGTATATTATATAGCCCTTTTCAACCCATTCAAACCTATCTACTTTCTTAGGTGACAGCTGTTCTATTTTCATATCTCTTGTTAAGTAGGGTCCTCCTGATGGATCAACCATATTAATTATAGCTGTGTTTGAAGTTACAAGTTCGGCATATTTCCTATCTTCTAAGACATATGATTCTTTCTCATCATCATAAGCGTGGACTAATTCTTTAAATTGTTCTAATGAAATACCTCCTCCGGTATCTCTTGTATATTCAAAAAAGGCTTTTGTGTAGTCGTTTGGACATCCAAATCTACAATGTTCAAAATTACCTTCCCATAATATGGTTCCGTCTTCTTGAAGAGTAAGAGTGAACTCATCTCCATACCGGTTTGTTATTTTGTGTGTTTTCATTCTTTATTCTTTTCTATAACATTAATAAGAGTTTTTAAGTCTTCTGGGTTACTAAACCAAATATAATCGTAATCGAAAAAATGTACAGACCATCCATCTTTTTTAGCCTCTCCATCATCAGTAGATATTAAACATAACTCATTTGTAATTTCAT
>Ga0209771_1000086_pt1 | contig 55423 bp, 63 predicted proteins | sample SaaInl59LU_5_DNA_FD_184639 | JGI IMG/M metagenome (GOLD analysis project Ga0209771, IMG submission 184639) | Marine microbial communities from expanding oxygen minimum zones in the Saanich Inlet - ESP_59LU_5_DNA (SPAdes) (version 2) | ecosystem: Environmental > Aquatic > Marine > Intertidal zone... | reverse complement strand
CATGCAGAAGATCTACGAGCAAGGCGGTAAGGCAACTAAGATCATGTTGTCTCCTAAGCTGCGCCGTGACTTCTCTGACCTGATGGTTAGCGATTCTGGTGTTCGCCGCAACATCGACTCTGACGGTAAGCTGCGTCAGTCTGTAGATATCTACATGTCTGACTTCGGTGACCTGATGGTTGTCCCTAACTACATCATGGGTTTGACCACTGGCACTGCCGGTACTGCCGATGACCACTCAGACTCTTGTGCATTGATCTACGATCCACAGTGGTTTGCAGTTGCTTCTTTGCGCCCTCTGGCCGAAGTTGATGTAGGTCAGAAAGGTGACTCTACTGTTGGCATGCTGGTAGAAGAGAACACTTTTGAAGTTAAGAACCCACTGGGTTGTGGTGCAATCTACGGCCTTAAGTAAGGTTTAGATACATCTCTATGGGGAGGGGGCTAACGCCTCTTCCCCTTTTTTATTACTTTAGGAGATAAGTGATATGATGGTAATTAAAGGTACAATTGGAACTACTACTGGTTCTTTTACAGCAGGTGTGATCTACAATATCCCAGCAGAAGATTGTGTTTGGGTAACTACAGATTCAGTTGACGGTGGCTACGAGTTAGCTTCCGCAGCGTTTATTAAAGGCAGCTATGACTTCGCTATTGTTAATCCAGTATTGGGTTACATTGGTAAGACGGGTCGTTTCGTAGCCATGACAAACTAAGTAATACGAGGTAGGACTAATGGATACTAAACTTAGCTTCAATACTTCTGGCGGTATGTCCGGTGGTATTGATCTTTCAACTGGTGATTTTAAGTTTTCTCAGGATGCCAGTTCTTTTATTGAACAAGCCAAGCGTGATCGTGAAGCCTATAGAGATCCCCGCAAGGATATTTCTTACAAGAAAGCATGTACGATCCCTGACATTGTTGCAATAGAGATTCTTAATAAATACAATATCAACATCCATGACCCTGACTTTATGCATGACCGTGCAGCTGTCCAACGGGTGATTAGGATTATGAAGCAGGAGTACCCTGCACTAATGTCTTACTAGGAGGCTAATATGGCTAAAAGGAAAGGACCGTTGGGCGCACCCACCCCAACAGATAAAGCGCTCTACGCTAGAGTGAAAGCCGAAGCAAAGCGTAAATTTGATGTCTACCCTTCGGCCTATGCAAATGGTTGGTTAGTTAAGGAATATAAAAAACGTGGTGGAGGCTACCGATAATGGCAAAGTATAAAGGTGGCCTTAAGAAATGGTTTAATGAAAAGTGGGTAGATTTAAAAACAGGTGAGGCATGCGGGCGTAAGTCTGCTAAAGATAGCGACCGACCCTACCCCTCATGTCGTCCTAAGGCAGTTGCCGATAAGATGACTAAGGCTGAGAAAGAAAGAAGCAAGCGTAAGAAGACTAGTTCAAAACGAATTAAACATGATGTGACTGCAAGTGGTAAAAGGAGAAAATGGTATGAAAGATAAAAGATTAGAGAGGGCAGGTGTCAGTGGATACAACAAACCAAAAAGAACTCCAAGCCACCCAAAGAAGTCCCATGTTGTTGTTGCAAAGCAGGGAGACACTGTTAAGACAATTCGGTTTGGACAGCAAGGCGTCCTTGGCTCCCCGAAAAAACAAGGTGAGTCTAAGTCGTATGCCAACCGGCGCAAGAGCTTTAAAGCACGACACCAAAAGAATATAAGCAAGGGACCATTAAGCGCAGCTTATTGGGCTGACAAGGTTAAATGGTAAGAGGAGAAGCCCAATGGCTACATATACAAGTTTAGTAACAATGGTACGAGATTGGGCTAACCGTGAAGCAACGGTCCTCCCTGACTCTATTATTCAATCCAGTTTAAGGTACGCCGCAGATGAAGCGTACCGACACCTAGAGATCCCACCTTTGGAGTTCTCTAGGTACTTTGTTGTTCGAAATGGAACAGCATTAACCTACTGCCTTAAAGTATCCGAGGGTGTTTATTCAGTGGCTGTGAGCAATAATATTAAAGATGCTCAATATGAAAGCAATGATGTTAACCCTGAGATTGCTAATGCTACTTTTTCAATCCCTCACGATACAATCTCTTTTATCGTATTGAGATCTATGGGGTCTATTGAAAGACCACCTGTTGGTTCTTTAGTTGGTGCAGTGACTATCACTGATGCTAACCAAGTAAACTATGCAGTGATTACCGCAGCAGATACACCATCTGTCAATGCACATCGCACGTACACAGACACCGTCTTCAATGAGACAGTGGATACTAAAACATTTTACGACTATAACGACAACACCTTTAATAGCAATTACTTCACCCGTAAGGGTTCTAAAATCATAATGGCTGGTGACCGTGTTGCTGTTGGTAATACCGTTGAGCTTTTCTATTACCGTAGACTTGCTGCTTTGGATGCCCGAAGAAACTTACCAGTTGGCCTCACTCTTGCAGAAGCAACAGCAGAGCCTACCGTGTATGAAGTTAAAACGGCTGAACAGTACGCAGCATTAACCGTGTTAGAGCAGAGAACTTTTGATTTAATTGAAGGATCTTATGTTCGTTACATAGATGAAGTCGGTAATTGGTTGAAGGACCACAACGAACGTGTCTTATTGTTTGGTGCATTACATCGATGCTTTGATTACTTACAAGAAGATCAACAGTCAGAAAAATATAAAGCCCGTTTTGCAGAAGCAATACTGGAACTGAACAATGAAGAGAAGAAACGTAAACTCTCCGCTGGTCATGCCCATGTCAGCTACAATGCAGGGGGTCTCATTTAAGGAGTCAGTATGTCAGATATAACAGATGATATTGCCCTCGGAGGTTCTTTCGGGGACGTGGGGGATGATCAAGTTCAAATTATCCCAACCAATGTAGTTGGGCCAGACCCCACTACGGTACAAACAGTCACTAACGACTCATCACTCGGTAGTGCCTTTGGGGAGAATGGATCGCCTGAGGCTATCACAGCCATCAACGAAGCAGCCCTTAGTGCAGCACAAGCAGCTGTCTCTGAGGTCAATGCCGCAGCATCAGCTACTGAGGCCGCCGGGAGTGCTACATCAGCAGCCACAAGCGCTGCCAATGCCGCTACAAGCGAATCTAACGCTGCTACTTCTGCTTCGTCAGCTAGTATTTCAGCCACCAGTGCTGCCACCAGTGCCGCTGCTGCTTCCACGAGTGCTACTAATGCGGCAACATCAGAAACTAATGCAGCGGGTTCAGCTACAGCAGCAGCCACTAGTGCTAATGAAGCTTCTAATAGTGCTGTGGCCTCAGCTGATAGTGCTACAAATGCTGCCGCTTCTGAAACAAGTGCCACCTTGAGTGCTACATCTGCTCAGACATCTGCCTCTACTGCATCAACAGCTGCGTCAAACGCCACTGCAAGTGCTTCCTCAGCAACCACCAGTGCCAATAGTGCTACTACGTCAGCTTCAAATGCAGCTACAAGTGCTACCAATGCAGCCACCAGTGCCACCAATGCAGCTACCAGTGCTTCAAGTGCAACTACTAGTGCGACAGCAGCGGCCACAAGCGCAACGCAAGCGGCAACAAGTGCAGCAGCAGCAGCTATAAGCGAAGATAACGTAGCGGTTAACGCAGCTAATGCAGCGACCAGTGAGACTAATGCGGCAACCAGTGCAACAACCGCACAAACCGCAGCAACCAATGCGACTAACTCTGCAAATGAAGCAGCCTCAAGCGCTGCTAATGCAGCCACAAGTGCTACCGCAGCAGCAGCCAGTGAGTCTTCTGTTGCAGCAGATGCCCTCAGTGCATCTCTTAGTGCTACTAGTGCAACCACTAGCGCAACAACAGCACAAACCGCAGCTAACAATGCAGCTGATAGTGAAACCGCAGCAGCCTCTAGTGCTGTACTTTCAGCAGATAGTGCGTCATCCTCTAGTCTTAGTGCAGCTGCCTCTCTGTCTTCTGCTAACAACGCAGCCTCAAGTGCGACTGATGCCTCTGTCGCTGAGGTTAATGCAGAAGCTTCTGCAACAAACGCTGCTAGCTCTGCTGTTAGTTCTTTAAGTAGTTCGCTAGCATCTGCAAGCAGTGCAGCCAGCGCAGCTTCAAGCGCCACTAGTGCAACTGCATCAGAGACTAATGCAACTGCGAGTGCTACCGCAGCCGCAGGGAGTGCTACAAGCGCAGCCACATCCGCAACAAGTGCAGCCGCAAGTGCTACATCGTCAAGTACAAGTGCTAATGATGCAGCTACTAGTGCAACACAAGCGGGTATTAGCGAAGCCAATGCAGCCTCTAGTGCTACAAGTGCAGACGCTAGTGCAACTGCTGCTGCCGCTAGTGCTACAACTGCTCAAGGCCATCTCTTAGATTTTGAAAAGCATTACCTTGGAGACTATGCATCTGCACCTACTCTGGATAATCAGGGCAATCCATTATCTGTTGGTGCTTTATACTTTAACACAATTGACAATGGGATGTATGTTTGGTCAGGTTCTGTTTGGATTACTATTAGTGATACGATTGACTACGCCCCACTAACCGGTGCTGACTTTACCGGTGAGGTTACTGCACCACTGTTTACTGGGTCCTTGCGTGGCAACCAACTATTTAAAGCGCAAGCAGGTGAAGCCTTGACTAAAGGTGTTCCTGTGTACATCTCTGGTGTCAGTGGTAACACACCCATTGTTATGAAGGCAGACTCAGACGATCCGGGCAAGATGCCTGCGTTTGGTTTGGCCGGAGGTACAGCTAACCTTAATGCCGCAGTTGATATTGTAACTTATGGTCAACTGGAAAACATGAACACCAGTGCTTACACCCTTGGTCAAACACTTTATGTGGATACAGTGCCCGGAGGTCTTGTTAGTTCTGCACCATCTGGTGAAAACTCTTTAATTCAGAACATTGGTAAAGTTGAGCGAGTTCATGCATCTGTTGGGACAATCTTTGTTGCCGGTGCTGGCCGTACTAATGCTACCCCCAATCTGAATGAGGGTAAGTTTTTCCTTGGCAATGCTTTAAATAAATCAGTAAGCGCAGACTTCAGTGATACAGTTGCAGCACAACTTGCAGGAACTGTCACTCTTGGAGATGTTTATAGCACAGGTAGTGTGGAGATTGATGGTAACTTAACGGTACATGGTACTACTGTAACAGTTAATGCCACTGAACTTGCAATTGCGGATAATATGATTTATCTAAATGAAGGCTCTGTTGTAACAAACCCAGACCTAGGTATTGCTGGCGGGTACAATGATGGCACTTATGCCCATGCTGGTATTTTTAGAGATGCTACAGATGGTATCTGGAAAGTTTACGATGGTTACCTGCCAGAGCCCGATGCCTCTCCGTACATTGATATCACGGACGCATCATTCACTATCGCTGATATGCAGGTCAACACTCTGTATGCTGCCGGTGGTAACTCAGGAAACTGGAACACTGCTTACAGCTGGGGTAACCACGCAGATGCTGGGTATTTAACTTCGTACACAGATAACGACACTACGTACACTGCTGGTTCTGGGTTGGCGTTAACAGGAACTGTGTTCAGTAATACTGCACCGGATCAAACAGTAACCCTGCTTGGCTCTGGAGCAACTACAGTTACTGGAGCATACCCTAACTTTACGATATCCAGCACCGACACAAACACGGTCTACACACACCCTACTAGTCACTCTATTAGTTTTATCACTGGCTTGCAGACTGCTCTTGATGGTAAGGTTGACGATTCTCAAGTATTAACTAATGTTCCTGCTGGGGCTTTGTTTACAGATACAGTTTATACCCACCCCTCAAGTCACCCAATAAGTTTTATTACTGGGTTGCAAACAGCTCTTGATAATAAAGTAGATGATTCCCAGGTTCTTACCAACGTTCCTGCTGGGGCTGTTTTTACCGACACAGTTTACACATTGCCTTTTACAGACTATTCGAGCAACTGGAACGCTGCCTATGATTGGGGCGATCACGCGCTTGCGGGCTATGCGAATGCCAACCATGTGCATAATTATCTGCCATTGTCTGGCGGTACTTTGACTGGGACATTGTCGTCAAATAGCGTTATCAGTACATCAAGCCATATGACGTCCGCTACTTTTTACAATAGTGGAAGCTATAACATCTTGAATGCTGCGCAGAATGGGTGGCATACAGCGATCAATAGAGGGTCTGGCGATAACTTTACTATCAACGCTTTGGGCGGTTATCAAATAAACGGCACCACAGTAATAGACTCAAGCCGTAATATCAGCAATATCAACGCTATCTCTATCGGACAAGACATTTCTGGTATGGATACGACTAATTTAGATTTAGATATTGTAAATAATGCCTCTATTCGTGGCTCAAGTTCGCTCTACTTTGGGGTAACAACCAACAATTACAATTCATGGAAAACAAGGATAAGTTCAGATAACACGTCCACAATGTCTATTAGTGGTGCGGCAACTTCGATTAACAACTTTGGATATGGCTCGTCAGTTTTCGGGCTGTTTAATACTAGCGGGCTACAGATTCTAGGAAACACCGCTTGGCACGCAGGTAATGACGGAGCAGGCTCTGGCTTAGATGCTGATCTGTTAGATGGATACAACACTTCCACATCTGCAACAGCAAATACTGTCGTAGTTCGTGAGGGCGGTGGTCATATTTATGGAAACTATATTCTTGGCAGTTACTTTAATGCCTCTGCTGGAAACTCTGAGAACCCTACTATTGGACAAATATGGACTCAAAGCACTGGCGATAACTATTTAAGAAAGTCTACTCCAGCACACTTTGCAAGCCAGATGTCACAGTATTTGGTTCAGACTGATGGCTCAAATCCTGCTTATATAAAAGTACCATCTAATTATACAGGTAATTTAAATTCCATTGTAAATGCCGGTGTTTACTTTACTGAAGCGGCTAGTGGTATTTCCAATAACCCATTTGGATCAACTGGTTCCTTTTTACAATTCGGTGATGCTGGTGGCTCAGATGTCCGGCTTCAGTTTTATGCTAAGTCTAGCCTAGACAGAATAGCGTTTAGAAATCAGTGGGGGAATGGTAACTGGGGCGGCTGGCATGAGTTCTGGACTACAGCCAACGACGGCTCTGGCTCAGGCTTAGATGCTGACACTGTTGATGGGTGGCAAGCTAGTAATATCGTCAAAGGTGGCAATGGAAAAGGCACCACCAACATTGCATTTGGCAGCAGTGCAAACACTGACTCTGGGTTCTATGATGTATATTCCGATGGTACTCCTACAGGCACTTGGTATTCCATGGTAAACATGGCGCATTATGGTGGCAATCATGGACATCAAATCGCTGGTTCGTTCTACGCTGCGGGAGATTTGTATAACAGAAACAATAATAACGGTAGTTTAAGTGCATGGGCAAAAATATGGAATACAGCTAACGATGGCTCAGGCTCTGGTTTGGATGCTGATCTTTTAGACGGACTTCAACTACACACTGGCAGAAATAATGAAGCAAACAAAGTAGTTAGAACTGATGCTAATGGGTACATCCAAGCGGGTTGGATTAATACTGACTCTGGTGATTCTGGAATAACAAATAGATTAACTAGAATCTACTCTTCTGGTGACAATTACCTAAGATATTCGACTTTAACGGATTTTAAAGTCCACATGGGATTGTCCGCTAAAAACTCATATAGCCGACGGATAGATTACACTTCGGATGCAAACTACCATGTAGGCTCAATGGGCCACAGCGGCATAGGCGCAAATGAGGTGTTTCATGGAGGAAGTGGTTTCTTCGATATCTGGTCTAGTACTAACCTGCCTCCTAGTACAAGCCACGTTCACGGATTTAATGCTTTACACTATACCACTAATTCTTATGGTACTACCGGCGGAAATGCTTATGGTATACAGGTAGCTGGCCAGTATAACCAAGGTGGAACTATATTTGCCCGAGGCTGCTCTGGAGGGAGCTTTAGCGGGTGGGCAAAACTTTGGAGTGATAGCAACGACGGCTCAGGTTCTGGCTTAGATGCTGATTATTTGGATGGGAACCAATCATCGTTTTTCGCTGACAAGACCAACACACAGACCTTCGCTGCCGAGCAAATCTACACTGGCATGGCGAGGGTCTTCACTGGCTCAATCGCTGAGTCTAATACGAGCAACGGTCTTGTTTTTGACGGGAATTACCAGACTGGTCAGTATCGTCACCGGCTGAGAAAGCGTGATGACGGAAACGGTCTCCCGCTATATCTTGACTACGCAAGCTCTACTGCTAATTCCTACTCTCCAATTGTAAGGTTCGGTGGCGGTGGGACATATAAAGAGCTAAGTGTTTATGGCGATCAAGAGATTACAGGGCAGCTTTTAATTGACCAAAACATCGCTTCCCCCTCGAACTACTACAACGGATTGCAGGTAGAGGTTCGAGCGACTTCAGGCACGGCTGGGATTGGTCTACATCGAAATGGATATTCTCACGTAGGTATTTATACAAATGCTAGTAACCGTCTTGATTTTGACTTCAACGCTGGCGACGTAATCATGAACTATAATGCTGGCACCCTTTGGGGTTCTGGTAACGACGGCTCAGGTTCTGGGTTAGATGCTGATTTGTTGGATGGACAGCAGCCCTCGGCACTATCTGTAAATTACGCGAATACAGCAGGGTCGGCAGGTTCTTTGCCAACCTTATATGCTGGGGGCCAGCAGACAAATCCGCAGGTCTACTTTAATTACCTTACCGGCCTAAAGGTTGCCATGACTGGTTATCCAAATGTATGGTCAGATACTCTTTGGATAAATGGGTATAGCGGCGGTGATGTAGAAAATATGTGCGCGCTACACCTTATAAGAAATGGCCAGCCTAGGATGTGGATTAGTTCGCAATCTAATAGGGGAACTAGCTACGGTACAGCTTACGAGTTTTGGTCTTCATATAACGATGGCTCAGGCTCAGGCTTAGATGCTGATTTGCTTGATGGCTACAACTCCGACAATTTCCTTGGCAAGTTTGGTAATAGTTACTACCAAGCAAACAATTGGATTCAGTTGACGGCGGAGCATGGGCTGTACATGCCATCCATTAATAACGCACATTTCTACCCAAACGGCGCTACAAGCTACGGCACTTGGAGAATCATTGGCTCAAGAAATGGGTACACTGGGATTCATCTTGATCATGGCAACGTCACCACCGCTATGTATGACGGCGGCGGAAATGGGGGCGAGTACAATAGTAACTGGGGCTGGTATACCTATTTCCATCGTGATAACGGATGTCTTGGGGTAGCTGGTTCTTCTACCTCATCCTCTTACGGACTATATGAGCAAGGCGGTGGTATATATTCTACTGGCAACATTACCGCCTACTCAGATCGCCGAGTGAAAGAGAACATTCGCACTATTGATAATGCTCTGGAAACTGTCGAGCAGATGCGTGGCGTTTACTACAACCGTATTGATGACGAAGAAAAGAAAACCGTTATTGGCTTCATCGCCCAAGAAGTAAATGAAATTGAAGGCGCTAAACCATTAGTGACATATGCTGAAGATGTTGACCAGTATGGTGTAGCCTACGGCAATACCGCTGGTTTATTAGTTGAAGCAGTTAAACAATTATCACAACAGGTTAAAGACCTACAGAACGAAATAAAGGAATTAAAAAATGCCTAATATTACATTTATAAACTGGCACCCGGATAGGGTACAGCCAGTGGTGTCATCAGCGTCAATGCAAATTGATTTTGATGATAATACTCAAATTCACATAAACGCAGAAACCGATATATCTGATCAGTCAGATTTTATTAAGCAGCTTGCAGCTGTTTTGTTTCAATAAGGAGAATAAGTAATGTCAGTAACATACGAACTACTTGAAGAGTACACGGGCACTCGATCAACCGAAATGCCAGACCCAGAAAACGAGGGGCAGACTGTCACTACTGAATCAGCTTGCCGAGATATAAAGGTTAAATTTACCTGCGCCGATTCTGGATGCGTACACGAGCGCCACGTGAATGTATGCTTTGATGCGGACGGTGCTTACGACCACGAAGCGACACTCGTTCGGGTTGGTGAAGTAGGTAACGGCGTAGCGAATAAAATCGCCTGCGGTGTTATTTCTTAATGACTCTGCCAACAACTGGCGAAATAAGCCTTGCCATGCTTAGGGATGAGTATGGTCAAGGCAACCCTGTAAGGCTGGGCGACTACTATGCTGGCGGTGGGATTGTCCCCTCTGGCTCTGGTGGGTATAACGGCGCTATACCTACAAGCGGCGCTATCAGCTTATGGAATTTCCGTGGGCATACGGCACCGCCACCCTATCTTGACCAGCAGACGATAACGGTCGGAAGCTCCTTTCAATATTACCAGCAACGCTGGGGGTATTATTCTGTATGGAGCCTAGGTTCCTTATCAGATGGAACATCCAATATCTATGGGGGGCAAACTATACAAGGCCTTATGTGGAGTAACAACTTTTCAAATGGACTGTTTCAATACTTTCAACTGGGAACCCCAGCATCAATATCTAATTCCGGGTGGTCTACATTAACTGTTGGTGGCCTGTCTTTAGGAAGAGCTGCTGCAAGTCAATTTAACCAGCTCTCCACCTTCTCGGTGTGGGCTTGGTCTGGAGTAGAGAACCCCTTTAGTAGCGTAGGCCAAGTGGTAACTGCAACATGGACATAAATTATGATTGATTGGAAAATATTAAATATAGAAATGCAGGCATCTCACAACGGATTATCTAATGTTGTGAAGAATGTTTTTTGGTATGCATCCGCAACTGATGAGCTTGGCAGCTTTGGCAGGTCATACGGTAATACCCTGCTTAATATTGATAGCTTAGACGAAAGCAACTTTACCGGATGGGAAGACCTTACGGAAGAAATTGTTATTGGATGGCTGCACGCCGCTATGGATGTTGATTCAGGCAGAGGTGATGGTGCTACACAAAAACAATTAGTCGAGAATGATATTATTGCTACCCTTGGTATGGGAACTATGGTAAAGCATACTGCCGGAGTACCTTGGGTAACTTGTAACTAAACTAAAATTAATAAAGGAAATCTAACATGGCTGAGAAAAAAACAAACACCATTACGATTGATGATGTTGAATACATCTACGAAGATATGACAGAAAAACAACAAGCACTGGTTAGCCACGTTGCTGATTTAGATCGAAAGATTAACTCAACAGCTTTTAACTTAGACCAATTATCTGTTGGCAAGGGTGCTTTTCTAGAAATGCTTAAGAAAGAGCTAGAAGACTCTTAAAGCACCTAGGGGTAATTACAAGGGGTCCAAGTGGCCCCTTTCTTTACACACAACTAACCCTCAACAAGAGTAAATAATATGGGTGATGAACACAGGTTTGACCGACTAGAGTCAAAGATAGATAAGCTGACAGATGCAGTCACAGAGATTGCTAGGGTTGAGGAAAAGCTCTTAGCTAACGATAAGAGATTAGATCGATTAGAAACCCAACTTGATAAAATGGATATTGAAATACAGAACATTTCGGATTTAACAAAAAGAAATGCTGGGGTTGCTAGTTTTGCAGATAAGTTATTCTGGTCTCTTGCAATCGCATTAATTTCATTAGTCACTTTTTTGTTTAGAGAATAATAAGATGGATGTTTTAACACTTGCAATAAGTATTATAAAAACAGAAGAAGGTTTCAGGAAGAATGTATACAAGTGTTCCGAAGGATATCCTACAGTAGGCTATGGTTTACGTGTGGGGTATAAGGACCAACCCTTGTCAGACTTTCGTGATTTCCCACCAATGCCTGAGAACGTAGCCCGCTTATGGCTACAGGAGTTCGTATATGGCTGTTTAATGGATCTTAGGTCCACACCAGTACTAGAGGGTGGGTTTGAGCTAAACCCCGTTAGAGAGGCTGTAATGACCTCTATGGCGTACCAGCTAGGTATCAGGGGTGTTCTTAACTTTAAGAATATGATAACAGCGTTAAAAGTTGGGAGTTATAAAGAAGCCTCTAAGGAAATGTTGGATAGCCGATGGGCTAAACAAACACCCAGTCGAGCACTACGACACTCCCTCATGATAGAGACTGGAAATATGCTTGACTACTATGGAGGTTACTAATGCAATTACTAACAGCTTTAATTGGTCCAGTTACTGGGCTACTAGATAAGTTTATTGAAGACAAAGATAAAAAGAATGCCATTGCTTTTGAACTTGCAACGATGGCAGAGAAACACGCACAAGAGTTATCAGCTGCACAACTAGAAGTTAATAAGGTTGAAGCAGCTCACAAGAATTTATTCGTTGCAGGTTGGAGACCAGCCGTTGGTTGGGTTTGCTGTCTTGGCATGGCAAGTAATTTTATCGTAGTCCCTATTACAAATTTCATACTAGCAATGACTAACACAAACATAGTGGTACCTCTTATAGAACTCTCTGAGATGATGCCAGTACTTCTAGGTATGCTTGGTCTTGGCGCTATGAGAACTGTAGAGAAAGCCAAGGGTGTCCATGGTAAACACTAAGGTACTGTAATATAAACAATTCTCGCTAGTCCCTATAGGACGAGAGGGGGAACATTAATGATAATAAGTAATTATGGAGGTATCCAATGACAGAGCAAGTTGTCCCTATTGTAGGACTAAACACTGTTGGATTAGTTAAAGACACGCCTGCTATTGCATTACCTACCAACGCTTTCAGTGACGTACTTAATGTTAGGTTTAATAATGGTTGTGTGGAAAAGATGCCCGGGGAAGCAAAGTTATTTACGGCTTACTCTGGAGACCCAATTGTAGGTAATCTGATACACATCGTTGATTGGGCAAACCCAAACCTGACACCCACTGATGGCTACTACGTTGTAGTTGCTACTGATGGAACCCTTGATCGTGCATACGCTCTCAGGGCTAGTGATGGTAACACAAGGTTTTTAGGAATCGAAGTACCCACTGGGGGTGTCTGGCAACACACAGTTTTCCAAGGTGGTTATGCTGTTGTATTGAACAACGGTGTAGCTCGACCGTGGTATGTCCTTGACGCAACTGGTAATACAGACATGACAACCCTTGATGCTTTTGAGCTTCCGGGTTGGGATTCTTACTATACAAATGAAGAAGCACTGAATGACGTGTTTGATGCTGGTCTTCATGTTGCCGAGTTTGACCTAGGCCGTACTGTTAACTTTGATTTAGAAGAAGTTGTAGTTACAGTTTTAAGTAGTGTAAATAGCAGCACTAAGTTTTCTGTTACATTGACTAGCGTTACTACTGTTGCTCAAGCGACTACTTCTTTAGACCCAACTACAAACACACATATCGTAACTATTGCAACAGCACCCGGTGGCATCCCTGCCTTTACAGAGTTCTTAAAGTCTGGCGACACTGTTGTTATCAGTATCAGATCTATTGCAACTGTTCAGGTTCGAGCAGGTGTTATCAGATCTTGGGGTGATGTTTTAGTTGCTGGTAATTTAATTGAGATTAATGCACCTACTGTTGCTAGTGTTAATGATGTAAACAACACACTTGCTTTTGCATCTGAGCATGGACTATCTATTGGTGATGTGATCCAAATAAACTCTCCTTCGTTTGCTAAGGGGAGATACACAGTTAATAACGTTAACAGTACTACTCAAGTTACTGTTGATGATTTACCTACAGGTACATACTCAAGCACACGGTACACAATCTTAAGTAGTGGTACAGCTATACGGAATCAACCGGGGGTTGTTAGAATCTCTGATGTTGCTGAAGCAGGTGCTATCCCACACAACTGGAACCCGTACAGCGCTGGTGTATCCACAGCGGAAGAGTTCACTCTTTCCACCACAGGTATTATTCAAGACCTTGTTCAAATGCAAGGCAACCTTTATGTTTATACAAATAACTCTATCCATGCTTTAAGTAAAACCTCAAGCACCTTGACACCGTACATCTCAAGTATTGTCAGTTCAACGCATGGTGCTTTGGGTATAGACATGGTTCATGAATTTAAAGGTACACATATTGTAATTGGGTCTGATGACATCTATCAGTTCTCTGGGCATCCTGCAAGTATTAAGTCTATTTCTAACAACAGGGTCCGAGATTACTTCTTTGATAATATAAACCCAACATATGCAGCTTATACAATTATCCTTAACAACACAGCAGACGATGAGCTTTGGGTTTGTTTCCCAAATCTACTATCCTCTATTGGTAACTTAAATGAGATACTGGTCTTTAACTATGAAGATAATGTGTGGTCTCGAAGAGTGATGACTGAGGCTTCTTATGGAATCTCAGGGTACACCAAGTTCCTTTACAACAATGGTACATTGTCTGACACAATAGATCCCAGCGTTTCAAGACCGTTGTTTGTTCTTAATGGTGATGTGTATGGTGCAGACTTTAATAACAAGTATACTGATATAAACAATGCTAATTATGAGTCTTATGTTGAGCGTTTAGAAGCCCCGATGAACCCTGAGTTTGATGTAGAGTCACTGTCCTCTGTTGCACTCTGGGCGGGTAAGGATATCGATGCTGAGCTTCCAATAAGATTAAGGTTTAGATCTACAGATGCACCCGGTGCGTCCCTTACATCTAACCCGTTAACAGGTAATGGTGTTGCTGGTAACAGCACAAACCCATTGTTTACTATCGGTAGTGATTATAAAACAGATGCGAGATTAACAGGCAGGCTGCTTAGCTACAGAATTACTGATGAAGCTAATGTGGGAGATAACTGGAAAATATCTGGCATTCAACTAGAGGTCAAGAAAGGAGGTCGTAGGTAATGACTATTATTAGACCACCCGTAACAGGAGACGTTCAACTAGACAGTTGGATGAATGAAGTGAGTAACGGTGTTACGACTAGCTCACAGATTGCGGCTCAAGCTGCTGCCTTTGTTGGTTCAGCAAGCAATGCAATCAATGCAGTAACACTTGTTCTTTATAAAAGGTACTCAGCGTCAACGTTACCATTTGAAGAGCAGATAGCTGTAGAGACAGTCTACACGTATTCCACAACAACACTTACTAATTCGGAAACTAGCTCTACTACGAACTTCGGTGGGTGGTACAGGTCGATACCTGATGTGTCGGTTGGGGATTATCTCTTTGCGATACAAGTAAACATTGCTGATGTGGTGGACACAGAGGTGATCTCTTTCGACAGTTGGTCAGAGCCTGCACTAATTGCAACAGCTAACACGGCTGGACTAGATGGGTTTAACACAGCAGTTGTTACACTTTACCAAAGGACTGCCGGGACTACTCCGGCATCACCTTTAGGCTCTTTAACATATACCTTTGCAGATGGCACATACACACGGACAGTTACGAATGACGGTTGGTCTGACCTTAATAATGTTGGTAGTGGTAGTACTCTTTGGCTAGCTACAGCTGTAGCAGCAGACCGAACAGGTACTCATGTTATCCCAGATACTGAGTGGACGGTGACTAAACTTGTGTTCGATGGTGTTGATGGTACTGATGGAACTAATGGTGTTAGTACAGCATTACTTGTAGTCTACAAGAGATCTACAACAGTACCCCTTACACCTGAGACAGGGAGCTACAACTTTGGTACAACTACGTTAACCCCACCAACTGATTGGTACGTTGGTATTCCGCCGGGAACTGACCCAGTCTATATCAGCCGTGCGATTGCTACAACGATTGGGCAAACAGGAACTGATAGTGACATTACATGGTCCCCTGCTGAGTTAGCATTTCAAAATGGAACTGATGGTATTGATGGTGCATTAGGTAGCTCTTACTTTGAGGCTTTCGCTTTTAGACGAGACGCAACGCAACCAGCAACACCAACAGGTGGTGAGTTTAACTTTGGCACTAATACCCTTACACCACCAGATGGCTGGTTTGTAGACATACCTACAGGTACTGACCCTGCATGGATGATAAGCGGTATCTTTAGTATTGTAGGTCAAGTTGGTATTGATACTTCTACAAGTTGGTCAACACCAACTAAGTCTTTTGAAGATGGTCTAGATGGTGCTCCGGGAACTGATGGCAATAGCGTATACTTGTACAATGTGTTTAGAAGAAGCGCCTTACCCATAACCACAGCACCCACTGGCGGTAGTTATGATTTTGGAAGTAACTTTGCTGAGCCACCTGTAGGGTGGTCTACCACTGTCCCTGCGGGTGAGGATGACTTGTATGTGTCCTCGACAACAGCCAGTGTGTCAGGCCCAACAGGTGTTGATAGTAGTTTGACATGGACCGTACCAGAAGTTTTAGCATCTAATGGTGTTGATGGTATTGATGGCACCTCTGGTGTTTCAACAGCCGTCCTTAACATCTATAAGAGAAGTGCGACAGAGTTAACCGAGGCACCCGTTGGTGGTAGCTTTAACTTCAGTAACTCTTTCCTCTCCACACCATCTACTTGGAGTAGCACAATACCAACTGGAACTGACCCGGTGTATGTTAGTATCGGTCTTGCAAGTGTATTGGGGAATACAGGAACAGATTCACTAATACCTTGGGGCACACCTGCAAGGGCGTACCAAGATGGTATTGACGGTAACTCTGCACGTTCTGTGTTTGAAGCTTATGTGTTTAAAAGAAGCCTTACAGAAATTACAACTACACCTACCGGTGGTAGTTTTAACTTTGGGACAAATGTACTAACACCACCTACGGGATGGTCAGACGTACCTCCACCCGGAACTGATCCTCTATACATTAGCCTTGCTACTTTCTCCATCTTGGGAGACACGGGTACTTCAAGTAACCCAACATGGTCCTCACCGGTACTTCAAGCTAAGAGTGGTATCGATGGCACTAACGGTCAGTCTGTGTTTAAGTTTTCAATCTTTAAACGTGGGCCAACATTGCCAGCGGCACCTATTGGTGGCAGCTATAACTTTGGTACAAATACAATTGTACCCCCAACAGGGTGGTACAGCAGTCCTCCAGAAAGCACAGATCCCTTGTGGACAGCAACAACTACAGCAAGTGTTAACGGTACTACAGGTACTGATACAACGCTTACGTGGTCTGCTGTCACTAAGCTTGTGCAAGACGGCGAACCCGGAGAGATTGGGCCGACTGGACCTACGGGACCTACAGGACCCACTGGCCCTACAGGGCCTACAGGACCTGCTGGCGATACGGGAGCCACTGGCCCTCGTACTGCACACGGCTACATCTATTACTCTTTGACTGCTACAAGTACACCAGCGACCCCTTCAGCAACTAGTTATAACTTTGCTACTGCAAGTTTTGGTGGGCTAACTGCCAACTGGTCTAGAACCCCACCAGCAATCAGCGGTGGTGATGCTCACTATTGGGCAACTGCTTACTATGTTGCAGAGACAACCTTCGGTGGTTCTCAAACGATTATCTTTTCTACACCGTTTTCATCTTTTGTGTTTGAAGGTTTGGTTACCTTTTCTAATCTTAACAATGAGTTTGCAGACCCCAACAGTACCAAGATTACAACAATCGATGGTGGCCTGTTGAAGACAGGAACTGTTGATGTTAGCTTGGTTAATATATCTGGCACATCACCGTCAGGTCTTTATGTCAGGTCAGCAGCTTCTGGTGCAAGGATGGAGATTTCATCTCAGACTATAAAGATCTATGATGCAACTACACTGAGGGTTAAACTTGGGAGCTTAGTTTAATGTCTTACGGATTAGAAGTATACAATGCTAGCGGAACTAAGATTATAACCATATCGGATAGGCTCACTCGGTTTGTTTCTCACGGGACTGTTACAGTTCCTTTTAATGGTTATGTTGATATCCCGGTGACCGGAATGGCAAACAACGATACATGGGGTGTGGCCCTCAGCTTTTTAGGTTCAGTGTTTCAGTTTAACAGTATTGAAGTATCTTCAATCAAACAAGTTAATAACTTAAGAATCACTGTAGCAGAGGGCTACAACCCTTTCGGTCAAACCAACCCAAGTACAATAGATGTTACTTATTATATTTTCAGGACATAACTATGAGCTATGGATTACAAGTATTTAATGCAGATGGTAGGAAACAAATTGACTCGGATGAGGTTGCACCAAATACATATATAACAAGCATAACAAACAGTGCTTACAGTGCTATGGAGTACCCACCTTCTGCTTTTGTTGCAGGTGATTTGATCCTTGCAAGGCCAGTAGATTCCCCAACTACTGTTGGCACTGGTGTTAACGCTTACGTTCCAATCTCAAGAGGTCGTGTGGTAGCTGCTGGTGAAAGTTTCTATGGATCTAAAATAATTCAAGATGCTGGATACACATACGAGTGGGCTAACTTGTCAGGTATTGTTACTGCTCTTGTAAGAACACAAGCAGGTAATATCCCCGGACCTTCTCCGGGAGAGCAAGGGTTGGATGTTTATAAAACTGATGGGACTACTATTCTCTTTTCTGCAACAAGATCAACAAGTGTTAAGGTATTAGCGCAAGGTGTTCTAAACCAGAATGAAACGTTCACCTATGAGTGCCCACCAGAGCTTTCCTTCAATAGGATATATGTCGTAGTAAATAGCACAACTTCAGTTGTCTACCCAGCGAACTTTATTTTCCCAGCGTGGACTATTCAAACACTCTATAACTTTTACCCGAATGCTTCACCTAAGAAGATTGTGGCGCAGAACGCAGTGCTCCAAGATGGGCAACCGGTTCCGGGTTCGGGTGCAGAGTTTTCTTATATGATAGTGTATGATCCAAACTAAGAGGTTATAAAATGGCAACACAATATGCTTTTATTGCAGATAACGGAGAGGTGCGGCATGTCGTATCTCCGGGGAGTGACTCAGATTACATTGAAGGTAATCTATACAATGGACTACTTGCAGTTGCTGTTGGCATTGATACGGATGTCCAAACATTAATGCAAACTAAATACTACAAAGATAATAAATGGTACACCCGGGAAGCAAGATCAAGCGCATGGCAAGACTGGGATGGTACTGCTTGGGTCTTCAATGCAGATAGGTTTGCAGCGCACATACGCCTAGTTCGTAATAACTTGCTTGGTGTTTGTGATTGGACGCAACTACCAGATGCTCCATTATCAACTGAAGCTAAAAATAAATGGGCTGTTTACCGGCAAACCCTAAGGGATCTTCCCGAGGTTTATTCTGCTGAAACAGAACTAGATAGTATAGTGTGGCCAACAACGCCATAAGTACAATGAGAGGACAAGATGATAAAACTAATGTGTTCAAATGATGTGTTTGAAGCAATGACTGTTATGAAAGCCTCACTTGAAGAGGATGATTATACAGCGTATCCAGAACGGAACGAGGCGTACTGGCTTAATGGGTTCCTAGAAATCCTATCAAAAGCACAAGGGGGTGATCCGAATTACCTAGCTATCAAGAGCGTAGATGAAGACGGAGGTATGCTGGGCTTTATGTTATGTAGTACGTACATTGAACAGTACTGCGGTAGACCCGTTATGGATGTGAAGGATATGATTGTGAACTACAGAGCAGGGAAGCTTGCGAACGCAAAGACAGTCAAGGAATGTTTTGACTACATGATTGAACACGTTAGGTTACATGGTGGGTCAGACTGGAGAGCAGATACTGCACACTCCGAGTCCTACTCAAAAGACTATGTTACCTTTCTACAAAAACAATACGACTGCACCATCAGGTATGGTGTGAGAGGAGTGATATAATGGCTACAACAACTACTACTACAAGTATCGATCCCGATATTAAAAGAGCAGTCCTTCCCGTACTAGGCGATGTTTCTCGACTGTACAGAGAGGGTGCTCTAGGGTCTATTGCAGATACCGAAGGCGTTAAAGAAGCACTTCGTAGACAGCAAGAGCTTGCCCTACAAACAATGCAAGGTGGTCTCGGATCAGAGAATCTCTTGCGGAAACTGCAAGGAACTCAAGGTGCCCTCCTTGGTCAATCACAAGGCGCTCTGGGTTCTGCCCGTGCAGCTCGTGGTCGTGAGGCTGGGTTGGCTGACCGTGCAATGGAACTGCAAGCAGCAGACCTAGAGGCTCGTAATAGAGCGATGGCACAGTATGGTAAGAGCGCTGAGGGTGCAAGGGCCTTAGAGCAAGAGACCTTAGACGCACCTGCTCTTGCAGCTGAACGCTTCTTTGGATACTTAGGTGCAGCACCTCAGGGTTCTACGTCTACAACTAAAGGTCCATCTGGGGGTAAATAATTATGTTAAGTCAACTTCAAAGAAAGCCACTTAAGAAATTTGATAGAATCCCCATAGCTCAGTCACAACTACCACAAGAGGGTGGTGGCAACTCTTTATTTGGCACCCTTGGCAGCGTTGTTGGTGGTGTTCTTGGTGCCCCTCTTGGCCCTCTTGGTGTTGCTGCTGGTTCTTCCCTTGGTGGAAGCCTTGCTGGTAAGGGAGACTTGTCTGGCGTTACCCCTGAGGGTTTAGCCTTGGGTGCATTGACTGCTAACCTTATGCCACCCGGAGCTGCTGAAGCTGCAAGTGGTGCTGCAAGTGGTGCTGCAAGTGGTGCTGCAAGTGGTGCTGCAAGTGGTCTTGCTGGTGAAGGACTTAAGGGAGCACTTACAGAAACTGCAAAGTCTAACCTAGCGTCCACTATGGTGGCCCCAACTATCGGTGAGTCCGCATCAAAAGGTATCTTCGCTAGGATTGCAGAGGGTGCTCAAAAAGGTATGGCTGGTCTAACCCAACAGATGCAGGAGACTGCTAAAGATTCTTATATCGCACAACCCAAGAACCTTTTAGAACACCTCACTAACAAGGGATACAATGTTGGTAAGTCAATTTTCTCTAATCAAGAAGAAGATAAAACTTCTGCTTTCGCTACTGGTGGTAAGATTAAGAAGGCTTGTAACTGTGGCCCAATGGAAATTTGTAATTGTTAATAACAGGAGATTACTATGAAGTATGAAGACCCACTAGCTGAATACCTTAGCGTTGGAGGGACTGTTGCAATTAATGATTTCAACTATTCCGGATACAGCAACTTCGGCTACCCACAGTACACCCCATACATGCAACCCCCTGCGGGTGGGCCTTCAACTCCTACTGAAATAATCCCAGAGGAAACACCGACAATCGATGTTGCACCGGTAGATGTCCCACCAGTAGAACCACCCCCGGAGCCGCAGTATGAAACTAAGAATACTGGTTTTAGATATCAAGAAGGAATGGCACCAATCATTACACCAGCTGTTGCTCCAGAACCACCGAAGGTCCCAGAGCCGATTGTTGAAACGGTACCGGTGAGTCCGGTTGATGACGTACCCACAGTAAGCTGGGACCCATCTATGTTGTGGCCTCACTACACACCTCGGACTACAGCGCCATACTCAGTCTACGGTAGTCAAGAACCTATCACTGTTGGTAATCCATATATCAATTATACCCCAGCAATTAACTTAGCTGAGGGTGGATCTGTAAGCCCCCAAAGTCTTGTTGCCAACCTTGTTGGTATTGATGATGAGTCGCTTAACTGGGCTAAGGCACAAGATAAAAGATACCCAGAGGAAACCCGTGAAGATGGAACTGGAGATGCTGCAAGACACCTAGCACTAGGTTACTTAGCAAGCCAATCAGATACACCAAACCTTGCACTGACCGCTGCTAACATGCGGGAGTACCTCTCATTAAATAAGCCTGCTCGTGAGATGGATCAATTTAACAACAGGCTTGGGGCAACAATACCTGCGGGTAGCTTCGAGGAAGTTGAATCAGCGATTGATGAACTTATTAAATCTGGCAAGGCAAAGCATATGACAAAAGCTGAGAGTGACAAAGCGTATAAGCAAAGCTATTAACCAAGGAGACTCTGATGAGTATTAAGAAAATTATGCACAAGGATAGACACGGATCTCAAGTGTCTATTGAGTTCGGTACGGACTCTGCACAGGGGGACTCTCGTTCCTCAAAGATTATTGAACAGTTCCTTGGTGGGATTGCTATACCCCAACTGACTGGTGTACCTGACTTTCCGGGTGAACCTAAAGGAACAGACACTGTACCCGCTTGGTTAACACCCGGCGAGTTTGTAATGAATGCAGAGGCCACTAGGATGTTTGAGCCTCAGATAGAACAAATGAATGATGTTGGCAGAGCAGTTCAGAAAGCACAGGGTGGAAGCATACCTGACTATCGGGCATGTGGTGGCGGCGTTAAGGAAAGATACCACAATGAAGGTGGTGAAGTTGGTGGTGAGATGCAAGAGTATTCTAATCGCTATAAAAAAGATGATGATAATAGTAACAAGAACATGATCCTTGAGTTGCTTAAGTCAGGTTCCGGGCTGGGGTCTATTCTTGGGGGCCTCGTGTTGAATAGTTTATCAGATAAATATTTAGCAGAGGGTGGAGCTGTACTGCGCCCAGAGGATTACAAAGCAATTGAGTCTGATTTTGCATATAATCAACTACAAGATAAAATTGTAGAGGCTTTACAAAAGGGCGCTACTGCTGAAGATCTTTCAGTTGTATTAAACGACCCAACTATTGTAGAGCAGCTAGCCGTCCCAGTGCCTGTAGGTATCCCCAAGGGTCAAGAGTTCTCTGTTGATTTTGAGCCTGCAGATATCCCCAAGGGTCAAGGGGTCTCTGTTGATTTTGATTATTTAGATAGTCTTGGTCTTGGTTCAGTTCCTTCTCAGGAAGAGATAGTTAAGAAGGCATTGGGGATGACAGCAGTTGACTCTCTTAATAACCCACCAATATCTATACCAGAACCTGATGGCCCCCTTCTGAAACCTATGGGTAATGTTGCTCAACAAATGGCCGAACAGGCTTTATCTAGACGTCAAGAAGCTAAGGCGGCTGGTTATCCAAGTCAATCTAATATTATTGAGAGTCTTAAGGATATATATAAACCTAAGGCGTGGCGAGAAAGGGAAGCCCTTGATAAAGAACAGGCTGTACCTTCTCTTGCTGAAGAGGGGGTGATGCCCCCAGTTGATCCTTATCGTGTTGAGATTGATGTGAACACTATTAATAAACCTGAGCTTGAAACACCTAAGCCTGAAATCACTTTAGATGAAGATGAAGCTATTAAGATAGCTGAAGAAGCTGAAAAGCAACAACGGGAATTGTTAGGGGAAGGCGATGGGAAAAAGAAAGAGGGAGCACTTCCACCAACAGCTCTTGACAAAGTTAAGGACTTCTTTAAGGAAGGTCTGTCTTCTATCATTGATAAGGACAAGTTATCTGAGGCGGCTGTCATGTACCTTGGTTCACGCCTTCTGGGTAATAGTCATGGTGGTTCTTTAGACTATGTAACTAAGCGTTATGCTTCTGGTATTGAAAAGAAATTAGCCACTGTAGATAAACTGACAGGCACTGCAAAGTATACTCCAGATAGCCTTAAGAAATATAAAGATACAGGTGATGTAGCCGACCTTAAGTTAAAGCCTGCATGGGCTCCAGTGGATTTGCCTAAAGTCTTTGTAGATAAGGATCAAAGACAAGTTAAGCTTAGGGAGTATAAAGACGCCAACACAGGTGTTGTCCAATGGCTTGACCAAAAGGGGAAGCCCGTGGATGTCTCAGAGTTTAATACATTTGAGGATTACAAGTCTATGCGTAATTATGCTATGGACACTTTGCTACCACAGCTCAAGGAGGTTAAATCTCAAATGGAATCAGCTCAGGGTAAAAAGAAGAATGAGAGACTTGATCCAACCTTCTCCCCAACAGCTGTTGCTAATGCGATGGTCCAGTATTCTCTTGATAACAAGATGGATCCCGGACAGATGACAGATCTTTTGCCAACTGTTTTAGATGGAATGAAAGCGCTCAGGGCAAGAAGCCCTGATGTTAATCTGGAAGATCCTCAAGTAATTAAGATGGTTCTTCGGGATCTTGTAGCTCAAGACATTTCTCCTCAGCTAAAGGACACTTTGTATGCTGGAAACCCAAACCCCGAACAAGTAAGCACTTTGTATAATACATTGAGCCAAAAGGGAGCAAGGCGTGGAGGAGACCAACAGGTCGTTTTAAACAACCTTGCTATAATTTGGAGAAGCTTGAGTGATGCTGAAAGAGCAAACTGGGAAGATAAAGCCATAGAGGGATCTAACGCATTCTTAACTTGGTCAATTGATAGATTGAATAAACAAACATAGAGGACAACAACATGGTTGATAATGTATTACAAGGGATTCTTCAAGAAGCCCAACAAGTACAAGCTAGCCAAGACCTCTCTATTAAAAAAGCGCCAATCGAGGAACCCTTAGTGGTTTCCGATTGGTTAGATGCAGATACTGTTGTGGCCTCCGATGGGGGGCCCAATGTACGTCTTCAAGGATTTGATGCACCTGAGGTAGCTAAGTGGGTACAAGATAGATCTGGAGAATGGGTAGAGAAAACTGGAACCGCAGGAGGTTTAGCAGCCTTAGGGGCTGTTAAGGATTTTGCAACTAAGCATGGCTATACAGAAATTAAAGATACTGGTATTGATGCAGCATTTGGGCGCAGGACAGGACGTCTTGTCAATCACAAAGGTGAAGACTTCATCACAAAGCTACTGACGTCTGGTGTGTTTGAACCTGTCGAGGGGGTGACGAAGGAAGACCTTACAGCTATTGCAGTATCTAAGTGGATGGGGGACACTGTTCCTAGAGGTGAAGATCAAGTTTTGTTTGATGAGCTAGCCGCTCAAGTTAATGCAGCACGAGAAGCTGAGGGTTACGATGCAACTAAGTTTAAAGAACTAGCACTCAACGAACAACAGTACGCTGCTAACCCAAGCAAGTACTTAACGGATACAGTTATGTTCCGGCACAAGGATAGGAACTTAAAGAACCAAGCGTACAATCCTTTCTCTAGTTCCGTAGGGGCTGCGATGGTTGGTTTTGCTGAGGCTTCATACGGTGTTGCTGAAATGCTTGGAGACACTTTAGGTCTTGATTCTGTTAAGGAGTTTGGTGAAAACGGAGTCTACCGCAAAGGTACCGAGATGGCTAACCGTGCTCAAGTTCTTTTGGACTATCAGGATGTAGATAGCGCTGGAGATGCTTGGGAGTTTGTAAGTAATAACGCAGGTATGTCATTACCGTACATGGCTATGTCAACAGCTTCCTTGGTAGCAGCCCCGTATACAGGTGGTCTTTCTTTACTGGTTCCTGCAAGCGTGTATGCTGGGTCTATCTGGAACGAACAAGCAGATAATGCTAAGAACTGGGCACTTGCTGTTGGTGGTGGTGCAATCCAAGGTGCTTTAGATTTGTTTGGTGTTACTAAACTTATTGGTGGTTTTGGTAAGCTTGATACCCCACAGAAAATGCTTAACGCTGCTGCTGAGCAATTAGCAATTAAGAAAGCTAAAGAGCTTGGGATTGAAGTCACTGAAGGAATGACTCAGGCTGCACTGAAAGATGTTATTCAAATGTCTAAGTCACAGCTTGCAGGTATCTCCACAGACGCTTCACGTATTCTTAAAGATCAACTAAGAAGTCGTGATGCCATTAAAGATATCTTAAAGAGTGGTGCTGCTGGTACTGTAACTGAGGGCGCTACTGAAGCGGTTCAGGAACTGATTGGTTATACTGCGGCTCACATTGAGGATTCTTCATTTGACTTTAATGAGGCGTTAAACCGTATGACCCAAGCTGCTGTGGCTGGTGCTGCCCTTGGTGGTTCTTTAGGGACAGCCAGTGGTGTGACCAACCAAGCCCAGTGGGAGGCAGCTATTTGGGGAGGTACTGAAGCAGACGGTAGTGGTTTGTCCGACTCTGGTAAGTGGGCCGAAGAAGAAAGGAGAACTAACAATGGGTTCATACCTACAATAGATGAGAACCTAGAGGAAGCTCGAAGGGCAGCTGCTGTATCTCCTGATAAGAATATCTTTAATGAGCTTGCTGAGAAAGAAGAGCCTAAAGGCGAACGTACAAAGGCGGACACCGTGTTTGATGTGGCTGTCTCAAGCACTCGCTTCTGGCGTGGATCTACTCGTTTCATATTCTTAGATCGGTTGAAAAATATCTCTCCATCTATTCGTAAGTTAGCTGCATCGTTTGGTGGTGGTCTTCAAACAACATACAGTGGTAATGATTTTGAATCTTTTAAACACTTGTTAGTTGCAAAGTGGGAGAACGCCTACACAAAACCAACAGAGTTTTATTCAACCATTAATGGGGGTATCAGACCTAGCCGTAAGAAAAGGGAACTCTTAAGCCGTCAGTTCTACAATATCTGGCGGGACGCTGTTAACGACAAGGGTGTTCTCGATACATCTAAGATACCAGAGATGCCCAACAGGGAACTCTATATTAAGGAGATTGAAAGACTACAACGATTGTCTGATAGTATGTTGAAGGAACAACAAAAGTATGGTGATGTTGGTGAGATTAGTAACTACTTCTCTAAGTTTAAATCACTTAACAAGAACGCTGTTGCCGGTGACAGGGCTGGTTTTATAACCGCCTTAATGTCAGAGTATGGTGAGTCCCACGGGATGACTGAAGCAATGGCTAATGATATTGCAACTAACATTATTGAGAACCCTAACAAGAATGACATCGATGGTTTATTACCTGATGATAAGGCATTCTCGGTAACAGACGGTACCCCAATACCCGGCTCACATAGGGCAAGGACCTTGGGGCTCTCTGAGAATCCTGCATTTGATAAGTTCTTAGAGCAGGACATCTTCACAAATGTCAACTACGCTATTAAGTCTGCTGCACGTTTTGTTGCATATCAAAAGTATGTAGGTATTAACGGTAGTGTTATCGCAGCACAGCTAGAGAAGGCAAGGGCGGAGGGCGTATCTGAAGCTGATCTTATTAGGATCGCTAAGAAGATGAAGGATTACCTTGATGCTGAGTCAGGTAACTACAAGAGGGCAACCACAGACGCTGGTAAGTTGGCACAGAAGATCCAAAAGAACTTCTTAACCTTTACGATTCTTGGAGCCTTGAGTACAGCAACTGTTAGTTCTACCGTAGAGCTTATGCTTTTGTTTAAAGGATTAACTAACCAACAGATATTCGGTAAGGGTGGTTTGAAGGCAGCCGGTGTTGAACTTGGGACTATGTTCTATAATGGTGGTAAGGAGATATTCTCCACAATCACTAGGGTAGAGCTAGCCAAAACTGAAACTAACGGTCAGCGTATTATCCAAGAGCTTGGTTACAACGAGCAAGAAGCTGGAGCTGCATCTAAAACAGGTGTGACTGAAACCAATGCATTGAAACAAAACCTAATCTCTCAGTTCTTTAAGTGGAACGGTTTGCAAGGTTGGACCCAAATGACAAGGGCAGTCCGTGCATCTATTGCTTGGGACTATATGCTGAACCACGCAGAGACAATCTACCTGTGGGATAGCAGCACTCCCAAGACTAAAGCTGTTGAGGAAGCTGAGGAGCACTTACGCAACCTGCACATTAATGTTGAGTTGTTTACAGAGCTAGCTAAGAAACAAGCGTTTAACTATCCCTTGACAGAAGTAGAGGCAGAGCAGCTGAGAAATGAAATAACTAATGGTACCTTTGCATTTATCAATGATGCCATCATGATGCCAACAACTGCTAACCGACCTATGATCTATCATGATCCTCGGTTTGCAATGTTCACTCAGTTCTCAGGCTTTATTGCTGTTTTCCAATCTACATTTATCCCTAAGCTTTGGGGAGAGTATGTCAAACGTGGTAGTCCTCAAATGAAATACCATGCATTTTCTATGATGGTCCTCATGATTGCTATGGGGTATGCCTCTCAGGAATTAAAGGATAGGATGAAGTGGGGTACAGAAAACCCATACCTTGACGATATGGAGAAAGCCCGGAGGGCTGTGTCTTCATCTGGTCTTCTCGGTACTGGCCAGCGTGTTATTGATTTTATAGCACCAATGTATGAGTCTCGATCTCAGGGTTATGCTGACTGGGCTTGGAATAAAACATCTGGGGAAGCACCAGCTCTTGGTACTTTAGATAAACTTATGACAGCAACAGGTTCCCTCATCGAGGGTGACTACACCAAGGCAGCTAAGGCTGCTGCTAAACTAACACCTCTCGGTAGCCTACCAAAGCTACGTGATACACTTGTTGAGAATATAACTCAACCAGCTGATGAATGGGGATATAATAAGGAGTAAACATGGGTAAGATAATTACAGCTCAGGGGAGGCCCGGTATGCCGGTGCCCTCTGAGGGCTTTGAAACACCCGTAGAGACACTTGGTGTTACCCCTGAGGTAACCCCAATACAAGAAGCAGAAGCGCCTGTACAGCAACCCTCAGTTGCCACAGCGCCTACCGTAGGGACAGAGCCTCTTGTTGAAGCGGGGGTGCTTGAAGGTATCGCCGCAGAAGCTGAGAGAGCGGCGGCAATAAAAGCTCAGCAAGAAGCAGAAGCGCTTCCCGGTATTAGGGAAAACTTAGCTGCGCCGGGAGGTCCCTCAAACATTTACAAGTACAAAGCAGACTCTAAGAGATCTGCAACAGAAGGCAATAACGGTCTGTTCGTTAGAGCGAGGGCGCTACGTGATGCCTTTGACTCAGGGGCAGTTGGTGTTGGTCTGTACCAAGATCCACGGGTTCTTGCAGGATCACCTGATGTGCAGGCAAGACCACTTGTGGCTGCCCTTGACCTTCTGACAGGGACTAATGAAGTAGGTCCTTGGAGTGCTATTGAAACAACTCAGAGTGTTTTAGATCCAAGCAAGGTAGATAAGAAACTATCACCTACCTTCTTAACTGTAGCTTCGGCTACCATTGAGAACACGCTTTCTGATTACCTACAGGGAATCCCTGAGACTCAGGATGTAGTTCTCAAGGCTGCTGGTGAACCAGTCACAGAACCAGAGATGGCCCTCGTGACTCAAGTACCTGCTGCTAAGGTAGCTGAGCGTGTGGGGCAAGCGATAAGCCGTGAGTACCAACGCAACAACAATGCCACGGTCTCTGCTGATCTGACCTCTGAGCAGGCGACAGCACTTGGTGCTGCCATGCTCTCAAACTATGTCAAGGTTAACCCAGATCTTATCCGTGAAAGCGAGGATGTGGTTAGTGCCGGTGATGCTAAGAAGCCAAAGGTATACCAGCTAACCCCAGAAGGTGCTATTGTTTTTAAGCAAGCAGATGCTTTACGGAAGAAGGCTTTCGGTAAGAATCTAGTATCCCCGCTTAAAACTAAACCAGTTAATGGTAAGCTAGTTGGTGAGTTCAAAACCCTTGTACGTTCTCCAGTGAAACGTGTAAACACTAGGCTGATTGACCAAGCGATGCGTAACCAAAGCACGGTAGGCCACATTGTTGACCGTACTAGAAGCCGGGTTGCACTAGCGACCTTGCTGCCAGCACTCCTTAGTCAGCCCGGTAGTGGCCAGCCTGTCGTTGATTTGTTTGCTAACATGCACAACATTGGTCCTAAAAAGATGTCCGCCCTTATTGCTCAAGAGAAAGCAGCCCTCGCTGAGAACCCAGAGCAGACGGAGTACAGTGCTAACGTTGTTCTTGAATCAATCAAAACATCAACAGCTCAGCACCTGTTTGGTATCGCAAAAGAACGCAAGGGTATTAACTACTTGACGTATTACATGCAGGGCTTTAACGGACGTACTGCACCACAGCAATCTTTGTTTGATCCCAGTTCCTCGAAGCTTGTTCGTTTTGTTACAAGAGGTGCTCAACCGGCTGTTGCTAAACGTGGTAACCGGGTCCATCGTAACTTGGAGCAGATGTATGCACTACACTTAGTTGATGGTGGGTCAGAAGCATTACCCTCAGAGAGACCTGCAATGCTCCTCAGGGCAACACCCCAGCTTCTCTCTTGGGGTAAACGGCTACAAGCATTACTTGACGAGGCGATCTCTCCTGAGAAAGCGGATGAGATATACCAAGCCATCGAGGACGGTGTGTCCTTGTTAGATCCAAACTTCCCGAAGTTTTCTGGACTAGCTTTAGATCCAGAGATTGACGGTGCGTTGATTGCAGCTATTGCCAAGGCGGGTGAGGATGGTCCTCTGTACATAGATGGTCTCTTAGACTTTGTTAAGTTCCACAAAGCTGTGATCGTTGACAACAACCCAGCTGGGCATAGTTCCTTCTTTAACGCATACATCGATGGTAAGACTAACGGTTTGGCTGCATGGGGTATGCTCATGGGGTCTAAGGCAATGGCCTTTATGACTGGTGTGTTGAGGAGTCAGGATAAAGTCCTCCTAGATAAGGGTGACATCAGGGATCAGCTCGCCGAGACCTTAGCTGATGTGATAGATGTGGACGGCATTGCCGGCAGTGAGTCCCTCTTGGGGGATGCTGCACCTCACGTTTACACAGTAGCTAGAGCGGTCTTCAACAACAGAGCACTCAACAAATACACGACAATGACCTTTGGTTATGGCCGTGATATTAAATCTTTTGTTAGTGATATCTCAGACGCTATGTTCCGTGTCAACGAAGAAGCTGCCCTTATGTCCCAAGAGGAACTTGAGAGTAACAACCTTGTTGGTTATCAGGAAGCGTTTGCTGCATTGCAGTCAGTGACAGATAATAAATCACTGTCAGCGCTGCTATTACCAACGTACACGACTGGTCTGCACGAGGTCCTGTCTAACGAGGCAATCCAAACAAGATCAATCTTGAAAGGTGTGGCAGCTAATGCAGCTCTTGCAGATATACCATTCACAATGACAACTGCTACTGGCATGGAGATCTCTCTTGGGGGTTCTGTAAGTGGTAAGGTCGGTGAGGTTAAGTGGACAGAGTTCACTAAGGGAGAGAGGTCTCAGCGTTCTATCGAAAGGTATGGTTCCCTTAGACGATCTGCGGCAGCTGCTGAGTTGGTTAATGGCAAGCCCATGGTTGGTGTTAAGACAATGAACCGTTCTGTTGTAGCTTCGGTACAGTCTATCGATGCAGCAACTGCTGCTTTGACATTTACTGGTAACACTTGGCGTAGGCTTAATGATGCTTCCCGTGGTGATCCGTATCTTTACCAGATCTACGATGCCTTTAAGATGGATGCTAATGGTTATGATATTGTGTTGAACGATGTTAATGAGAACTGGGTGAACGCCACCATGGACTGGGACTTCATGCAGGAGATTATAGATACTAACAAGAGAGCCGAGTTAGCATTTGAAGAAACACTGAAGGGACTCTCACCAGACTCTGTAGTTAATGTTGGTCTGAACGAGGTCCACCAGATGATGGGATCTTTGACTGGCCTTGAGGTGGATGCGTATGGTGATGCAACCCCTGTAGCTTTGAAGAGACACCTTGAGAATGTTGATGTGTTGAACGTGGATCAATCACTGGCTAACATCCAAAAGGGTATGCGTGATGTTGGTTATAAGTTTAGCACTAACCCGACACAGGCTACTGTTAAGCAGGTGAGGCACTTCCATAAGTTGCTCAACAAAGAGATGGCTCTCAATCAGAGACTGACTCAACTTCGTAATAAAGTAAACCATAATAAGAAAGCATTGCGGTCAGATATTAACGCCGCTGGTAAGTCTGTGTTTCAGTATTACATGCATTAAAAAAAAAGGGGAACCCAAGGCGCAATGCCCGAGGTTCCCCTTATTTTATTTAACTAGTGCTTTCTTAACATCTGGAAAGTGGTGGGTGATAATATCCCAGCAACCTTCCGCAACCTCCCTGTGCTCTTTCTGAGTACCATTACCCATCCTAAGTTCACAGTAGTGAATCCATGATCTCAATGTTCCCGACATGTACAAAGTAGTTTCAGTATTCCCCTCCGGTAAGACGGCTCGTGCCTGTTCCTTTGCGATGCCATTCTGTACTGCCCACTTGTAAATTTCCTTCACGTCCCTCATCAGTTTGTGTTGTTTGATACTCCACTCTTCTGCCAGCCTTGCTTGCACTGGATCACTCTTATCAATGTCCACTGAGTTCTGCCTGTTCTTAGTGTCCTGTAGTCTTGCTTCCCGAGCACTGAAGTTCTCACTCAGAGCGTACCTCTGGCTGAACTCTTGGAATGCAAAGGATCGATGTCGAATTATCTGTCTTGCTATATCCCTTGTTGTTTTAATCTCCAGTGTCATGTGTACCATTTCAAAAGGAGACCAATGGTTTTCTCGGATCAGATACTGGATCAGCTTAGGTGCTGTCTCTGAGTTATTCTGATTAGTTGGATTACTTATCCGGGCTGTGTATGCAATTAAATCATTAGCTGTATGGCACCCTGTAATTGCTGAGGGCTTAGACATAGAGATCAAGTTTACGTTAGACATTAAGTTACCCTTAGTTTAAGACTTTGGCCATGAGTTTGTTGACAGTTTCTTTAGCGGTTGCTCGGTACTGGTCAGCTTGTTTGACTGCTTGCTTCTCATCAATACCCTCCCTGCGGTAGTACTCCAAGTTTTGTTGGTACACTTTATCAAGGATGGCATCATTGATTGCTGGTGTGTAGGCTACCTTGGGGTCAATCCCAAGCTCTTCAACGTAATCCATGTCATCTATATCGAGACCACGCAATGCTAACATGTTATAGTTTTTATTCTGTGACATAATAATCTCCTTAGGCGAAGAAGTAATCTGACTTCTCCACATCTTGTATGTTTAAACTACCAGTTATTGGTTGATCAGCTGTTGCTTCAATCCTATTCTGGATGTTATCAAAGTAGTTATCTTCATTGTATATCTCAACAAAGACTCGTTTGGTTATCTTAAGTAGCTCATCGACTTTCGATGCATGGGTACTGAAGCTATCGTGGACAGCCCCAAAGACACCATCAAATTCATCGATGACTAAACTCATGTGCGCTGCATCTTGTGAGTGGATAAAGTTAGGTGAGATCCCACACATAAAACCCCTACGGTCAGACACGTTGGTATCTACCTTAGCTACGTGGTTGATCTGGCCGATGCCACTAATAGTCCCTCGTTGTTTCTCTGAGCGTTGATGGTTGCAGGTATAGATCACAGGGAACCCTGAGGGTGAAGTCCATGTCATGTAACCATAGCCTTGGTCTAACCTATCATTAGCTAGTTGTTGTAGGTACTTCATGGTTTGAAGAGGACCGGGACAGACTAACTGAATAGCCTTGACTAGATCTCTTGCAAGACCTTTGCAGATCTCTTCAGTGATACCATACTCGGCACAGTAACCATACCCCTTACAGTCCTGATACATATTCTCTGCGATCTTCTGAGCGCCTGCGGAGTAAGCTCTTGTCATGCTCCCACGCTTACTGATACCCTTTCGGATTTTCTTCATGGGCATCTCTTGCAGTATTGAACTTCGAGTTACATCCTTTGTAATCTCGATTAGCTTCTTTGCTGTCTGCACATAGAAGTCATTCTGAATATCGACTGGAACAAGACCAACAAGCTCAGCTGTTTGTACATCCTTAGAGATCGCCCCTAGGTGTTGCCATCCATTGTTGCTACCATCAATTGGTACAGGCATACGAGAGTAATAATTACCATTGGCTTCCTTATATTTAAGTAGTTCTATACAAGCTGCCAGATATGCCACTGGTTTCTCACAGCTGTGTAGTGTTTTTGTTAATGCTGTTTTGTAAACTTCAAGTATGTTGTTGTCTACCCACAGCTCCCTGTCCCTCAAGGTCATCTTGTCCACAGAGATATCATCCAATCCTTCAGCATCTAGGTGTGATCTGTAATCCGATGTACACCACGCTGGTATATTGTCCTTAGAATAGCTCTCGTTGTACGAGGAGGCACAATGTATCTTAAGCCAGCGTAACCCACTGGGGGTAACTAAAGCCTCCTCAGAGAAGCACAGAAGCCCCCTTGCTAGGTCCGATCCTTGGAAGTTCATGTAGCTCTCAACATAGTAAACACGACCACGGTAATCTACATCCAGTGCGTAGTAGAAGCTGTCCTCTTTGGATAAGACCTTGGCCTTTGTTACAGTGTAAGCGTAGTCAATCTTCTTTGACAGGTTCTCACTAGACTTGTCGTGCTCTTTGTAGAACATATACGGGTTGCTCTCGACAGCTGCTAGTACATCCTTGTTGATAGTCCAACCCACTTGTTGTAGTTTGTTAACGGCCTTGATTGCTTTAGTCTTTAACAGATCCTTGAAGGGTCCATCGAGGACTTCATCCCAGCGCTTCACGATAGGTACAGTGTACTTGAGACTATCAATGTTGAACTGGATTATTTGTTCAGCCCTATTAATATCTTTAGGCTTTTGATTCCACACACCATGCAGTGCCATCTTGACGACAGGCTCTGGGAGTTCTGATGGGAATGTACCCAAGAGTATAATCTCCACGGGCCGTGTTGATCTGAACTCAGGTTTAACAATATCAATAAAACCTAGCCGGTAGAATGCTTCGATGAAGAGGTCACCAAGGCGCACCTCATCTTTCCAATCATTTCTTTTAGATTTGGTTAGAGTGGAGAGGATGCTCTTGCCAATAGCGATACTTGTTACTGTTAGTTTACAATGTATATTACCGCTTACATTCTTAGCTTGCCGACTGATAACAAGGTGTGCTATTTGCCCATACTCTTGGAGCCTATCCATAGATTCGGGATACTTCTTGAGGAGGGTTACCCCGAAGGAATCCCGAGTGGGATTCCCTGTTAGTTTTAATCTTAGGTATAGCTCTACGTTTTCTAACCAGTTCATTAGATTACCTATCTGTTATATAATTTCAAACCCCTCTGCTTCTGCGGAGAGTCTTGTTGTGTTCGTGTCATATACTGCACAACCAGCATTACCAGTCTTACCTGTGAATCTTGACTTGAGAACACGAAGTTTAATCCTGTTCCTGACGTAGTCTTCCTCGGCTACAAGGTTCCTCGCAAACGCAATAATGTCAAAGCTAATCTGCTTGATACTACCAGAACCTTTGATGTCATCGATTGATGGCAGTACACCTTCCTCAAAGGATACCCCTTGAGACTTACGAAGGTGACTGATCAGGCCCAACCAAACGTTGTGTTGTTTAACAAGCTTGAGTAGATCAGACATTAACTTATCCACGGCTTCGTTACCAGAGAGTCCATTGGAACCTTCAGATACAGCAATCGTGATGTGGTCTAGTACAAGATACTTACAACCCATCAGTGCCATGTACTCGATCTTATCCACAAGGGATTCATCTGACACAGAGCCTTGGTGATCTAAGAGTACAAGACGCTGATCCTTAAACACATTGTCGAAACCAACACGAAGTTCTTCCTCAGTCAGTGGAGGGTGCCCTGTAAGTGGCCGTCTCATGGACATGCTGATGAACTTCTCGGCGGTGTCCCCGATAGATTCCTCTAAGGAGATAAGGCCGATCTTCTCATCAGTGTTCTCTAGGAGATCCAATACAATCTCTTTGATTACTGTACTCTTACCGCTACCGGTGCCGCTTGTGAACAGTGTGATCTCCCCTTGACGGATACCACCAAGCTTCTCATTGAGACCGCCAAGGCAGTCTGGGTAGGGTATACTGGTTACGTTCTTACGCTCTAAGAACTTATCCCAGATCTGCTCACCAGATAAGATACCAGCAGGGGACCACGTCTGTGCATCCCAAATAGCTTGGAGTAAGCTGAAAGATCCGTGCTCTCTGAGTTGATCACAGGGATCTTTCTCTTGGAGCTTAGCGACACGTACTCTACCAACACCAATCATTTTTGCAGCTACAGCCACAGCTTCCTTACCGGGATCATCCATATCAAACATCAAGATAATGTCACTGAACTGTCGAATCCAAGATCGATTTGCGAGGATTGACTGGACAGACTTGGCACCGTTCGGTAGGGAGACGACAGCGAAGAACCGCTTGTACTTGTCGAAGTGTGCTTGAGCTACTGCCATTGCATCCAGCTCTCCCTCGGTAATCACAAGGGTCTTACCTTGCACTGCGCTGGACTGGCCGAAGAGTTCCAGATCCTTGAAGTCACCCAAGGTGCTGAAGGACTTAGGCAGCTTACGTATCTTGTAGGCTACAGTCTTGTTAGCTTTTGTATATGGGTAGTAGTGTGAGTCAGGGCGTCCATCAATATCCACAGACATCTTGACACCGAAATGTTCTACGACTTCCTTTGAGATCCCCCGTGATGTCAGGGGGTAAGTTGGGAATGATTCAATTTCAAACATATTTACTGGGGCTTGACTAGTCATCTCTTGGATGTCCTCGATGTGAGTTTGTTCTACTGTTCTGAAGTTTGTACCGCAACTAAAGCAGTACCCAGAGCCATCAGCCCTGATAGATTTAGCATCTGATGATCCACACTTATCGCATGGGATGTGCTTCTTGATTAACGGAGATTCTGTAAAGTCTCTTTTCATTGTTGCCTCTGATTAGTTCCAACGCTTTTCGTATAGCTCTTCCCTAGATATTCTTTTCTTTCGTTTCTTATCACTCTTCTCTTTCCGCACAGCTTTCTTATCTGACTTTACATACTCTACTGTTTCAGTCTCTGTAGTCTTTTTCATTATCCTTTCCTTAAAAAACGACACGCTTGCGTGGCGTACTTAGTCTTTAACAAATACACCGTTTACCATTTTACCAGTACGCTTAGAGATCACATCATACGCAGAGCCTAAGCAGGTTTTGAGATCAACACCCCAGATGTTTGCTTGCATAATTAATGTCACTACAATATCACCAATAGCATCTACCACTTCATCGTGGTCGGTGTTCTCGATAGCAGTACATAACTCGGAGACTTCTTCTAGTGTCTTACTGAACTGCTTACTCGCTTGACCATTGGGGAGGATACCTTTCTCGTGTGCCCAGAATATTACTTTGTTCTCCAGTTCATCAAGTGTGTAGCTAACTACTGTTGTCATAATCATTTCCTTAAATGTTGTAACCCCACAGGGATTCCTATGGGGTTACTTTGGTTTATTTATTCTTCAACATCTAGAATCTTAGAGATGACCTCCAAGATTTCTTCTTTGGTTAAGTTGTATTTAGCGCAGGCTTGTCTCAAAGATAACACACCCAACACCACATCATCGGCTGCATGTTGTTTAGACAATCTCACATGCTCCACCCACACAGGCTAGTTCCTGAGAACCCGTGGTGTTATCCTCTACTTCGAAGTTACCTAGGTCAGCCCAGTCAATGTTCTTAGGCATAGCCTCAAGCAACTCAGCGTACTTCTCAGGGGTGATGTCCTCATAGGGTGCCTGTTGGTATACGTGGTCACTTACGGGCAGCAGGGAGATCCCTGAGCACATATCGAAGTTGTCCCAGATCCATTGACATACCTGTAAGAACTCATCATCTGTATAGTAGACAGTGATGCTTGGCTTGTGTTCACAATAGAAGTTCTGATAGGCTTTCCATTGCTCAAGCTGAGCCATTGCACCTACCTCTTTGACAGTCACACTAGCTTCTGGTGCCTTGACAGGGAAGCTAAACACCAGTGAGGATTCACTAAAGGTGTCCTGCTCTACTGGAAATCCGTTCTCTTGCATGAAGACTGCCAGTGGGTCTTTCTTGTCTGAACGTACACGACGAATGTAATGCTTAGAAAAGCGAGGGTGAATGCCGCTAGCAGAATCGACAAGCTGAGATACAGTACCACTTGGCTTAACAGCTGTAATAGCAGCAGCCTGAGCAATGCCAAGTTTCTTAGCCCACTTCTCATTAGCTTTGATAGCAGTGTCCCGCATTGCCTCAAGCCACTCTTGTAGTTCACCATTCACACCACCCCTTGCATTCAGAACTGAGTGATCCATGATACCTGTAAGGCTGACACCAAGTAATGCTTCTTCTTCTGTATTAGTTTTCCAAGACTTACGTAGGTAACGGAAGTCAGTGAGGGTTGCTTGCAAGGTACCGATGATAGCTGCCATCTCGATCTTTTCTTTAAGATCTTCAAGGGTATCTTCTGCACGCACTACTACCTCTGAGAGGTTACAGAACTGGTTGCTTCGAAGGATGATCTCGGAACATGGATTAGTTCCAAACTCGTAAGTGGCATCTCTTCGTCCGTTACGGGCAGCAATCTTCTGGGCTGCAATACGACTGAAGATACCACGCTCACCAGCTTTAGATTCGTACATGCTCTGCATCTCACTGAGGAACGCCTCGAAGTCTGGCTTCTCAGTGTACGCCACAGAGTTGTTAGCGAGCCTACGTTGACCTTCGTCCAGCCACCACTGTCCTGACTTAGCCTTCGCCATGCGTTGGTCTGATAGGTTAGAGAGACTGATCAATGCTGAGCGTCTGACACCACCTACAACAACGATGTCAGCGATCTTACAACAAATATCATGGCACTCGATGCTAGATAACTTACGACCCCTAGCTTTCTGAAAGAGTTGCACACAGAAATTGAAGAGATCTACTAGTGGCTCAGGACCAGATGCACGACCTCCGAATGTCTTAAGGCGCTCACCAGCTTTACGTACTTTACTTACATCCCACTTGGGGACCTTACCTGCATACAGCATAGCGATTAACTCACGGAATGCTGAGGCCCAACCGATCTTGCTATCAGCTACAACAATCACAGTATCTGTGGGGTGGAACTCCTCTGATACGATTGGTAGTTTGTTAATGTAGTTACGCTCTACGCTGAAGCCTACGCCTGTACCGCACATTAACACGTACATAAGCTCGTCAAAGCTACGTGGTGAGTCGATGTGTAAGTAACTACAATTAAATCCAGCTACGTTATCCTTAGCTAAGGCAGTACCTGCTGTCATCATGCACCGCATAGATGGCATAACCTTTAGGTCATGGATAGCATCAAACATTTGAGCCGCTGTCTCCTTATCTATTTGCCCCCGTCCTTCCCAGAAACCAACGTAACGGTTAACTGTTTCTGCCCATGTTTCTCTACGGCCTAACTCTGGCATCCAACGTGCATAGCGGCTCTTGTGTATAAACTGTTGATACTGATCCATTATTATATATCCTCTTTATTAAATTCAAATGCTTCATCAAAGCCATTCATTATGTATTGTTCAATGCACTGTTTAATTGTTTCATCACAAGGGCTGTCGGTGTGCTTATGTGCCCGATTGTACCCAGACTCAATACCCGATTCGACTATCTCTTGTACTAGTTTATACATTTTAACTCTCATATCGATCATTCCTCCAAACCCTTAATGGTTTGATCATTACATTCCTTGCGGAACCGTTTGTTATAGGTTCTCTTTGCACGTTTGATCATGCCCTTGGATGGTCTGATGAGTTTCCTCCAACTAGTGTGGACATCATACTCATCACCACCCTTAAGCTTTATTCTTTTCATGTAACACTCTCTAGTTCTTTGATATGTACACTGATATACTCCTCACCTTTCTTAACGATTTTCTTGGTGAGTTCTATGTGGTACACTTTGTTGTCATTGAACTCCTCAAAGATACCTTGGTAGGTATCTAAGATTGGTTTGATTATATTGTCAAGGTCAGCACCTCTGTTAGACATACCACCCTCGATGGTGAACTCAACTTGGTTCTCTCCGAATGGCCACACTACCCCCATCATATCGTCCCGGATCTCCTCCTGATACCTCTTGTAATCCGCTGTCTTGAATGTCGTCTTCCCCTTCTTCGCAAACATCTTGTTCGCACTCAGGGGTTTCACCATGTGTTTGTTCTTCATCTACACTAGCCTCCTTGTTCTTAGAGAGACCCCAGAAGGACTCTACAGAGTTGTTGCCTATGTACTCCATTAAGGATGCATTGGCACCCTCGGCTTCCTCAAAGGATGTCGCCATCCACAAAAGTCTTGCAGATGTTTCTAATTGTTTCTTATCTTTCCATTTGTTTCTTACAGTTTGCCATCGTCTATCAAAGGGACAGTTCTCTAGTAACTTTTGGGACTTCTTAGGTCCAATCCCCTTAACCCCGGGAATGTTGTCAATAGCATCTCCTGTAAGACACTGAAGCATAAAGTTCAAGTGTGCTTCTTCAAAAGAAACAAAGTAATAATCATTCTTAACAAAGTTATAGTGTTGTCCGGGAATCATATTAAGATCTTTATCGATGTGCACAACAACGTATGGATCCCCGTTAGCTATACACTCCCACGCCCAGATAGAGACTAGATCATCAGCCTCCATGTCGTCTGCCATAATTGCACCATGGTGCTCTACCATGTGCCTATGCCCGTAAGCCAGTGCTTTCTTTTCAGAGGGATCTAACTCACGCTTACGGTTACCCTTATAGTTTTCCGCAATGTTGTGTCGGAAGTTCCCCTTCCCTTTAACAGCTATCCGTAACAGGGTATCACCGAACAGAGCACACTCGTTCTCGATAGTCATCAGGGATTTCTTGATATTAACACGCATGTCCTTTTCTTTCTTTGTGGCCATGGCTATCCTGAAGTATATCGAGTCGGCATCAATTAATATTTGTAATGGTTTATCATTCATAACACTCTCCTAGTGTACGTCTGCATAGGTTGTACCGATCATTGGATCACCACCATCCATGCACTCAATGCCAAACCACTTAGGTGCTTCTTTAAAGCTATCCTTAAGTATCTGACCAACCCTTTCAGCATCATCTGGGTGTACAGACCACGCCGTCTCATCATGATAGAAGATTCTAGGTTTAGCCCGGAGACCTTCCTCTTTAATCTTTTTCATTTGATAGGACACTGCTGCCTTACAAGTGATACCTTCTGCGGATTGCAGTAAGTAGTTCAGACACTGATGTTCTGAGTTGATAAACACTGGTCTACCATCTAGACCATGTACCCATCCAGCACCTTGAGTAGCGTTCTTCCTATTCCACTCACCCTCCACTTTGTTCTTGATCATAGACAACCCTTGGATTGCACTACTAAAGTCATCCCGTGCTTTCTTACCAACGTTAGCATTCGACTTACCTGTTAGCACCTGACCAAGCTTAGCATCACCGGCACCAAAGAGGTATGCATATAGGAAAGACTTTGCAACTGAACGAGAACACCCAAGGGCATCTGCGTTACGTTGATGTTGATCACCATAAATAACCTCTTGGGTAAACTCTTTGTTGTTTACGTAATGACACAGGCCCCTAAGCTGGTTACCGCTTGAGTCTGCACCCACAATAAGATCACCCTCATCAGCAGCAAACAATTCACGAAGCTCCCTGCCGTATGTTGCATGGACCCCGGGGAGGTTCACGATAACCTCATGGCGTGCCCTGAAGGAGGGGGTGCCGATAGTCCACATGTTACCATGTATACGACCATCCTTAAGGCCCTCGATCCAGCTTTCAATAACACTGATTCTGTTCCTCAGGGTGTAGTACTCACCGAGCATGGTGCCAACCTCTCCTAGTTTACTAAGGGAAGTTTCTGTGAACTTAGGTCCAACATTAACCCAACCATTTGGGGTTTTCTTACGGGTGTAATCATCTGGTTTCCAACCAATACTTAACAGCCAGTCCTTAACCATATCTAGCTGACCTAGCTTAGTTTGTTTTACAATAGATCGTTGGAAGGTTTGACCTACGTTGATCACGTGTGTGTCAGTTGGTAATATCTCACGACCAAAGTATTCTGACAGTAACCTTACAGTTACCGTAGTGAAAGTACCGTCCTTCTTGAACTTTGCAGTCTTCGGTTCTTTATCGATGTACTGCTTATGGGTCCCAAGCTGGGGTTCAATGGTGTCTTCAATCTCTTTTGCTCTGTCCTTGAGCATCTTTAAGGTGGCCTTAGCCTTGACAGTGTCAAAGTTCCAACCTTGTTCCCTAACAATTGTGTTGAATTTAGCAACGTCATGCTCTACTTCTAGACCTTTAGCTATCAGTGGGAAGGGTGCGTGTAACACTTGGAACTCTTCGACTAGTTTCTCGTACACTTTAACGTTCAAACTGACATCTTGAATGCAGTACTCAAGCATTTCCTTTGTATACTTTGTCCAGTCGTTGTAGTCTATCTTGTTATCCCCAAGTTTTTCACCCCAGCCTCTCAAACCATGGCGGTGGGTACGCTTATAGCGTAACATTTGGGACATGATCAGTGTGTCGTAGCACTTCTTATCTAGCAAGTCAACCCCTGTAACTATCTTTATTGCAGGTATATCGTAGCCAATGATGTTGTGACCGATGAGAATGTCAGCTGCCTGAAGATAATCAAGGCCAGCTTGGATACTTTGTAGTGAATCATCATGGTCTGAGAAGGAAATAACCTCTTTAGTGTCCACATTCTGGCATACGATACACCAAATGGTAGAGATTTCTTCCAGTAAACCGTTACTTTCTATATCAAATACAAGTTTCATGTAAATTCCTTTGAGTGCCACCCATTATTGGGTTAGGCTTAGCTTAGTTTGTAGGTTGTTGTGGTACTATTAGTACCCTAAGAAGGAGAATTTGCTTACATCCATGATGTAATTGGTTTCCATGGTGTCATAAGCAGTCATTATCTTGAAATCATCATCATCACCTTCAACTTCTGCAATTAGTATGAACTTACCCACTGTATTTTCATCAATACCAGCACTTGCTAGTGCTTCATGTAGTAAGTCAAGCAGTTTCTTTGGCTCTGCTTCAGGAGTCTTACCGAAATCACCCTTAATTACTTCCATTTGATACCTCTCGTTGTTGTTTTCTCTCGATATCATGCCTAATTCTGTGACAATTAGAGCATAACAGGTCACATTTAGCTATCTCAGGCTCCAATACTTCCCACTTTCTACGTATTAGTGCACCAATAGAGAAGTCTTTAGCCGAGGGCTCTCTATGGTGGAGGTCATAGATTGGATGCTCGGATTCAACACCACAATCTTGACATTTCTTACCACCAAAGTACTTAAAGATCATTCTCCATCTTTTCCTCCGGAATGCTCTATCGTACTGAGACTTGTACTCATGGCTGGACTTATCCATTAGATTGTCTCAATCAATCTGTTGAGGTACCACTGGGCTTTGAGGAGGTCCTCTTTAGCCTTACCTTTGTATGACATACGCCAAAGGTATTTCATACAGTTGCCCTTGAGGTACCCTTGGAAGGCGTCCTTAGACATGCTGGCTTCGATAGCTTGGATTGCCTCGATACCACCTGTATTGTAGTGTGACGGGCTGTTAACAACGTCCTCCTTCTTCACAATGGGTGTGTCTGGCATCATATCAGTTATTTCCTCTTCAGTTACACACCAACGTGACCACTTACCACGTAGTCGTTCTCTTTCTTTAAGCTCTTGGGACTTTACAGCTTCTGCTGCTTTGTTCCAATCTGATGGTGTTGCATCGTTTATGCTCATGCTGTTGGCCCTACTAGTAGTTCTCTAAGTTGATCATAGCCACCTATCTTGGTGACCTCGGTGTTGCTAACTGTGATTATCTGAGGCACTGTTGTAGCATCTGGGAAGATACTCTTGAAGTCTGAGAGAGGAAAGTCCTCATCTAACACCAAGTATATGTAATCCTTACGTAGTACTTCCAGTAACTCAACGGCTAACGTGCAGTACTCACAGCCATTCTTACCATAAACCTTGTAGTACATAATTAGTCCTTTTTAAGAAGTTCTTGAAGTCTTTTGTTAAGCTCTTCATCAGACATATCTTCTGTTGAGAGTTCTAGGTTGGTCTGTTCTACACGGCCAAGCTTTGGAGTCTCAAACTCTGCTAGTGCTTTTGCGATATCAACAGCTTGGTCTATATCGTTATTAGCCATAGCCTTAACCATGGAAAGACGAAGTACATCCAGCGCAGTCAGGTTGTTGGCCTGCATTAGTTCTTGCACGTCCATTTTGAGTTCTGCGGCTGTTAACGCAAGACGCTTACGTGCTTCTGTGTTTACCTTACGGGCTGCTACAGATGCAGCCTGAGCCTGCTTAGCGCTTTCCTCATTAAATCTAGGTGCTAAGTTAAGTAAACTATTAGGGTGTATCTTTCTTGCTGTCATAAAGTCTCCTTTGTAATCTCTTAATAACGACACGCTTGCGTGGCGTAGGTCTAATGTTGTCCTATAGGGACTAGCGAGATCTTTAGGAGATCTGCGGGGGAAAGCCGCAATGCTTTTTGTCGGTTACCTAAAAATAAGGGAGCCACTAGGAAAAACCTAGGGACTCCCTTGGGGGCTACAAACTGATTAGTATTGAACCAGAGATCAATGCTAGGCCGGTCATAGACCAACCCATTAGCGCTGCATTAGACCCTGTGAGGATAAAGGTTACACCACAGATCACGCATAAACCTAATAGGATACTATACATTGTCACGGATTCCTTCATCGATATCGTTCTTTAACTCTTCACGTATTGTCTTCAGGATTAACGCTAGCTCTCCTGAGGGTATTTCATCTACGTATTTTGATGTTATTGATTCTGACTCTTTTATATAATAGTCAAGCAAGGAGGCTGCCAGTGACTCCGTGTAATCCTTAGCGATCATTGCTGCTTCACGATAGGCATCTGTGCATAGCTGCCGGAGTTCTTCTTTGTACTCGTAAGGTAATGATTCGTCATTCATGATTAGTCCTCCGTAGTCCACTGATTTAAGGTATCAAATATTTTCTCTATGGCACCATCTATTTGCTTTAGAACTGAGTAAACTAGATCTAATCCAAATGCCAGCGGTATCAAGACGAGGTATCGCACCACTCTTTTTACATATTTCATGTACACCTCTTAGAAGTCTTCATCACCGTTGAAAGAGTTGAGTGCTTCTTCTGCGTCTCGGACAGCTTCCATAATCAGTTGTGCGAAGTACATATCGTTGATGTCTTCCATGTCGTTTCGTAAGTCTTGGATTATACCCCTGTCTAACAATATGTCGATTATTGATTCGTCTTTACTCATATTAGCCTCTTAATATTGATGTTATTATTACTAAGTGTAATACTATGATGAAGATTGCGGTCGCTATTACAAGCATGTTAGCCCTTATAGAATACTTTACGATTGGTCAACTCAACCATGTCAGATGACAGTACCGGTTGTTTAGTTTCTACATCAATGAAAGTCTTGTTATCATAAGGATTGTATGTGGCTGATCTAGGTCTCGCTGTTACCCAAGCGAATGGAATGTCAGTTGAGCATAATGTGCCTTGAGCACCTGCATGTACATTCTTCTGCTTGTCTCTGAGAACCCTTTGTCTACCTGCTTCTGATACCTTGAAGGTTACATTAGTGAGGATGACAGAGGACGCATGTTTGACCACACGCCCTTTGTCAGCACCTTCTAATGCCTTCACGCTGAAACACTTCTTACGTAAGTTATAATAGACGAAGACTTTCATAGTATTAACCGGCAAAATTCCACACTTGTTTAGCTGGACGGTTGTGCTCAAGAGCAATAGAGGTGCGTCCAATGTGTAGTTGAGTGAATGTAGATTGACGTTGTAGTCCATAGCCACGAGACTTCTTTTTACGTAAAGCAATGAAACCTGAGAAACCTAGGGCAGTGAATCGGATACGACCGTTGGACTTCTTAGATACACGGAATTTGAACAAACGCTTTGCTTTAAACATATACTTCTCCAAGTTTTAATTAGTGTTACTTTTAAGCCAAAAGGTGTACCCTGCACGGGTACCATGATTGTCTGTGTAGTCTTCAGTGAACTCTACAGGGCACTTCTTAAGCCACTCTGCGAAAGGATGAGGGTCACTTTGGTACAGTGTTTCATCATTGTCTACAGTAGTCTCTACTTCTTTCTTTCTGAATATGGCATCGAACCTATTCTCGTACTCATCACGGGACACTGCGAAAGGTCTTGCCTTGTCACCCTTACCGTTCATTACATACCTCCAATAGCTATTACAGGAATTGATGATACATCTACAACAAACCCATTATCGTTACCCTTAGCTGGTCCTTTAGCTGTCAGACCTACAACTACACCCTTGTTGTTGACATTGACCCAATCACTTGCATCTCCGTCTATAACATCACGACCCATGAATGTAGCTGGGAATGGTCTACGGTTGAAGACAACAGCAACAGAGGAATCACTACCAGACTTAAGGAAGCTAAGCACCTGCTTCTTGTACGTAGGCTTACCACTGTAGCTGAACATCAACTGGTAGTTGCTAGGCATACCCTTGTGGAACCTCTTAGCGACTTTGGTATAGTCATAGAAGCTAAGCTCCGGGAAGTCCTGTGGGATGTTATGGGTTTCCCAAGGGATGTCTGACAGTACGTTTAAGCGAACCACACCGTGCAGTCCTTTCTTAGCACACCATTTAACGTAGTTGGTAAGTTCTCTACGTAACTGCTTAAGGAAGCCTTCCTGATCTGATAGATAGAAGTCTGTCTTTGCTCTACGTGCAATGTTGACACTGGGGTAAACACCACCAAGACCGGACTCCTTAAGACAATCATCCATACAACCAGCAGCTTTAGCACCAGCACATATAGCATCATCTGGGTGCATTGACAGACCTGCAAAGTGTAGCTTCATTTCTTTGTTATTAGTCTTCCTTAGTTTAGTGTTACCACCACTTCTATCTAATAGTTTCATGATTAATCCTTGGTTAGATCGAGGTATATATAAAGTGCTACTGATGTTACGAATAATAAATGTAAATCACTCATCACCATCTACCTCGTTGTTACAATGAGGACATTTTCAATGTAAACGTCTTCGTACCCTTCAGCCCTATAAACAGCGGCCAGTTTTTCTGCTTCATCTTTGGTGATGTAGTATTCATTTACTTCAACACCACCAACCCAAACTGTATATCTATTCATAAGTCTATCTCATTCTTGCCTTTGTCGGTTACTCAAAGAATAAGGGAGACCCCGAAGAGTCCCCCAATGGTTTAGAACAAGTCGTCTGACTTATTAGCAGCTGGCTCTGCACCTTCTGACTCGTAAGCTACGAAGTCGTCATTAGTGCCACCCTTGTACTCTACAAGGTTTACCAATTGCACAGCTGTTAATGATGAGCCAACACCCTTCTTACCATTTACATCGTATGGGTACTGGTAGATCTTAACGTTTGCAGTTGATCCGTTACCGATCATCACTGTTTTATCGAATGGAGACAGATCGGCATTGACTACTTTTGGAGCGCCATTGTCTTCACCGTTGGCCTTACGGGCTTTACGCTTGAGAGACACAATGAACTTACCGTCTTTCTCTTTTACGTTTAGATGGTTTTCCTTCCATTCTTTAGCCGTAGCCTTATTGTCAGTTGCAGCTTGCAGTTCGTACTGTGGAGTTCCGAACGGAGATACTGGTGTGTCTAGACGTGCCCAGTTAATTTCTGCTTCTTTGATGAAATAATTACGTGGAGATTCTAACATGATTGCTACCTTCCTCTATGTTGTTTGTCCCGAAATTGGGAATTGCTATAAAGCGACACGCTTGCGTGGCGTTGTACTCTTGTTCCTTTTATCGTTCAAACCACCGTCTGTTTGCTAGTTGTTATGTCGATCAATTGCTGTTTTTTCGTCACATGTGTTTGATGTGTCGATGCCAAAGTATTTAACCCGAAGCCTTTGTAATCCACGTTCCCAGTCTTGTGGGTCGTTCTTATCATGTAAATACTGAAGATCGTTTGACGACCATCAATGAAACGTTTAAGATATCCATGGTATTTCCTCTATAAAGATTAGTTTGGATCAGGGCTTAGTATATCGGCTCATACTCTACATCTGATCCGCAATTGTTACATACATATTCACAAGACACAAGATCAACCATCTGATCTCCGTAGGGAACTAGTGTTGGTGTGTCAATTCGGTTTACATCGTTGCGGTCAATACGACCACAGTTCCAACAAGTATATGTATCCATTACTTAAAACCCCATTAAAATTGTTTTTAGTTGCTTAACAGTTTTACCAGTTATTGCTGATAGCTCGGTCAGTGTTATATTACTAGAATCAAACAGCTCTATTATTTCTTGATTAGTCATTACAACACCTCTTCTTCTTTGATACCTGTCTCTATGTGTTTGTCTAGGAACTCAGCTAACTCTGGGTATAAGATATACTCGTACACATCGGGACCCTCACAGAACTTATCGTACTTGTTTAAGAACGTAACGGTGTATGAGTCGTTGTAGTGTAGTTTTATACTTACCCAACCTTTGTGTTTGAAACCATTAACCATGAACTGAACACCACCATAATGGTACTTATCTTTACCAACTGTGCTGATGTTGTGAACACCCCAACACATCATTAGTAGAGCCCCTGAGTTATCACCAACCCTACTATGTTGTATTTGCTTTAAGATTGTATTAGCTATCTCTACTGGCTTCATGCTACTACTCCAATATCTAATGTTGATGGGAGGACAACCCTCCAGAAGTAATCACGAGCCATACAGTACTCGTAATGGTTGTTGTTGTCTCCATTACTAGAGACGTACTCAGCTACCCTAAGGTAATCAGGGTTGATTGGTCTATCCAAAGTAAGCTCTACCAGAACCCTCTCAGGATTAAGGTAACGCTTAGCAACTGATACACAATCAGCCCAGTAGGTTTCTCTAGGATCATGCATACCATAGTTGTCCTCAAGGATACTACTGTATTCCTCTCGGGACATAGCTCTGTAGTAAGTGTATGACATAGTGGTCTCCTAGTGTCATTGGTTAAGTATAGATATATATATAGTACCGGGGGTACCCCTAAAGGGACTAACGAGAATTCCCGCAATTGAGTGCTTGGAGAGGTCTTTGGGAATCTCTTGTAGCATAGCCCTTCGGTTCCCCTAGATCCCCACAGAACCCCACAGTATTCCCGTAAGTACCTGTGCTATTAGGAGCTTCGGTAGTCCCTATAGGAAGAGAGTATGCTTTAAAGCCCCACAGGACCCCGTAGGACCCTTTAGTAGACGTCAGGGGGTGTAAGCACTCCTGCAAAAGAGACACGCTTGCGTGGCCTCTGAGAAGCCTCTGAGAAGACTAAGGGGGGTGTGGAAATATATTAGGGGTACATATATATCCTGTCTCTCTCACACAGGCTTGAGAGCTTCCCTCAAAGACATCAAGGGGGGGTCCCAAAGTTATATTGGGGTAAGTACCTTCTCCCCACAGAAACCCCAACAGATTAGTCAACGAGGACTATGATATGGATAAGAAAGAATTAATAAAGCTTGTGAAGGAAAAGGAGAAGAGACAGAAACTCAAAGAGTATTCTGAAGACTTCAAGAAGTTCTCACAGGAACAAATACGGATTGTCACTAAAGACTCTAGTAAGGGCTTTGTCCCTTTTGTCTTGAATGAAGCCCAACAAAGAATAACTGATGCATTGGCTGCACAAGCTAAAGAGACTGGTAAGGTCAGGGCTATTATCCTTAAGGCAAGACAGATGGGTATCTCTACGTACTGTGTAGGTAGGGTGTACTGGAAGTCATACTTCTCCCCACACTCTAGATCAGTTGTAATGGCCCACGACAGTGCCACTTCAGATGCTCTCTTCAGTATGTCAAAGAACCTCATTAGGAATATGACTGAAGACTTAGCCCCCAAAGAGGAACGTAGTAATGCAAAAGAAATCATTATATCCTCACCTTACTTTAAGGATAAGGAAGCTAAAGCTAGCTACCGTCTTTACACTGCTGGCTCACCTGAAGCTGGTAGGGGTACAACTCCAACGATTGCTCACTTGTCTGAGGTTGCCTTTTGGAACCATGATGAGAAGATCCTCGCAGGTTTATTCCAAGGTATATCTCAAGCGGAAGGTACTGAGGTTATACTTGAGAGTACGGCGAATGGCGCTCAAGGTGAGTTCTATCGTCTGTGGAAAGGTGCAGTAGCTGGAGAGAATGAATACATACCAATCTTCCTACCATGGTTCCTCACAAAGGAATACCGTAGAGAAGCCCCTGAGGGTATGATACTAACGGCTGATGAAGAGTCTTTAGTTGAAAGGTTTGAATTAGACAATGATCAACTATACTGGAGAAGACTTAAGATAGCTGAGAGTGGTGAGTTAAAGTTCCGTCAGGAATACCCATCCACCCCCGATGAGGCATTTATTGTCTCCGGCTCTAACGTCTTTGATACAGAGAAGCTAGAAAAACTAATCCCTGAAGCCCCGGAGAGTATCCGTGCTTGGGACATTAATAGTAAACAATTCGAAGATAACCGAGAAGGTAAGCTGCATATCTTTGAGTACCCCCAGTGGGATACCAGTTACGTTATCTCTGCTGATGTCGCATTAGGCGTAGGTCTAGATTATTCAGTTGCTGTTGTCTTAAACAATGAACGAAAGGTTATGGCCCTCTACAGGGATAACCGGATAGACCCCTCTTTGTTTGGAGAGTTGTTATTCTACCTTGGACGTTACTACAACAACGCACTTCTGTGCCCAGAGAGTAACTCCATGGGTGTTGCTACAATACAAAAGCTAGAATCAATGAACTATGTTAACCTGTACAAGCAACAGAAGACCGCTAATGTCTCTAGTACAGAAAGTTCTCGTGTAGGCTTTAGGACCACTTCAGCTTCCAAACCAGCCATAATTGGTAACCTTAAGTCTCTTATTGAGAACGAAGAGGTGAACATACCCTCTAACATTATGATACAAGAATTAAAAGATTATATATCCACAGCCACAGGTAAGACTGAAGCAGCACCCGGTTGTAATGATGACACAGTGATTGGATTAGCAATTGCCTGTGAAGTCCTTAGAACCCATTGGGATAAACTACAGAATACTAATGTGCCGTGGTCAACCAGAGTGTCTCAGTATGAACAGGACAACACTAGCTGGTTATGATTAAAAAGAGTAGTGGAACGACTACTAACGATTTCCATTAGTCCTCGCCGAGTCTGGTATCGCTCGGGGAAAGTAACGATACCTTTTTTATATTAGGAGACCGTACCTACTAACATTGTATGTACATCAATATGGGCAAGTAGCAATAGTCTCCTTTATAGTTAGCTTGAGAGACCCTAGGAGGGAACAGATGCGATTTAATGAACAAGTACAAAGCACCAAGACTGCAAAGAAAGAAACAAAAAAGCCAAGGGAGTTACCCAAGGCGGGTAGCTACAATAGTCAACAACTAGAAAAATCTAAAGACATCCCTTGGAGGAAGTAAATGAATTACGGATATAAGGAAAAAGTAACAGATGAACAGGTAGCAGAGCTTGTATCTTCTGGTATTGCTAATAGTGCAGGAGACTGGTTAAACTCATCTGACCTGACCAAAGAGCGGCAGAAGAGTACTTATGAGTACGCAGGGGTTCCCAATGGACACCTCCTACCTCAGGGTGTCAGCACTATCGTTGATACATCAACAACTGAAACAGTAGAGGCTTATACCGCAGTCCTTTGTGATCTCTTCTTAAACAATGGTAAAATCGCAAAGTTCACACCTTACGCAAATACCCCCGGAGCATTTAAGCAAGCGCATGATGCATCCTTAATAACTAACTATTGTATATTTAAACAGAATAAAGGATGGGAGACTTTACAGACTTGGATCAAGTCATCTCTCCTCTGGAAGAATGCTATCATCCGATGGGACTTCGTGGAAGATTACCACATCAGCTTTGAAGAGTATGATTCAATCTCTCAATCCAAGCTGGATGAACTCCTCTCTGATGAGACTGTTGAGATCGTTGGAGATCTCCAGTATGAAAATGAAGTAGACCTCAATGGTGAAGCAGAGCTTGTCTATGTGAATGTACGCATTAAGCGAACCACTGACCGCTCTAAAGTACGCATTGAGAATGTACCCCCTGAGAACTTCCGTATCTCCCGTGATGCTACGTCTATCGATGATGCTTCCTTCGTGGGCATCCAGACCACCATGACCCGCAGTGAGATCCGTAAGTACTGGCCTGACGTTGCAAGCAACATTAGTGATGACGAGTGGGATGAGCTTGCCGGTAACGAGTGGGCTGGTAGTAACCGATACAGTTCCGATGTAGCTTCACGTAAAGAAGTTATCGGCATGTCTTACTGGCAGAATGGTGAAAGTGCCAATCCCCTTGAGGCTAATCGTGAGTTGACTGTAACTGAATGCTGGATGAATGTTGACCGGGATGGTGACGGTGTCGCTGAGCTTAAGCGTTTCATCATGGCTGGACCTAAGGTGCTCGATGAAGAAGATTGCGACATGAAGCCAATGGCTGTCTTATCTCCAATTGACATACCCTATGAGTTCTATGGTTTGTCTATTGCAGACTTTACCCGTTCGTCTACCTTGGCAGCTACTGCTATCCTGCGTGGTTTTGTTGAGAACACTTACCTCACTAACTATAGCCCTAAGCTTGCTGACCCCAATGTGGTGGACTTCTCTGCATTGCAGAACATGAAGCCTAAGCAGATCATCCCAACTAACGGTAACCCTAATGGTGCTGTTGCAGCTTTGGCACCTGAGACAATCTCTACAGGTACGGTACCTCTGCTTCAACATTTACAAACAATTAAAGAACAAGCAACAGGTATGTCAAAGGCCGCTCAAGGTCTTAACGATACACTGTATGTCTCTGGTAACAGTGAACAAAAGCTTGCAGCTGTACAGTCAGCTTCCCAGAAACGTATCCAACACATCGCACGTAGATTTGCTGAGACTGGTTTCAAGCGCCTTTGTGAAGGTGTTTACTCTACTCTCCGTAAGCAAGCAGGTTCTATGACTGTAAGCCTTGGTGGTATCATTGAAACTATTGATATTGATAACCTACCAGACCGTATGGATTGTGATGTAATTCTGGATATCGGTGAGAACAGTAACTCTAATCTTATCACTAAACTGCAATCCGTTGGCCAGTCTATCTTACCAGCGTTGAATGCAGCAGGTGCTGGAGGTATTATTCGTCCAGAGGCCCCTGCAATTCTGGCCACTAAAATGTTAGAAGCGATGGGTCTTTCTAGTAATGATTTCCTAGAAGACTATACTACTGATGAGTTTAAAGAGAAAGCTATCGAAGCAGTTAACTCACAAAGTGAGGCGGCCAAGGCCCAACAGGAAATGGCTAAGCGTAAAGAACAAGCGGATGTTGCTCTTGCCGAAGCTAACGTTAAGTTCACTGATGCACAGAGTGCTAACACAATTCAAGACAATTCAAAGCAGCTTGCTGTAGCGATTGATCGTCATTACCAAGAGTGGGCTGACCTTGCTATCAAGGCTCAGAAGGAAGGGGTTAGTATTCCTCCGCACCCAGAGTACAGTCAGATCGTACAAATGGTACAACAAATAATGGGTCCATCGACCCCTGCGGCTCCTATGCAGCCAACAGCCCCTCAACCAGAGGGAGCACAAATGTCTGCTGAAGACATGATGAGTTTGATGTCCCAGATGGGACCGCAGTAACATAAGAGGTAATAATGGATAAGTATAAGAAGACAGCCGAGAAGCGGTTGAAGAATATCCACCCAGATGTGAAAGCAAAAGAAGCCCTAGTGAATGCCCAGTTCGCTCAACGTGAGCGGGAAGAGTTTTTCACTGGGGCTTATGGGGAGCTAATGGTAGATTACTACTTGCAGTTTCTCCGGTCAGAACCTCACGAGAACAAGACACGGGAGTTTATATATTCCTGTGTCTTAGCTCTTGGTGACGTAAAGGCTAAGCTTGCCCAATACGAAATGTATGGGCGGAACGTACCACATCTACAAACCAATGAGGACGAGGATAATGGACAATAGAGAAATTAAATACGACATGCTGTTAAGCAATGTTAACGACATGATCAAGCTTTTAGAGTTTGATGCAATGCGTAGCGCTGGAAAGGCCAAGCTTAATGCTGGCAGCCTACATGATCTTTACCAAATTAAAGATCGCTATGAAGGCTTTATAAAAGAAGCAGGGACTAAAGAAGTGCCTGAGATTCCCCAACGCAAACCAAACGCTAAAACTAAATAAAGGATAATTATATGACAGACAAGACCACTCTACCCACTATGGATGACTCGGTACCAACGTCAAATGCTGGTCAGACCGAACAGGACCTCCTAGATGCCGTTCTAAGAAATTCAGATTTTCTGGATAAAGAACCGCTACCAATAGAGGAAGTTCCAGAGGTTGACCCGGTGGACTCAGAGATAGAAGACCCTGAAGACTCTGATGAAACCGTTACTGAAGAGGAAGATGAGGAAGAGGTTGAAGAGACAACAGATGAGGATGGCGAAGAAGATTCCCCTACCCAAGAAGCTGATGTGTTTACTGCTGACGACTTAGATTTGGACGCTAAAGTCCGTGTTAAGATTGATGGTAAAGAATTGGATGTATCCTTTGCGGATCTCCTGAAAGGCTATCAAACTGACAGCTCACTTAGTAAAAAGGGTCGTGAACTAGGCGAGGCTAAGAAAGCACTTGAGGCAGAGCGTAATACTATGCTCGCTGAAGTGCAAGAACTTGGTCAAGCTTCCGCTGCTATTCTCATGGGAACTGAGCAGCACTTAGCTAAAGAATACCACGACATCGAGGCTGCAATTGATAAAGCCCGTGAAGCTGGTGATACCTATGAGGTTCAAGACCTCAAGGATAAACGAGAACAAGCCCAGAAGAAATACTGGAACGCTCGTAAACAACGTGAAGGTCTTCAAGAACAACTTAAAGAACAACAAGAAAAAGTCCAAGCTGAACTTTGGGATGAACAGATTGCTAACTTTAATGAAGTCATTGAAGAGATCGTCCCCGGATTTAATAACGAAGTTGCATTGGATATTCGTACCTTTGCCATCGAAGAAGGTATCCCTGAGGAGCTTGTTGATAGTATTACAAGCCCCCATGTTGTGAGACTCTTAAATGAATACCGTGTGTTAAAGCAAGGTGTTTCTAAGGGTCAAGCTAAGCGAAAAGCTGCCCCTACCAAAAAGGCAGTTCCCACAAAGAAAGGAAAGTCTCAAATTACTCAGAAACAGGATAAATCCAAAATGACGAAAGCAAGAGCTTTCCGTGAAGATGCATCCCCTGATGATCAAATGGCATTCCTAAGAGATTATGCAGCAAACTCTCTGAAACTTTAATTTAATTAAAAGGAATATATTATGGCTACAATTGGCGGTCGAGCGACCACTGGTCCTGCTGGAGGCGTTGCTTCTGGTACTTCTAACAGCAATGTTTCACAACGTGAAGATCTTGCTAACTTCATCTCTCTGATCACTCGTGACGAGACCCCTTTCATCTCCTCTATCGGTAAGAGCAAGGCTACTGCTATTTACCACGAGTGGCAAACCGACTCACTGGCTGCACCCGGCAACTCTAAGCTGGTTGACGGCGCTGACTTTGCTTCACCCGGTGCTTCTCAAACTGAAGGCGGCACTGGCTTCAACCCTGTTGGCCCTGAGCGTACCCGTCTGGGTAACTACACTCAGATCAACGGTAAGACTATTGCTGTCTCCGGCACTCGCCGTGCAGTAGATCAGGCTGGCGTTGCTGACGAGTATGCATACCAGCTGAAGAAGCGTGGTACCGAACTCCGCCGTGACGTTGAGCACGATCTGGTAAACGGTTATCAGGTTGCTAACGGCTCTGGTACTCGTACCATGGGTGGTTACCAAGCTTTCGTAAATGACGAAGCTACCTGTACCTATGCTTCTGGTACTGCTGTCGGCGCTGAAGCTGGCAAGGGAACCGTTGCTCCTACTCTGGAAGTCGATGCATCTCGTGCTGCACTGAGCCTGTCTGACATCGATGCAACCATGCAGAAGATCTACGAGCAAGGCGGTAAGGCAACTAAGATCATGTTGTCTCCTAAGCTGCGCCGTGACTTCTCTGACCTGATGGTTAGCGATTCTGGTGTTCGCCGCAACATCGACTCTGACGGCAAGCTGCGTCAGTCTGTAGATATCTA